>Ga0080064_1001357_pt1 | contig 50073 bp, 51 predicted proteins | sample Subgrocontami54m_FD_69260 | JGI IMG/M metagenome (GOLD analysis project Ga0080064, IMG submission 69260) | Subsurface groundwater microbial communities from S. Glens Falls, New York, USA - GMW46 contaminated, 5.4 m (SPADES assembly) (version 2) ...
AATTTCTGGATCGGCTTGCAGATGGACTACGACGCAGCCAAGGCCAAGGATTCTCTTGCCAAGACGCTGGCGAAGATCAAGCCATGGACTCTGGGCGAGGTTCATTCAGGCACCCAGGCCTGAACAACGCACTGGAGCCAACCGCGTAACGCCTTTGCATTGTGGGGAAGCTCGGTGGGCGGCGGCTCAGTTTGTCGTTGGCCGAAATGAATATGACCTCAATCAAGGACATTTGCCCTGACTGGCATGAATGGCCAGCGCGATGGATGGGTAGCCCGAAAGACGAGACCTATGGACAGGGAATTCTCGACGCCATCCGCCCATTTGTGGAGAAGATGATTGCGGAGAAAGCCAACGCGAAAACCATCAGGATGCATCTGAACAATCTCTGGCTTCTTGGAGGCGAGATAATCCGTGACGTGAGCAGTAATGGCGACCACGTAATCCCTCCAATCAAGAAGCTAGAAGCTGCCGTTGATTCCGAGGGCGGACCGATGTGCAGACATCTGGATACGGAGAAGGAACAGGAATCATTCGACGCAACATGCAGAATGCTGAACGGGTTTCTGGGCAAGAGGAGACAGGGAACGGCCAACAAGGAGGTGCACCGTATTCCTCACCCGCGACGGGTTCGGAAACGGTGACCTCTGTCGTTAGGTATAACTGTTGCGTCGTTTGAACATGTCGATGATCTGCTTTATGAGCGAGGGAGAAATAGACAATGAGAAATTTAACGCGTATCACATTTGACTCGAGCGTGATGGGTGGCAAGCCTTGTATTCGTGGCTTGCGTGTCACAGTCGGAACTATTGTTGGACTGGTCGCCGCAGGACACTCTACTGCTGATATTCTAAAAGCCTATCCGTATTTGGAAGCAGAAGATATCCGTGAGGCGCTTGCGTATGCTGCCTGGCGCGCTGAAGAAATCGAAGTGCCCTTGGTTAGCGGATGAAGCTGCTGATTGATATGAACCTTTCCCCTGGCTGGATTGACGTATTTGAACAGCAGGGATGGGAAGTAGTTCACTGGTCAACCGTAGGAAATCCTTGCGCACCAGATAAGGTCATTATGGACTGGGCGCGTGGGAACGGTTACGTTGTCTTTACTCATGACCTTGACTTTGGGACCTTGCTGGCGACTACACGCGCTCAAGGACCGAGCGTTATTCAGGTCCGTACGCAGGACATTATGCCTCAGAGCCTAGGGGCCAGGTTGGTGAAGATACTTCGCCAATACGAGTCACTGCTTGAGAGTGGTGCATTGATTACTGTGGATGAAATCAGGTCCAGAGTACATATTTTACCTTTCCAATAAGTCGCACAGTTGCCTAACTCCAGGTGGAGCGGACGGGCCATAAGCGCTGTGCCGCGTCAACTGTTGTGATGGCCCGCCGTTCACCATTGCGTTGGGTCAGCGAGATGAGATATGGCGGAATACGGTGAATGGAATCGCAAAGGGGCAACCCTTAGCGACGTAACAGCCAAGAAGGAATATGGAGTGAGCCAGGCCTTTATTGTGAAGGGCATCCGTGCCGGCAGACTTGAATACCGAGAAGGGGCCATCTGGGGAAATCCATATCTCAGGGTCTTAAGGAGTCAGCTCGAGCAGTACATCGCTGAAGAGCTTGGCGCGGATTGTTTGTCGAGTGGAAAGAACCAGACAGAGTTGCGCAAGATCAAGAAAGAAATGACCGACCTGAAAAAGAGACTGGACGAGCTTCAGGCTCGAAGGACAGAAATCGAGAAGACCATAAGGAAGTCGCCGACCGAACCAGCGGGTGCAGGCGATGGCGCCAAAGCGCGCCGCACCTGACCCGGAGCGCTGAGCGGCCATCCCAATGATACGCGCGCCTCAGTGGAAGAGGACCTGCGGGTGCTGGCGATCATCGCGTCCCTGATCGGATATGCCGTCAGGCTCCGGCAGGAGTCGGCACGAACCCTTCACACGAATGTTTTCAAACCGTTCCATCTGTGGTTCGGTAAGTATATCCTGAGCATCCCAGCCGTTTCCTTCGACATGCTCAGGACGAACGGCTGGGATGCCCCGTCTATGTCTTATTAGGCGCCCGCCTTCAACTCCGCCTGCAGGGTCAGCATCGCCTCATGGACGTCCGCGCCGATCTTTTCAGTCTCGAAGCGCTCGAACGCCTTTCCCATCTCCGCCTGGTCCTCTGGGCTTAACATATTGTCTGCCATCGGATACAGGATCATGTTCTCCTTATCGATGTGAGGCCGCAACATCTGGATGTAGGCACGCCCGTTGCGGATGACCTTCTCTGCCGCAGCCTTATCCTGCCCCAAGCTCGCCGAGGCCTCGGCCATCTCACGGACGTATGCGCGGCCGGTCTCGTGCTCAGACAGCATGACCGCGATGGGTCCCCCTTGCAACGGAAAGCCGCGGTCCACCATGGTCTTGAACAGCAGGTCCTCCTCCTTGCCGTGATGACACTCATCGGCGAAGGTCCGGATAAACCTTACCGCCTTCTCGAAATAGGCCCGATCCGGAGCGGCGCCGGCCTCAAGTGCGGCGAGCTTTCGCTCCACCCCATCCAAAGCCTCGAGGATCAGGGTATGCTCGTCCTTGAGGATCTGGGTTGGGGAGCCGGTGTGGGCATGCTGGTGCGCGTGATGATCGTGGTGTTCATGGTGTCCGCCACAGCTATGTCCTTCGCTAGGCGCGTGCTGACCTGCCGCAGCGCCAACCCGGCGGATCTCCACCTGCCACACCTCGGGACCGCTCTCCAGATAGCGCCAATCGAACTCCCCAGCCCGTTCTGCGGCGAATGTATAGTAGAGCGGCTTGGGGTCATGGTCGTTGACCAGGAGCATAGCGGTCCCGACCGCCAGCCCATCGAAGGCGCGGAAGATGGTTGGGTGCTTCTGCGGGACCGGCAGGACGCGGGCATCTACGGTTGTTGCATAGTGTGCTGACATCGTGACTTCCTCCTTAGAGAAATACAGGGTTGTTGGTTGTTAGCGGATGATCACCTGAGGCATCGCCTCAGCGACAGCCTCGGCTGCCAGGCGAACCTTTTCCGCGAGATTGCGGAAGATCAGCGCCTCGGCAGACTCCGGCTTCGCCACGACAACGGGCGCGCCGGTATCCCCGCCCTCGCGGATAGCCGGGTTGATGGGGATCTCCCCCAGGAAAGAAACTCCAAGCGATTCACTCACCTTGCGTCCACCGCCCCGGCTGAAGATGTCGGTTTCTCCCTGGCAGTGGGGACAGACAAAGTAGCTCATGTTCTCCACAATGCCCAGGATCGGGACGCGGGCCTCACGAAACATCTGTAGACCTTTCTCTGCGTCCATCAGGGCCACGGCGGAGGGGGTAGTCACGATGACCCCACCGGTCAACGGTACGGATTGTACGAGGGTCAACTGAGCGTCCCCCGTCCCTGGGGGGAGATCTACGATCAGGTAGTCCAGCTCGCCCCAACGTACATCATGCAGGAGTTGGCGCAAGGCCTGGGCCACCAAAGGCCCACGCCAGATTATCGGCGACCGATCCCCCAGCAGATACCCCACCGATATCACCTTCAGGCCGTACCGCACAAGCGGGACAATCTTTCCGTCATCCGCCTTGGGACGGCCCGGCTCGCCCAGCATCCGTGGAACATTCGGTCCGTAAATGTCAGCGTCCAGAAGACCGACCGCAGCCCCCGACTGCGCCAGGGCCAAGGCCAGGTTGACGGATACAGTAGTCTTGCCCACACCGCCTTTACCGGAAGCGACGGCGATGATACGCGTAACGCCAGGGAGTGGAGACGGTCCGGGCGCGGAATCCGGAGATGCGGGGCGTGGGCCGGCCTGGATCCGCATATCACCGATCCCAGGCACGCGGGCGAGCGTCTCGCGGACCGCAGCCTCCACCTTGGCGATCACCTCGCGGTCCTCCGACGGGATCTGGAGATCGAGGTACACGTCAGCGCCATCCAGCCGCGCATCCTTCACCACACCAATAGACACGATGTCGCGACTCATCCCCGGGTACTTTATCTCGCGAAGCGCCGCGATCACCGTATCGAGCGTCAACTCTGGCGTCACCATGCGGGGCCTCCCCGTCCAGCGCCGGCCATAGTTCGCTTCCCCTCAGGGGTGATCATGTCCGGATTCCAGGCGGGTTCCCACACGACCTCGACGGTCACGCCGGTAACGCCGTCCAGTTCGTTGAGGGCGCGCTCGATCGCCTGGACGAAGGTGCCATGCAGGGGGCAGCCGCGCGTGGTAAGGGTCATACGAATGGCGACCTCGCCATCATCAATCTGTACATTGTAGATGAGGCCCAGATCTACGATGTTGACTCCTAACTCCGGATCAATGAGCTTTCGGAGCGTGTTGTAGATCTGCTCTTCAGTCACTGGTGATGTTTCTGATTCCGTCATCATGCCTCCTTTTCATATACCTTCACTTCTTGAACCTCCACGCGAATCAACCGCGGGTCTTATGTTCCCACAATCTGCGCCTCCGGAAGCGGCGTTAGGCGTGGAACCAGATGGCAGTAGATCCGACACACGGCGACGGCGAACGTCAGACCCGCCAGGGCCAATACGAGCGTACCCACCTGCAGGAGCAGCCAGGACGCGAAGACCACTCCGACCACGGTCATCGCGATGCCCGCGTAGAGTAGCCAAAACTCAATCCGAGGCGTTGACTCACCAAGAATCTGGGCGGCGGCTGGAACAGTCCGCAGTCCTATGAGGTCGCTATAGCGGTGGTGCCAAACCAGAAACGGGATGATCTTATACATCAGGCCGATGATCATGGCGGAGATCCAGCCCAGGAGTGCCAGGACCCCATAGCCAAAGGCCAGCCGGGCGGCAAGCTCCTCGCTCGGGACCCAACCGGTACTCAGCCACAGCCCCAGGATCGTCACGATCGCCAGCGTGGTCATGGCGCTCATGGCATGCCGCAGCCCCCAGTCCAATCGAGGACGCCGGCGCACCCGCATGACATCGCGCATCGTCCAGAGGAACAGGCCCACCGCTGTGGCGATCAGGAGGGCGAACAGCGTAGCCCACGGACTCTTCAGCAGGAGCGTCACGTATAGGCCCGCGAGACCGACGTGGAGCAGCCAGAACTCCCAGTAGGCCAGCCGCTCATCGCGAAGCTCACTGAGGCTGAACATGGGGATCAGCTTATAGCTCGCCCCGAAGATCATCATGGTGACCCAGCCGATGCCGGCCAGGTGGGCGTGGGCGTGGATCGTACTCAGGACCTGACCTCCTAAGAAGTCGAAAATCTTATCGAGCGCCATTAGATTTCCCATGATCACGGTGGAGGCCAGGTAGACGAGCGCGGCCGCCATGTGTCGCCCCACGATGTCCCAGTGGGGGAGCTGCCACAGCGTGCGCCCCATATTGATCAGGAAGAGTATCACGGCAACCAGCACCAGGCCGGCGCCGAAGGCCAAACCCTCGTGATGACCGATCCAGAAATGGCTCACCATAATCGCCACACCGAACAGCATGATCCAGTACTGCCAGCAGGCCAGGCGCTCGCTCCACAGCGTGGTCTCCAGGGCGACCGGGACCAACTGGAACGACGCCCCCATGATCGTCATCGTGATCCACCCAAGAGTCAGCAGATGGGTGAGGGCAAGGTCATGCCCCTGGTAGTAGAAGTCCAGCAGATTGCTGACCTGCCATGGCGCCCAGAGCATGGCGGTCACGAAGGCTACCTGGGCCGTCACGAAATAGCGCAGCGGCACCCAGAGGGATGGCAGCCTGGCCGGGGCGCTATTTCCAGATCCGGGTTTCGAACCAGCCATGCGTCGTTTCCTCGGTGGAGAAGACGAAGCCCCGCTCCTCAAGCTTCGGGTAGAGCAGCATCGGCCGCCGGTCGGTCATGGCCAGGATCTTTCCACCCGCTGCGATCCGAGGGAGATTCTCCAGAATCTTCGCCATCGGCTGTGGTGGTTCCAGCCCACGGGCATCAACAACGATGGCGTCCCCGACAGGCTCCGCTGGCCTCGACGCGGTGCAGGGCGCCGGAGAGGTCGCGGCCTCGGCCCCCGCTCGATAAAACATAATGCACCAGTCTTCAGGGCCACGCCGCTGCGTCCAGTGAGCGAAACCCCGTTGCGCCAGAGCAGCGTATAGCGGTACCGGCTCGAAGATATTACAGAGCTTGAGTACCTGGTCGTCTCGGAGGGACATGACGGTTTGCATGATCCTCTGAAACGGCTCTTCGCCTCCCCGCACATGTTCACGAATATCCAGGATCACCAGGCGATCATCGGGCAGGTCCCGAAGTACCTCGGGCATTGGCGTACCCGTCGATTGGGTGTCGCAGGTCTTTGGCTCGGGCGTTGGCCTGACGTGCCCTTCATGGCAACTGCTCTCGTTAGTCATAAGTCTTTTGCCTCCTTTTTTCTCGGGTTACTTACTCAGCGACTATTGTAGTATAGGGGGGTTGATTCGGGGGTGTCTGCGACTTTAGTCTCACACATTACAAGAAGGGCAACGGTGAGGTCAGAGCAGGCGAATCATGGCGGCCCGGCTTACGATGATGACCTGGTGGCGATCGAGCTTGATGGCTCCCTCCTTTTCCAGGGCCTTGAAGGCCCGGCCGATCATCTCTCGAGCCGTTCCCACAACGGACGCTATCTCCTGTTGCGTGAACTGCTGCTTCAGGCGCAGACCTCCTCTGCCGTCATCCTCGGCCATTTCCAAGAGGAACTTGGCCACGCGGCTCGTCACGCTGCGAAAGGACAGGTCCTCCACCTTGCGAGTAAAGTAGCGGAGCTTCCCCGCAAATGCCTTGAGGAAGCCGATCGCGATGGCAGGGTGCTCCTCGACGAGCCGCCGCATCCCATCCCGCCGGATACCCCAGAGCGCCGCCGGCTCCACCGCCTGGGCGTTGGCGGGGTTCGGCCCACCATCGAAGATCGGGACCTCATTGAAACAATCGCCGGCCTCCGCAATCCGGAGGATCTGCTCGCGTCCGTCGGGGGAAAGCTTGAAGATCTTTACCTTGCCGGACTGAATCACGTACATCGCCTGGGCCGGCTCCCCCTCCGTAAATAGAACGTGTCCCTTCTGCAACCGCATCTCGAATGCGTTGGCCCGGATGCCTTCCAGCGCTCGCGCATCGAGGTCCTGGAAATAGGGAATGGTCTTCAACTGCTCCGGCAACATGGCTACCCTGGGATAACGAAACGGGGGAAGTCCCGAACGCCGGTTTTATTGTAGGAGGATGAGCGCCGCAGGTCAATCGTTTCACCCCCTAATTGTCTATCTCGATTTGACCTACGGCGGTTTTTCCGGTAGCTTGAAGATCGGGAAGAGCCTCTCGTCATTGCGAGCGACCAACGGGAGCGCGGCAATCCCACCGTACTTGACGCTGCGAAAAACGGTGAGATTGCTTCGGTCGCTACGCTCCCTCGCAATGACGCGGACGGGAGACCCGCTAATCAATATACGAAGAAGGAACAGCATATGAGACGCTATCTCTTCTGTTTGCTATCCCCGAAAGTTATAATCCTCATCATTTTCGGACTCGTCATAGGTGGTACGCCGGCCGGAACTGATCTATGGGCGAGTGATGTACGGCCCGACGAGGGACACTTCGCGCCTGACTTTGCGCTCAGGACACTTGAGGGAAACACCGTTCGGCTCTCGGAGTATCGCGGCCAGAGGGTTGTGCTGATCAACTTCTGGGCCACCTGGTGCCCTCCTTGCCGATTGGAGATGCCGACGATGCAGCAGATCTACTCCGAGTATAAGGCAAAGGGGTTTGAGATCCTCGCTGTCAACATCGAGCCCAACGCCAAGCAAGAGATCCGCGACTTCATAAGGGAGCTTCGCCTCACCTTCCCCATAGCGCTCGACCCTGATATGAAGGTCAGTCGCAAGTTCCGGGTTATCGGGCTTCCTGTCTCGATCCTGATCGACCGCCAAGGCATCATTCGTGCCAAGGAGGTTGGATACCATGACTGGGCCAACAAGGCTTCGCGGACGCGGGTTGAGAGCCTCTTGAGGTAGCAATTAGGGGCAGCCACGAGGGCTGCCCCTACCTCGTCCCCCCTCCTTGTGCGTCTCTCTTGAGCATCACCCTTGTCGCCCTGCCTAGAAGATAATCAATCACCCTCCTGGCGAATATGACATTTTTTCATTTTGCAAGGAACTCCCCTTCTCGCACAACCGCCTGCGAGCCATTCGCCCTCAATGCTCGTCGCCTAACACCGCGTTTTTCCACTGCTTCTCCCCTTCTCCCGCTCCGCTTCCTGTCGGTGCCGCTGCCGGTGATCTGTCATTGGCGAAAGCTGGCTCGCTTCTTGCGAACCAGATCGGTTTAGATGGGTATGAAGGGAAGTAAGGAGTCGAACATCAAGAGAGGAGGGATCAATGGGGGCACTGAAAATGTTACGCCACCAGACAGTTACCAAGTTGGTGATCGCTGGAGCAATGCTCCTCGCACTTACAAGCGGGACGCCGGTGGCGCAGGCCGAGGACGACAAGGATCGTCAAATCCGAGAGCTGCGGGAACGGCTGGAGCGACTGGAGCAAATGATTGGCGCAAAGGCTGGGGCACTACCGACTCCGGCTGTCGCACCAGCGCCGGGGGCCCTCGCTGGAGCAGCAGAGGCGCCGCAGAGCATCAGCGATCGGGTCAGGAGCATTGAGGAGGCGATCAAGGCTGTGCCTCTGCTCTCCACCATGAAGGACTGGAACTTTGGAGGGCACGTCGCCGTGTCTTACAACTATAACTTTAGGGACCCGAAGAGCCAGAACAACAGCCTCAGACTCTTTGACGACAAGGCAAATCAGTTTGACATCAACCAGGCAGAGCTTTATGTGGAAAAACCGACGACCGAGGCTTCACCGATCGGCTTTGGCGTGGACGTACTTTTTGGACGTGACGCGAAGAAGGTCCACTCCCTTGGGCTCGGCATCAGCAGCAGTGAAGATCCCACGAAGACGGAGCCCTTTGACCTGACGCAGGCCTATGTGACCTACAAGGTGCCGTTCGGCAAGGGGATCGACCTCAAGGGAGGGAAGATGGTCACCCTCCATGGCGCCGAGGTGATCCGTCGAACCGGCAATTTTAATATCTCTCGGTCGATGGCCTTCTCCTACGCGATCCCGTTCACCCACACGGGTGTCATGGCGACTTACCCCTTTACTGACTGGCTTTCGACAACCCTTGGCATCGTGAACGGCTGGGATAACACCGACGACAATAACAGAGGGAAATCGTTTCATGGTGCGGCTACCGTCACACCCCCCTTCCTGAAAGATTTCACGCTCACCCTCGGTGGGACATGGGGGGCTGAGCAAGTCTCTAATGCGTTCGACCCTACTCGTGACATTAATCGCAATGGCCCAAAGCGAGGTCTGATCGATCTCATCGCCACCTATAAGCCGATCGCACCACTGACCCTCACGCTGAACTACGACTACGGGAGGCAGGAGGAAGCCTTCGTCGATGGCGGTCCGTCCGCGGTCTGGCATGCGGTAGCGGCCTATGCTGTCTACGATATTACCGACAGGATCTCGGTGGGTGTGCGGGGTGAGTACTTTAGAGACCAGGACGGCTTCCGGCTCCCCGGCGCGACACCGGGCACCAAACTGGAGGTCTGGGAAACGACACTCACCGGCCGGTATAAGCTCTTCGACCACCTCTTCGCCAGTGTTGAGTACCGCCACGATGAGGCAAAGGACAACAAATTGGTATTTGACAGACACGACGGAACACAAAATGCCAACTCGCAAAATACGATCCAGGGTGAGCTGATCTATCAGTTCTAAATGCAACGGGCGACGGCGGCTGCCTCAAGGCAGAGGCAGCCGCCCCGATCCCACAACGGCGTGGGGACACGCCTTCAGGAGGTGCAGGAGGCAGATGATGCTAAGACTGTTAAGACGAAAAGAGTTGCTGGCCGTAGTCTTCATGGCATTGATGCTCCTTGGCCTGACAGAGACCCTCTGGGCCCAGGTGGGGCCAGCGCCAGAGGCGCCGGCCCCGGCGGCAGCAGCTACCCCGGCCCCGCCAAAGCCCGATCCCAGCGGCACTGCGACCGGGACGATCGCTGACGTTCCGGCGAAAGAGGCAGGCAAACCTACCCTGCAGGAGGTCGCAGAGACCGCGGGCCACAACCGGATCTCAATCAACATCATGTGGACGCTGATCACCGGATTCCTGGTCATGTTCATGTCATGGGCTGGCTTCGGCTTTGTTGAGATCGGCTTCGTCAGGGCCAAGAACGCTCTCCACACGATGATGATGTGCTTTTTGGCCTATGCCATTGGCCTAGTTGGCTACTGGTTCATGGGCTTTGCCTTGCAGATGGGAGGAGTCGGAGCAACTCCTCTGGCTGGCGGAACAGCCGGGCTCGATAGCGAGTTTGTGATCAAGCTGTTCGGCAAAGACTTCGGCCTGTGGGCGACGAAGGGCTTCTTCCTCTCCGGGATATCCTATGACGTGTCGATCTTCACCCTCTTCCTGTTTCAGATGGTCTTCATGGACACGGCGATCACCATCCCAACGGGGGCGATGTCAGAGCGATGGAAGTTCTCATCGTTCTTCATTTTTGCGTTCTTCGGCTCCATGATCGTTTACCCGCTCTTCGCCAACTGGGTCTGGGGCGGCGGCTGGCTCTCGCAGCTCGGGAAGAATTTCGGACTGGGGCATGGCCACGTCGATTTCGCCGGCTCCTCGGTCGTCCACCTGGTTGGTGGATCGATGGCATTAGCAGGGGCGATCGTTCTCGGCCCCAGGATCGGGAAGTACAACAAGGATGGAACCGCCAATGCCATTCCGGGCCATAATATCCCGCTCGCCATCGTGGGAACCGCGATCCTGGCGTTCGGCTGGTTCGGCTTCAACCCCGGCAGCACGCTAGCCGGCACGGATCTTCGGATCGCTGTCATCGCCGTGAACACGATGCTCGCCTCGGCATCGGGTGCGCTCATGGCGGCCTTCTACATGTGGTTCCGCTTTGGCAAACCCGACGCCAGCATGACCTGTAATGGGATGCTGGCTGGACTGGTGGCGATCACGGCCCCCTGCGCCTTTGTCAACTCCCTTTCAGCCTTTATCATTGGCGCGATCGCTGGCGTGCTCGTCTGTTGGAGCTGCTTCTTCGTTGAGCGGACCCTCAAAGTTGATGACCCGGTCGGCGCGATCTCGGTCCACGGTGTGTGCGGCGCATTTGGCGTACTGAGCCTTGGCCTCTTTGCCGATGGCACGTACGGCGACGGCCTCAACGGCGTGACAGGGACGGTGAAGGGGTGGTTCTATGGCGACGCCAGCCAGTTCTTTGCCGAGTGCGTCGGTATCCTCACTTGCTTTGTCTTCGTCTTCGGAATTACTTGGCTGTTCTTCAAGATTCAGGATGCCGTGATGGGGATTCGCGTTTCTCCAGAGGTGGAGATCCAAGGGCTCGACCTTCCTGAGATAGGCGCCTTGGCCTATCCCGACTTTACGGCGCTTCCAGCCCACCACATCCCGACTGGCCAGCCGACCATACCCTCGTTTACACCGAGCGTGGCCAAGAGACAGTAAAGGGGGTGTCGTAACGTCTTCCCTGGTAGCCTTTTATCCCTTTTATCGCCGCTACTCAATGCGCGTGGTCACGGGATGATGCCCAAAAAGTGCGTAGTGGTTATTGATGACAGCCTTGGATCGCGGGCAACGCTCGGCAGTGCGCTCAAGCGACTTGGGTTTGAGGTGGTGGGAGAAGGGTCGAGTGGCTCCGAGGCGATTCGCTTGGCCCAAAAGCTGAAACCCGATGTACTGTTCCTGGCAGTGGGTCTCCCGGATATGGATGGCCTGACAGCAGCCGCTCATGTCCTGGAGACCCTGCCCCTTCCGATCCTCATCCTGACCAGCCACCTCGAACCCGGGCTGATCCAGCGTGCCAAGGAGGCTGGCGTGATGGCGTATCTGCTCAAACCGCTTCGCGAGGAGGAGCTGCTGCCGGCGATCGAACTCGCCATCTCCCGGTTCGAAGAGTTTAATGCCCTCAGGGAAGAAAATGCAGACTTGAAGCGGATCCTTGAGGACCGGAAGCTGATCGAACGCGCAAAGGGGATCCTCATGGAACGAGAGAAGATCTCGGAACCACAGGCATTCGGTCGGATTCAAAAAGCCAGCATGAATTCACGGCGATCGATGGCCGAGATCGCTCAGGCTATCTTACTGAGCGAAGCGGTCGCCGGGAGGACGCAGTAAAGAGCGCTCGCGCTCCTCCGTTTACTTCCCAGTGCTGCCAACTGCAATGCAGTTGCTGCGATAGAGGCTACCGTATGAGATCAACTGCAAATGTATTACACCGTGATGTATGATCGTTGCATAGTTTAAGGAAACACGAGATGAAAGGGGTCATCCACCCGCTATTCGTGCACCTCCCCATCGCCCTGCTTCTCATGGCCTTTATGACGATGTGTTATTGGCTGTTCAGAGGGTTGGCCACTTCGGTCTTCGAGAACCGGATCTACAGCCTCACGCGCTTTAATACCGCCGCAGGGTTGGTGTTCTTACTCCTTTCGATGGCGGCAGGGTTTCGGGATGTGCTGGCGGGTTATTGGGTCACTTTCAACTCCCCTCTGGGGAAGTGGCTCTACGCAAAGGTCATCTTGACTATGCTGATTGTGATCGTCTATAGCGCTTTCCTCTGGCAAAGCCGTAAGAAGCCTCAGTATCTTCAAGAAGACCTAAAGATTATGACGTGGTGTCTTGCTACGCAGCTGGTGGGCTTCCTCCTGGTGTTAATCGTCACCGCGCTCGGGACGATGCTGGTGTTTTATCCCCATGTCCTTGCACGAATCGGATGATGAGACGACATTTTGCGCATCTGGCGTTTCTATCCTCATGTTCTTGGGCGAATCGACGGATGAAAGGAATGATCGCATGACTCGAAAGCCTGCAAAGATCGTTGTTCTCGGAGGAGGGTTCGGCGGCCTTTACGCTGCCATGACGCTTCAGAGGGAGCTGGCCGGGTCTGACTTGGCCCAGATAACCCTCGTGGACCGGCGCAACTATTTCACCTTCACCCCTTTCCTTCCTGAGGTGGCTGCAGGAACCCTCGGCCGGGCGCATGTGACCTACCCCTTCCGGTTCCTTGCCCAGAAAGGACAGTTTTCCTTCATTCAAGGGGTGGTTCAGGCCTTTGACCTTGCCGAGCGGGCGATTCGAACGGAGACCACAACCATTCCCTACGATTATCTGATTGTGTCCTTAGGTGGCGCGCCCTCCTTCTTTGGCAACCCCCAAATCGCGGCTCACGCTCTGACGTTAAGCTCTGTTGACGACGCCCTGGCAATCCGGAACCATGTCATCAGGCTCTTTGAACAAGCAGTGGTCGAGTCAGATCCGATCCGCCGGCGTCAGCTCCTCACCTTCGTGGTAGCCGGAGCTGGGCCCTGCGGGGTCGAGTTGGCCGCTGAGCTGCACCACCTGATCCGGACGGCCCTGCTCAAGTACTATCCGGTTGACCCGTCTGAGATCAAGATCCTTTTGGTTTCAAAGGGCGATCGGATTCTCCCTGACTTCGGCCGTAAGGAGGCGTAAATAAATAAAGGTCTCAAGTTGTTAAATTTCATGCACAGAAAACATGCCACCAACAACTCAGAGATGATACCTTTATTTGTTTACGCTGCCTAAGCTGGCCGAGACCGGTCAAAAAGAGTTGATGAAGCGGGGGATCGATGTCAGGCTGAACACTCGGGTGACCGGGGCGAGCGGAGAGCATGTGGAGCTCAATGATCAAGAGATCATCCCCACGCGGACCCCCATCTGGGCTGCTGGCGTCACCCCAAATCCCGTATTGGCCCTGCTTCCCGCTCCTAAGAGCAAACAGGGAGGCATTGTGGTCGATGAGTTCCTTAAAATCCCTGAGTTCCCGGAGGTGTACGTCATCGGGGATGGTGCATCCGTCTTGGACCGACGCCAAGGGCGACCCTATCCAGCCTTGGCGCCGGTTGCGATTCGCCAAGGTATCCGGGCCGCGGGGAATATCATGAATACCCTCCAGGGGAGAGTCAGGGAGCCATTTCGGTTTGACTTTACCGGCAGTATCGTTGGGCTCGGTTGCGGGATGGCCCTTGTAAATCTGCTAGGCATCAAGTTCCATGGTCGGCTTGGGTGGTGGCTCTACCGGATGGCATACCTCCAGCGATTGGTCAGCTTCAGGAATAAGGCTTCACTCGCCCTCACCCTTGCGCTAAATACGATCTTTGATCGGGATATCTCCTGCGAAACATGGCCCGAGCCCGACCGGAGCATGAATAGCAAAAGGGTATCGCCGACTCTCCCGGATTCAGGTTCACCGATAACCTCCTGACCGCTACCCAGACTGCCCGCGATACGGTCCCCGCCCCCCCGACGTCTGGCACCCTCGATCCTCCCGTATCCGGATGACTCAGCCAGACAGGAGATGAGCGTGGCTAGATCGAGCAGGCGCTGGAAAGGTGTGGCTGGGTCTAGGCCAAGGCTGCCCGCCTGCGCGGTATGAGACGGCCCGCCAGCTCACCCACCGAATCCGCAAATACGACATCAATGAAGCGCCTCTGATACCCCGGTCGAGCGTCCTTGCCCTCGTTGCATCCCTACCGTTCCCCGCTTCGATCGGCGCCGGGATGCCGCTGCAGCCCACGACACCCTTCCACTTGACCACAACAAGGAATCCCCGTATCTTCACTGCTAGTTGAAGCCCTGAAAGGCTGTTCTGTTTTCTGGATAAGGGGATGGTCTGCATCTGGTTACGGGAGGGAATCACAAAGATGACACGGCACTCGAAACGGATTGACAGATTGCTTACTTTTCGAATGAGTTGGTACCGCCTGTGGCCGTCACTCCTGGTTCTTATCGGGGTGCTGTCCTTCACTTCCTGTAGTAGCGGATTTGAAAGACACACTCATGGCGAGGACGTTGCCGCTCTCGCCGCTCCATCGGCCCCAGAGGAACTCGTCCGAGTCAAGCGGGTCTACGATGGGGATACCGTTCTCCTCGAAGATGGCCGAAAGGTTCGGTATCTGGGCATCAACGCGCCCGAATTTCAGGAACCATTCTATTTGAAATCCAAACGGTCCAACGAATCTCTCGTCATGGGGCGGGAAATCCGATTGGAGTTCGATCAGGAGAGAACTGACAGTTACGGCCGCGTCCTAGCCTATGTCTATGCGGGCAACGAGATGGTCAATGCCAGGTTGGTTCAGGAGGGCTTGGCTCACGCCTTCTTTATAGGGCCGAATCGGAAGCATCACGCCAAACTCCTTCGACTGCAAGCCGAGGCGCAACAACGCAAGGTCGGTATCTGGTCCGCCCGAGGTCGCGTCAGAGACCTCAAAATCACCACCGTGCACCCTGTTGATCCAACTCAGGACGACCAGTACCCCTCTTACGTTCGCATCGCCAATCTCAGCAACGCCACGATCAAGCTGGCTGGCTATGTGTTATCGAATGAGGCGGGACAGAGATACGTCTTCCCTGATGTGAGCGTGGACCCGGGTTACACGGTCATCGTGTCCAGCGGGAGTGGACCGGATGGCGTTGATGCGAGGGGACAACTGGTTGCCCATTGGTCCACGCAGGGTCCAGTCTGGGATCCGAGCGAAGACACCGCCTTTCTCATGGATCCAAGCGGGAGCCTTGTGGATAGGTTCCATTACAAGGGCAAGCGAGTGAGGAGTTCGGCTCCACGTTCTAAGGGCAAAGCTCCCTAAGGCAGGGTACGGGTGGGTGAACTCGGCTCAAACATCCGGGCGACACAATCCCTCATTGCCGACTGCTCCACAGACTTATAGAAAACGAAGAGGATATCTCGATGAGCCTCAAAAAGTATTATGGGGTTCGGGCGATTTCGACGTGGAGAGTCTTCAGGTCTTCAGCTTCGGCTGCTCGAAGTAAACGCTCGTCGGCGGCAGCAAATGTGATGTCTTCACCGAGTGCGTTCTTGAGGCTGATGGCGGAGGCCAGATGAATGGCATCGAAACCTTTGAGGGGATGCCGTCGGATCAGATCGCGTGCAAGGAAGAGGGTGTCGTCGTGCAGTTCCACTCGAATGTAGGCCTGCCAATCGGCTTCAAATTGCCGGCAGGCAAGGGCATACTGGGCATCGGCGAGATGGCCTTCGCGAAGTTTGCGGGTAAGGCCGGCATAGACTTCGGCGTAAGCAACCTTGGCGGTTGCGATGGGCCCCTTTCGTTTCACAAGGATCTGCACCAGAGGTGAGCCCTTTTCGGCGATAAACCGCTTGATAAGGGCGCTGGTGTCCAGGTAGTTCATCGGCGATCTTCGAGGATGGTTCTTGAAATTGGGGTTCCAGTGACCTTGGCCAGGCGAACTGTCTTCACGGGTTTTTCGGTTGGCAACGTAATCACGCCTTGGGCTGCAAGCTTGGCGAGCCTTACCTCCAGGCTCACGACGTGCTCTGCGGACTTGATAGATTGGATGAGGGCGATCGGTTTGCCCCGTTCTGTCACGATCACCTCCTCACCTTTCTTCGTCCGCTGGAGGTATTGCGTAAGCCGATTTTTTAGTTCCTTGACGCCGACCCTGCTCATAGCACTCACCTCTCTAGTAGCTAGAGTAGCTACTTGTATAATGACTGTCAATATTTATCGTGCTCCCAAGAGATTGACAGCGCAACCCGTTCATTGGCCTGTCATGACATATTCGTAGGGGCGGGGTTAATCCCCGCCCGTTGATCGGAAGGGCATAAAGCCCTCCCCTACAGGGCGAGCACCCGACGGGTGCATGGTAAGCTCACTGCGAAGAGCGGGATTGCTTCGCCTTCGGCTCGCAATGACGCGTGAAGTGGCTTTCGAACGACTTTCGAGCCAGTAGTACTTCCTCCAGTGGGCATGAATTAGGACACTACACCCTTCACAATCGACCTTGACTCATATGGACGGATAGTCCATACTTATATGTATGAAGACGACACTCAACATCGATGATACTCTCTTACGTCGCGCAGCCGTACTCACCGGAGTTGACGAGAAAACCTCCCTCGTGCGCCTAGGGCTCGAAGCCTTGGTTGCCAGAGAAAGCGCCCGTCGTTTGGCGAACCTTGCGGGAACCGAGAAGCGACTTCTGCCTATTCCAAGGCGTCGCTTCGCCAGACCCGCATGATTCTCGTGGACACTTCGGTTTGGATCGAGCAGTTCCGAAGGGGAAGCGAGCGCCTTCAGTCTTTGCTTAATGACGAGCAGGTCCTCTGTCATCCTTTTATTGTCGGCGAGCTGGCTTGCGGGACGCTGCGGAATCGGCAGGAGATTCTCCGTCTGTTGTCGGCTCTGCCTGAGGCTCGCGTTGCGGATCATGAAGAGGTCGTACATCTTGTGGAAGGACGGCACCTCTACGGGCGTGGCCTAGGCTGGGTGGATGCCCATCTCTTAGCTTCAGCGCTCCTCATGAGATGTACCCTCTGGACACTCGATAAGCCACTGAAACAGGTCACAGTCGCCTTCAAGATCTCAGCGTGAAGCGTAATGGTAACTACTCAGGTAGATAGACTAAAAGCTTTTAGGGGTAGGAACTGAAAAGGTCTTGAATGGCTTGATTCGTGCCTTGCCAGATCATTTGTAGCCTTCAGCCTAAACACCGGTAGAGCTCTTTTGTCCAACGACCTTTACTTCAAGGCCTTTTCGAGGATTTTGCGGAGCTCGGTGCTGGGTTTCGCGAAGCCAAATCGATCATTAGGAGAAACACTATACACCATCCCGACCACCTCGCGCTTGGCGTTGAGGAGGGGGGCTCCGCTGCAGCCTTGTTCAATACCGTCGGACTGAAAGTCCGCGCTAAATGCCTGCCCACCATTCAGTGATTTTTCGAAAATCCCGACCCTTCTTCGGACGCCCCCGACTGGACCACACACGGTACCAACAACCGTTTCGTTCTGGAGGAGTTCCGGCCGATCTAACAGGGTGGCAGCCGGAAGTGATCGAGCGACATTCTGCAATCGGAGGAGGAGTATGTCGGAACTCCCAAGACGCCTTACGATGTCGGCATTGTACTCCTTACCAAGGTGCGTGACCCGTATGCCGCCCCCCTTGTCCAGATGCGCGTTTGTAAGCACATACCCGCGAGGGTCCGCGATAAATCCGTGAGCAAAGCCTTTGACGCTCCCTTCGCCATCAACATTTTCAACGGTCACGAGGAAAGGCGGCCCTTGCTCCAGCGCGCGTCGCATTTCTTCTTCCTGAGGGCGCATGGCGTTGACGCTCTCTTTCTCTGCCTCTTTTCGAATCTTCTCTATGGCCTGGATGGCGTTGACGCGCTGATTGAGGTCATCGATGCTCTGTGCAATGCGTATCGCCTCATCTATCTCGCCGCATTCGCCTGCAAGCCAGGTGGCAATCCAGTACTGCTGTATGGAACGGCCTATCGGTGAGGCAATGGTTCGCGAGAGGCTAAGAGCTTCCTGAAGCACGCGAACCCCTGGTTCTTTGGGAAACGACAGACACATCATCTTTCCGATGCCGGCAAGCGATTGGGTCTGCTCTTCCTTGTCACGTATCGACCGGGCCTGCCCCAGTAGGGCGGAAAACCTTTTCTCGATTGCAGTGTGGGCTTCGCCCCAGCTTAATCGAGGTGCGATGAGTGCAAGGCCAAAAAGCAAGGCCATCATCCTCATCTGTCGTTCCATTCCTCCCCCCTTCTCTCATTTCGCCTCGGAAAAGAGACTGATCACTGTCTCCATTCGTGAAGGATATTGTACCACAAAACGTGATGAGCCATTTTTCGAAACCGCCCCGGATCTCTGCCACAATTTTCGCCATCACCCATGAGGATTGAACGCTGGATAACCATTGGCGCTATGGCTTGGGCAGGCAGATCTGTCATCGCACAACCCGTACCCTTCCTAACTCCGCGTTATTACCAGAATTCTCACTCCTAGACGGCTTTGCGCTTCCAACTCCTCGGCAAGTGGGCGCGGTTGGTCCCACTCTTGCAATATAGTCCCCAATAAGAAGATTGGCATGATTCTGCTGCCAGCAACGAAGCTGGCAGCAGAACGGGCAAAGGCGCCACAGGAACGTGTCGTGTGGCGCCTTTCTTTTTGGGCAGCGGAGGGAGAGGATGGACAGACGAAGAAAGCTGGTCGTCATCGGTAACGGCATGGCCGGAGCCAAGGTTGTTCAAGAGATCCTGTCTCGGGATCCTGAACAATTTCACGTCGTGATGTTCGGGGCAGAGCCATACGGCAACTACGACCGCACCCTCCTCTCGGATGTGCTGAGTCGCGCTAAGGACGTCAAGCAGATTGTCCTGAATTCCCTCGACTGGTACCGCGATCACGACATCATGTTACATGCAGGGGAGATCGCCACCGCCATCGATCGTGACAACAAGGTGGTAAGAGGCGACGGCGGCGTGGAGGAAGCGTACGATACGCTGATCATCGCCACCGGCAGCCGACCTTTCGTGCCCCCCATGGACGGGGCGGAGAAGACCGGCATCTTCGTCTTCCGGACCCTCGATGACTGCCAGGCGATTGAGGCATACGCGAGGGGATACCGGAGGGTTGCCGTTATGGGCGGCGGCCTGCTGGGTCTGGAGGCTGCGCGGGGTTTGCTGTCTCTCGGGCTCCAGGTCACGGTCGTCGAAATGATGCCGTGGTTGATGGCGCAGCAATTAGACGCCGAGGGAGGCGCGCTCCTGCAACGGACGATGGAGCAGATGGGCGTGCAGGTACTCCTCGAGAAGACCGTAACGCGGGCGCTCGGGGCCGAGCGGGTCACAGGGCTGGAGTTTCAGGACGGCACTACTGTCGACACCGACATGGTGGTGGTAAGTTGCGGTATCCGGCCCAACGCCGAGATTGCCGAAAGGTCCGGACTCGCGGTGGAGCGAGGGGTCCTCGTGAATGATCGGATGCAGACCTCCGATCCAGACATCTACGCCGTCGGTGAGTGCGCTCAGCACCGCGGGAAGCTCTACGGCCTTGTGGCGCCTCAGTACGACCAGGCCAGGGTGCTGGCAGAGCACCTCACAGGCGTCTCTTCCGATAGCGGCTACCAGGGCTCCAAGCCCGTAAGCAAACTGAAGGTGATGGGCGTACAGCTTGTCTCGATGGGCGACACGAGCCCCGCTGGTCCCCAAGACGAGGTCGTCAGCTACATCGAGCCATCGCGGGGCGTCTATAAGAAGATGGTTATACGCAACAACCGGCTCGTCTGCGCCACCCTCCTGGGCGAGACGGACACGGCCGGGGTGATCACCCAGATGTTTCTATTGGACGCGGAACTTCCGGAACGGCGAGCCGACCTGCTCTTCGGCACCTCTACCGGCGCCCCGATCCTCTCGGTGTTTGACCTCCCAGATCACGCCCAGATCTGTCACTGTCACGGGGTCTCCAAGGGGCAGATCAAGGAGGCGATCGAGATCGGCAAGTGCCGATCGGTCTCGCAGATTGGGGCCCGCACGAAGGCCGGCACTAGCTGCGGGGGCTGTAAGAAGCTCCTCGAGCAGTTCCTTGAGGTCTATGCCGGAGAGGTAGCGGTAGACCCCGCCGAACACTGGTATGTGCCGAGCCTTCCGATGACTAAGCCCGAACTGGTGGCCGCCATCAAGGCCAAAGGGTTAAAGAGCGTCAGCGCGGTCTTTCGCGAGCTCAACGGTGGACAAGAGGAACCTGGCCACAAGACGGCCCTGGCGTCGCTCCTCAAAACCATCTGGGATGGGGAGTACGAAGACGAGCGCGACGCGCGGTTCATCAACGACCGGGTCCACGCCAACATCCAGAAGGATGGAACCTTCTCGGTCATACCGCGAATCTCCGGCGGTATCACCTCGCCAGCGGAACTCCGGCGCATCGCGGACGTAGCGGAGAAGTACCAGATCCCGGCGATCAAGGCCACCGGCGGCCAGCGGATCGCTCTGGCAGGCGTGAGAAAGGAGCAGCTCCCGCATATCTGGAAGGATTTGGGAATGCCCAGCGGTCACGCCTACGCCAAGGCGGTCCGTTCGTGCAAGACCTGCGTGGGAACTGACTTCTGCCGATTCGGGCTGGGCGATTCTATCGCGCTGGGGATCAAGATCGAGAAGCGGTTCCAGGGCCTCGAGACCCCGCACAAGATGAAGCTCTCCGCCAGCGGCTGCCCGCGGAACTGCGCCGAGTCTACGGTCAAAGACCTTGGGGTCGTCGCCATCGAGGGTGGCTGGCAGGTGTACGTGGGCGGCGGCGCCGGAATCCGGGTGCGGGCCGCAGACCTCCTGTGCACGGTCACAACGCACGAAGAGGTCCTGAAATACATGGGTCGCTTCATCCAGTATTACCGGGAGCACGGGAAGTACATGGAGCGAGCGTATGGGGTTGTGGAACGCTTCGGCATTGAGCGGCTACGCGAACTGCTCGTCAAGGATGTGGAAGGGATCGGTGCACGGTTGGATGCCGAGATCGAACGGGCGGTTGAGGCCTTCAAAGATCCCTGGGCCGAGGCGGATGAACCCGTGCATCCGGCCCAGTTCAGCGGACCCGTACTTGTGGAGGTGAAGAGGTGAAGAATGGAGATTAGGCACGCCGCACTGGAGATCGTTGTGCCGCTTGGCCCGGTCGAGGCGATCCCGCTCGGCCAAGGCCGTACCTACGTGGTAGACGGCTGCGCCATCGCCGTCTTCCGCCAACGCGATGGGCAGCTCTTCGCCACCCAAAACGCATGCCCGCACCGAGGAGGCCCGCTGGCTGAGGGAATCATTGGGGCCGGGAAGGTGATCTGCCCGCTTCACGCCCGGAAGTTCGATCTAAAGACGGGTGCATCCCTTCAGGAGGACTGCTGCGCCGTCCAGACCTATCCGGTTCGCGTGGAAGGGGACGAGATCATCCTCACGCTCGCATGACATAAGGGGGACTTTCGAATCAATGGCATTGACGGTAGCGGGGAAGGGGAGCCGATGCGGTTACTTCTATCTTGAACGCTCACGAGCGTTACCCTGCACTTTTCTGGAAATAGCATTCTTCAGCTGGCTCGTCTTACGCTTGAACCGAACTAGCAGCCTCCTGGCCCAGACGAACTCGGTGGCCAGCATCGCGAGGCCGAGGGGGATGACCAGGGTGGCAGGGCCGGGCAGCACAATGAGGGCGATGCCGATCAGCAGAACAGTGAAGCCGACTACGATGACGACAACGCGCTTGGCCTGTTTCAGCGTGCTGATGACGAAGTTATGCATGAGCGGTCTGCCCCGGCTAGCCGCCTGAGGGCTTCTCGGTACTTCTCACTGGTCCGCTCCACAATCTCACGTGGCAACTCGGGGGCTGGCGCCTTCATCTCCCAGGCAATCGACTTCAAGTAGTCCCGCACGAACTGCTTGTCGAAGCTCGGTTGAGATCGGCCTGGCGTGTAGGTATCGCAAGGCCAGAAACGGGAGGAGTCAGGGGTGAGAACCTCATCGATGAGGATGAGGTTGCCGTCAAGCAATCCACACTCGAATTTCGTGTCGGCGATGATAATCCCCCGTTCCAAGGCATAAGCCCGGGCCCGCTCATACAGCGCCAGACTCAAGTCCCGCACCCGTTCGGCCAGCTTCAAGCCAAGCTGAGCGGCTGCCTCGTCAAAAGTGATGTTGACATCATGCGCCCCCTGCTCCGCCTTCGTTGAAGGGGTGAAGAGGGGCGGGTCGAGACGGCAGGACTCCAAGAGGCCGGCCGGCAACGGAATGCCGCAGACCGCTCCGGTCTTCTGGTACTCTGCCCAGCCCGATCCAGAGAGGTAGCCCCGAACAATGCACTCAATAGGGAGGGGTTTCGTCTTCCTGACCAGCATGCTTCGCCCCGCAAGCGTCTCCCGGTAGGGCTGGCAGGCCTTCGGGTAAGCTTCCACATCCGTGGTGATGAGGTGGTTGGGCGCCAGATCCGCTGTCATGTGGAACCAGAACGCTGAGAGGGCCGTGAGGATCCTCCCCTTTCCCGGAATTCCCGTTGGCAGAACCACGTCGAACGCTGAGATTCGGTCCGTGGCTACCAGCAACAAGCGATCGCCGAAGTCGTAGATATCCCTGACTTTCCCCCTCGCATAGAGGGGAAGGTCCGAGAAGTCTGTTCTCAATACAATCGGTTCGGTCATGTCAATCGAGGCTGTTTCAGCTACGTCCCGTAATCACACGCACAATCATGCGCCGCGCCTTAAGATTCAGGTGTGAAGCCATCGCGGCTTCACGGTATTCGCTCGGGTACTGCCCAGTGTGCAGTGGTTTCGGTATAAAGTCAAATAAGAAATCTTTGAAATATCCATAGATAATTGTTTATAATTGCACGCAAGAACGGCGATACGAATAATCATTATGACCTTTCATCAACTTCGCGTCTTTCTGGCGGTCGCCAGGCGCCAGAGCTACTCCCGCGCGGCCGAGGATCTCCTCCTGACCCAGCCTGCCGTCTCGGCGCAGGTTCGGGAACTGGAGCGGGCCCTCGATGCGACCTTCTTCGAGCGAGTTGGCCGGACCATTGTCTTGACCGAGGCGGGCAAGGAACTCCTGGCTTACGCCGAAAGGATCTGTGCACTGATCGACGAAGCCAGGCTTGCGATGGAAGAGCTCGACGGCCTGAAGCGTGGACGGATTGCCGTCGCCGCCGTGAGCACTGCTGGCGCCTATGTCCTACCTTCATTGCTCGGGGCATTTCAGAAGCGGTACCCTGGAATCAGCATCAACCTGGAGGTCACCAACCGCGCGCTTGCGCGAGACCGCCTCCTGCACAATGAGGTTGACCTCGTCGTCATGGGGCGTCCTCCAGAGGAAGTTCCGCATGTGGCCGAGCCGTTTCTCGCTGACGAGATCGTAGTCGTCGCCGCCCCATCTCATCCGCTCGCAACGGCCAAGCGGATTTCAGTGGATCACTTGGCCCGGGAGGTCTTTATCGCGCGTGAGGTAGGATCCGGAACCCGTCTCAATACCGATGAATTCTTCCGCCAGCAAGGGGTGAAGCTGCGGGTTGGGTTGGAGCTGGGGGATAATAGCGCCGTGAAGGAGGCTGTGGCCGCCGGGCTCGGGATCGCGCTCCTATCCCGCCATGTTCTTCGTATGGAGTTGAAGCTCAAGCGTCTGGTCGTGCTGGATGTTCAGGGGCTTCCCCTGCGGCGACAGTGGTTTGTGGTGCACCGGGAAGACAAGCATCTCAGTCGGGCGGCGATCGCTTTCAAAGCGTTCCTCCTCACCTCGGCCGAGGCGGTATTGGCATCTACAGGTCAACCCCGGCGTATCAAAGGCCGCACGCGCGACTGAACTGCGACCGTCAGCCCTCATCCTTCCGTCTTTTCTTCATCGCCGCGGACAGGCGTGATTCCAAGTTCACGGAGTTTCTTTCGGAGCGTGTTGCGATTGATCCCGAGCAACTCGGCCGCCCGAAGCTGGTTTCCACCGGTCCTCTCCAGAACGCGCAAAAGGAGAGGTCGCTCCAGTGTGACGAGGAAGTACGAATAGATCTGTCCGTCTCGTTCCTGTTTCAGACGGGAAAGCTCGCCTGTGATCCCTTGAGACAGCATCCGCTCAAAGGACGATCTGCCACCAGCGGCGCCGATCTCCTCTGCGTGCAGGAGAGCGGCAGGCAAATGCTCCGAAAGGATGAGAGAGGTCGGGGCAAGCACGCAGGCCCGTTTGACAGCATTCTCCAGCTCGCGAACATTTCCGGGCCAGCGATAAGCGAACATCGACTCGAGCGCCTCGGGCGAGACAGCCTTTGGTTCCTGCCCCTGTTCTTCTGCAAACAGGTGGAGAAAGTGGTTCACAAGCAGGGGGATGTCTTCGCTTCGCTCTCTGAGTAGCGGGAGGTTGATGGCCACGACGTTCAAGCGGTAGTAGAGGTCTTCTCGAAAGCTCTTCTGCGCGACGGCGGCCTCCAGATTCTGGTTGGTGGCGGCGATGACCCTCACATCTGCAGACAGCGGTCGTTCGCCCCCCACCCGCTCGAACTGCCGCTCTTGGAGCACACGCAGGATTTTGGCTTGTAGGCCGATATCCATGTCCCCGATCTCATCGAGAAAGATCGTCCCGCCCTCGGCAAGCTCGAACTTACCGCGTCGAAGGGCGCTGGCTCCCGTAAAAGCCCCACGCTCATGACCGAACAGCTCGCTTTCCAGGAGATCACGAGGGATGGCAGCGCAGTTGATGGCCACAAACGGACGTGCAGAGCGGCGGCTGTTGTAATGAATCGCTTTAGCCAGCAACTCCTTGCCGGTGCCACTCTCCCCCCTGATGAGGACTGTCAAGTCGCTGGCGGCCATCTTGCCCACCAGCTTGAAGATCTGCTGCATGGCCGGGCAAAGGCCAACCACGCCCTCGAAGTCAAAAGGCCGGCCGCCGAAGGCCTCCATCTGCGCCACCCGCTCGGTGAGCTCACGGATCTCGAAGACTCGCCGCACTAGAATCGAGAGCTCGCCGAAGTCAAACGGCTTGGTAATATAGTCGTAGGCCCCGCGCTTCATCGCCTGGACCGCAGCCTGGAGTGTGGCAAAGGCGGTCATGATGATGACGGGAAGCTCGGGACGGGCCTCTTTGATCCTGCTGAGGGTTTCCAGTCCGTCTGCGCCCGGCATCTTGATATCCATGAGGACAAGGTCGATGCTCGGGTCTGCAGCCCGCGTGAGCCCTTCTACCCCATCGGCGGCCAGCACAACCTGATACCCCTCGCGCTCAAGCGCCTTGCGCAGGGCCCAACGGATGCTTTCTTCGTCATCAACCACGAGGATCTGTCGTGTTCCGATCATGGCCTGACACCTTGCGTGGTTCGTTGAGGTTCATCATGAGGTGAAACGGCTTCGGGTTGCTTCGCCAGGGGAAGCCATACTCGAAACCTGCTGCCCCTGCCTGGTGAGCTTGTCGCCTCCATGGCCCCGCCATGGTCCTCCACGATTCGGAGACAGATGGCCAACCCCAACCCGGTCCCCCTTTCTTTTGTGGTGAAGAAAGGGGTGAACAGGTGGCGCTCGATCTCAGGATCGAACCCGCTTCCCTGATCGACAATCTCGGCCACGGCCACCGATCGGCCCCCGCAGCGTTTGGCAGACCGCTCATACCGTGTCATAATAGTAAGATCTCCTCCGCCTGGCATCGCCTCTACCCCATTACAGATCAGGTTCAGAAAGAGCTGTCGAATTTCAGAGGGATCAGCGAGGATTTCAGGGAGCTGGGGGTCGTACTGACGCTGAACAGTAATATTGGCAGCGCCCAGCGGCGCCCGCTCTAAAAAGAGGAGGCTGTCGAGGATCTCGTGCAGGTTGCATGAGCGAAGGACCGGGCCTCGAGGCGTGGCAAACGACAGAAGCTGCTCGACGATCGCGCCGAGCCGATCAACCTCTTTCACGATAACCGAGGTGTATTCTCTAAGGGCGGGAGGAAAGTCACGCTCGCCCTCGAGCAACTGCGCCGCCCCGCTGAGGCCAGCCAGCGGATTTCGGATCTCGTGAGCCACCCCTGCGGCCACTGTCCCGAGAGCTGCCAGGCGGTCTGATCGCTGCAGACGCTTCTCAAGCTCTCTGATCCCTGTCTGGTCCCGGAGCGCTAAGACTATACCCCGCGCCTGCCCCATCCCATCGCTAATGAGTGAGGCGACGGCGCTGATGACCACCTGTGAGCCATCCTGTCTCGTCAGCCTGGCATCGAAATCGGCATGGGTCCGGCCGCTCTCCATGGTCTTCCGTACCAACTCCTGCAGCGAGCGATCATTCGGGAATATCTGCTCGAAGGGCCTGCCGTGAAACATCTGGCCCGATTGTCCAGTCAGCTCCTCCGCTGCTTGATTGATTGAGCGGATATGTCCATTCGGCTCAATGATGATAATGCCATCTTGCAGGCTTCCCAGCAGATCCTCGTAATAGGCCCGCATCGACTCGATAGAGGCGCCGAGATCCTCACAACGCCGCTTAATCTCTTCCAGCTCCGATGCGCTGTCCCTCCCTCGCCTTTCGGATCTCCCCGGCATGCTGCAACCTTTTCTGTGAAAGCAAGCTAACTGATTTCTTACGTGGTGACAAGCCGACCCTGCCTCTTGACCCCGCCAAACACCCTACCACGGACACCAGAGGATTGGCATCGGTATCGACATCTCAACCGGTCTGCACGGACTGAAGGCTCAGTGCCTACGCACGCTGTTTGGTAGCGTCGTAGGGATAGCTAGCCGAATGGGCAAGGCGGTCGAGAGGAACGTGGTGATGGGAGAGCGGGGGCTGGACACCAGAGCGCGGCTCAGTCAATAGGTCGAGAACAGCAGGGATCCTTCCGCGTCTGCCTGACTGCGATGTCAATGGGCAGGTGCAGGCTGTTCCCGCCCCACGCGGCAACCTAGGATTTACCGTGAAGCTTTTTCTCGTGGGCTCGCTGGCTGTTGACGATCCAGTCTTCGATAGCTTCTTTCTTGAATCGCCAGACGTTCCCTAACTTCCAAGCCGGGAGCGTCCCTTCCCGCGCCATCCGGTAGATTGTCGATTTGTTGAGTCGGAGGAAGCGAGCCACTTCCTCCAGGGTCATGATCGTTGGCCGTCTCTCCTGCTTCTGCATGCGCCGCTCCTCCTTCATCGACCGACTCCGTGGACTCCGTTGCCCGCCGCTGCCGTCATTGGCAGTTGTTGATTGAATAGTCCGCCCCGATCTATCTTTGATATCACAGCACGTAACTCTAGATGGCGAATACTGGCCTTGTCAAGTATTTTCTGACGTTCGGCCACCGATACCCTAATTTGGCGTATAAGGCATTGGGGGCAAGACGAAGAGGGTCAAGGGCGATTAAGGGAAGGCGTTACTCTATGACGACGTTCGTAGTAGTGTGGAGCACCCCGGACACCGCCTGGATCTTTGAGATGATCGTGAGCCCCAAAGCGTTGATATCGGGTCCCTCCACAAAGGCGATGACGTCGTGTGGACCGGTCACGGCATGGGAGAGCCTCACTCCGGGAATACTGGATATCTGCTTGGCCACGTCTTTGGACCGACCTGCTGTACACTCAAGGAAGACGAACGCAGACACTGCCATGCTAACCCTCCTTACAATGAGACGATAGGCATCACGCCCTCGCCTAAACAGGCCGCACAGCTACACAGCCTCAGCCCGCTACAGTTGATCTAGCACCTTCAGAGCGAAACTGCAACAAAATACTGCCATCCGGGCACACTTCGTCCAGCCTCACTGTAAGCCTTACAACACAGCGCGATGATCCTTGACATGAAGGCAACCATCATGCGACTGTCCGGGTACGACAACCCCATCATCCGATAAACCGGCTGAGTCTGTGAGGGGAGTATTTGTGACACCGCCAGAGCAACATACTGTTGGCACCTTGATTGCGCAGTTCTCCCGGGAGCGGACCTGGCTCCTACCGGCATTGCAAGCGGCGCAAGAGGCCGAGGGTTGGCTGAGTCCGGAGAGCCTCGCGGCTGTCGCTTTACACCTCCGGGTTCCCCAGAGCGAGGTGTACGGAGTTGCCACCCACTACCCGGAGTTTCGCCTTGTCAAGCCGGGATCTCGCCTGGTTCGGGTGTGCACAGGCGTGAGCTGCCGCATCCAGGGTGGTCTTACACTGCTCCACGCCCTGCAGGACCGCCTTGGGCTTAGGGCCGGCGAGACGTCGCTGGATCACAGCGTCACCCTCGAAGAGGCCGACTGCCTCTTCAGATGTTCGATGGCCCCTGTCGTCGAAGTAGATCGCCGCTGCTATGGACGGCTCGATACGGACCGGCTCGACAGTATCTTTGATCCTCCATCTTCTCGGAAATCTCTCATCTCCATCCCGTCCCTGTTGAAGCCGTGCGGCGACACTCCCATGGCTGCTCTCGGGAGACTTGTCGAACAATCCCTCACCCATCTGCCCTCAGAACTCAGGCTCGTCGTCGGTGTGGGGAGTTGTAGCGAATCGGTCGGGGCCGACCTCCTTATGGATCGATTGGCAGACGAGGTGAAGCGCCAAGGGCTATCCGCGACCGTCGTGGAGGGGGGCTGCAACGGCATGTGCTACGCCGCTCCCGTTGTGGAACTCTACCGACCCGGCTGGCCAAGAATTACGTTGAAGGCGGTGACCCTCGATCATGTGATCCCGCTGGTCTCGGCGCTGAAGGATAACCGACTTCCGACGGAGCTTGAGGCGGTGGCCTGGCAGGAATCGTCCTGGCGAGGGATCCCTGGCCTTGACCAGGAGCCCTTCCTCGGCGGCCAGCATCGAGCTGTCCTCGAGCGCTGTGGCACGGTTGATGTGAGCAACCTGGCCGACGCCTTGCGTCAGGGAAGCTACGCGGCGTTCGCACGCGCCCTCGAGCGGGGCGACCCGGTGGCCGTCATCAATGAGGTCAAGGCGTCAGGCCTTGCCGGGCGTGGCGGGGCGTACTTCGGGGCGGGGCGTAAATGGGAGGCCTGCCGCAACGCGGCAGGCTCGCCCAAGTACCTCGTGGTCAATGGAGAGGAGGGGGAGCCCGGTATCTTCAAGGATCGCCACCTGATGGAGGGTGATCCCCATCGGCTCTTGGAAGGGATTCTCCTGGCGGCCTTCGCCTCTGGAGCCGGCCGCGGCATACTCTTCATCAACGGCGAAGCGGACCTCTCGGCGCATCGAATGAAGAATGCGCTTCGATCGGCTGAGGCCGTCGGCCTGCTTGGCGAGCGGATTCTCGGAAGCGATTTCTCATTCCACCTGGAGCTTCGGCGCGGAGCGGGCGGCTTTATCCTCGGCGAAGAGACGGCGCTCATGGAAGCCATCGAGGGGAAACGCGCCATGCCTCGCCCCAAACCTCCGTTTCCGGTGGAGGCAGGGCTGTGGAGCAAGCCTACGGTGATCAACAACATGGAGACCCTTGCGGCTGTGCCGCTGATCGTGAGTCGAGGGGCCGCATGGTTTGCGGCTCTTGGTGGAGGACTGGGGACCAAGCTCTTTGGCCTCTCCGGCCACCTTGTCCGACCGGGGATCGTGGAGGTGCCGATGGGTGTCACCCTCCGTCACCTGATTGAAAAGATCGGTGGTGGATGTGGGGATGGGCAAGCCATCAAGGCTGCCCTCGTCGGCGGACCCTCCGGCGTGATCGTCCACCCCAGTCGGTTCGATGAGCCGCTGGTCCCAGGCGGAACGATCTCACCGGGAAGTGGAGGCGTGGTCGCTCTCGGCGAGAGCGTCTCAATCGGCGACGTGACCCGGACACTTCTCGCCTTCAATGCGCGGGAGTCGTGCGACAAATGCACACCATGTCGAGAGGGAACAGGTCGCCTGCTCGCACTCCTTCAGCAGCCTCAGAACTCTGGCCGGCGACAAGAGCTCGAGGAACTGGCCCAAGTGGTGCGGCTGGCCTCGCTGTGCGGCCTCGGTCAATCGGCGCCCCTGTCCCTCCTCTCAGCGGTCGATCAGTTTCCTAAAGAGATGCTCTCAACCCCGCCTGATATCACTGGAAAGAGATGAAGATGGGCGATGCAGTCGTCAGTCTGACCATCGACGGAACCAGGGTGGCGGTCCAACCCGGCGCTACGGTCCTCGACGCCGTAAACCGACTTGGCCTCCCGCTTCCACAGCTTTGCAAGGACCCGGATCGGCCTCCTATCGGCGCCTGCCGGACCTGCCTGGTCAAGGTCGAAGGGATGCGCGGCTTCCCAGCTTCCTGCCACCTCCCTGCCCGCGACGGGATGGTGGTCTCGACCAACGATCCCGTTCTCACACGGATCCGAAACGGGGTCCTTGACCTCACGTGCGGTATGGCGACCCCCTCGTTGGATCGGCCTGGGTTTGGTCAGCTCTCCAACGCCTGCGCCCGACTCGGGCTCTTCCACCGCCGCCATATGCCATGGCGACACACGCCTGTGGACGATACCAAATCGTTCTTCGTCCTCGATCGGGACGCCTGCATCCTCTGCGGCCGCTGCACCGTCGCCTGCGATGACGTCCAGCAGATCGGCGCGATCGCCCTGTTGGGGCGAGGCAGCCCGACCAAGGTGGGGGTCTTCGGCGATGGATCCCTCGCCTCCTCCGTCTGTACCTCGTGCGGACAGTGCGTCGCCACCTGTCCCACGGGGGCCATCCGGCCGAAGGAAACACCCGCGCCTGTCGTGCGGGAGGTCGAGACGACCTGCCCCTACTGCGGCGTCGGCTGCGGCATACGCCTTCGCGTTCGCGCCGATGGGCGCCTCGCACTGATGGCCGACGATATCCCCACGAATCGATCGAGTCTCGGAATGCTCTGTGTCAAGGGCCGATTCGGTACAGGGTTCATCCATGCCACCGACCGGATCACTCGGCCCATGGTGCGCCGCAATGGGAGCTGGCATCCGGTATCCTGGGACGAGGCGCTCGATGCTGCGGCGGAGGGCTTGGTCACAAATCGGGGACGCTTCGGGGCGCTCGCCTCGGCGAAGGCAACCAACGAGGAGGGCTATATCGTCCAGAAATTTGTCCGGTCCGTAATGGGTACCAACAACATCGACCACTGCGCGCGCCTCTGCCATTCGCCATCGGTCGTGGCAATGCTGCGCTCCCTGGGATCGGGGGCTACCTCCAACTCCTACGACGATTACGAGACGGCCGGCTGCCTCATGGTCGTCGGCTCCGACCCGTCATCGAACCATCCGGTGATCGCCGTCCGCCTTCGTCAGGCCGTGAGTCGTGGCGCCAGGCTCATCGTCGTGAACCCGAAACGGATCGAGCTGTGCGACCAGGCGGACCTCTGGCTGCAGCAGCGACCCGGTACCGACGTGACCCTCTTTAACGCGATGGCGCGGGTGACCATCAGCGAAGGATTAGCCAACCTTGAGTTCGTACGACACCGGACCGAAGGGTTCGACGCGTGGCGGGAGTCGCTGGAACCGTACACACTGCAGGTCGCCGAACAGATAACCGGCGTCCCGCAGGAGCAGATCGTTCAGGCCGCCCGCTGGTATGCAAAGCCTCTCTTCGCCGGTTCTTGCCTCATCTGGGGGATGGGGATCACCCAGCACACCAACGGCACCGCCAACGCCCATGCCCTACTGAACCTCTCTCTTGTCGCCGGACAGATGGGGTTCCCCGGCTCCGGCATCTCGCCGCTCAGAGGCCAAAATAACGTCCAGGGGTGCGGCGACGCCGGATGCCTTCCGACGCATCTCCCTGGTTACCAAACCTACACTCCTGAAGCCTTAGAAAAGTTCGAGGCGGCCTGGGGCGTTCGAATTTCCAACAGCGCGGGAATGATGCTCACTGAAATGGTGGACGGATGTCTGGATGGATCGATCCGGGCCATGTACATGGTCGGCGAGAACCCCCTCCTCACAGAACCCAATCTTCACCACGCCAAGCGGGCGATCTCCAACCTCGACTGCCTCGTAGTCCAGGAGCTGTTCCTGCACGAGACCGCCGAACTGGCCCACGTTTTCCTCCCTGCGGCAGCCTTTGCCGAGAAGGAGGGGACGTTCACCAACTCAGAGCGACGGGTCCAACGTGTAAGAAAGGCGCTCGATCCACCGGGGGAGGCCAGACCGGACTGGTGGATTACCTCTAAGTTGGCCAGGCGGGTAGCCGATAAACTCGGCCTGCCAGGTTCGGGATTTCACTATACCCACCCGGCTGAGATCTTCGAAGAGATGGCGAGGCTGGTCCCGTTTCTTGCCGGGATCTCTCACGACCGACTGGACCGGGAAGGGGGGATCCAGTGGCCCTGTCCGACATCAGACCATCCGGGCACCCGCATCCTCTACGCTGAGTCATTTCCAATCGGGAAGGCAAAATTTATCCCCGTGGTTCAAACGGCCGAGGCGGCCGAACTGCCTGATCACGATTTCCCGTTTCTCCTGAACACCGGTCGTATCCTCTACCACTGGCACGGTGGGACGCTCACCCGTCGCGTCCAGGGACTACTCGAACTGGCGCCACGACTCGAGGTCGCCATCAACCCGGAAGACGCCCGGCGACTTGGCCTCGATCAGGGGATGCTCGTTCGACTCACCTCCCGTCGTGGCGAGCTGACCGCATACGCCCAGATCACCGAAGCCGTGCGAGCGGGCGAGGTCTTTATCCCCTTCGTGAAGCTTGCCGAGTCGGGAGCCAATATTTTGACCAACTCGGTCTACGACCCCTTCGCTAAGATCCCGGAGTACAAAGTCTGCGCCGTCATGATCGAACGAGCCAGCCGGTAACCGCGACCCATCGGGAAGTAGCCGTCGTAAAGCTCGTGCCCCCGGCTCCGTTTTTATCGCGCACGAATTTTACCCCGCACGGCAGCTACGAACTCGCGCGCGCTGCGTAGCGCCGCATCGGCCTGATCTCGTATCGGATCTCCCTCTGCGAGCAGGCGTTGTTCACTGTGTGGGTAGAACTGAGAGTTGCACCTTCGCCCAGAAGCTCAGCGGCTCGGGCCGATCGCCACGAGCCCTCGCTCTCCCAGACCCTCCCCCCTCACGCACTCCTCCCCCTGGGGATCCTCCACCGCGTTTCCCCCAACCACCACCGCGCATCCCTCCCCCTCGCCTCTCGCCTTGCCTGCTCTTCGGCTCGAACTTTCCTATCTCAATGCCGAGCTTCACAGTCGAACCCGCACCTACCCCGACTGTGTACGGATGCTCGCTTGATGCCCTCAGGGGAATTTTCAGCTCGTACACCCCAGACCCCTTCGAACTTCCTACTCGTACGCTGATGCCTGGCACCTCGAGAGCCGAGAAGAGCTGGTGGTCCTCCTTGCCAGGTCCGAGAAGCTCCAATGTCTCGAGTGACTGCTCCACAACCGCTTCCGATTCCTCCGGACTTCGGGTATCTTCCCGATTGAATGACGCCGGTGTCCCGTGGCCCGGCAGGCCAATTGGATAATGAATTCCTAGTTTCTTGCCATCTTCAGGCTCCAGCCACACGGTCAACCCCAGTCCCACCATCTGCCGTCGGAATTGCCCCTCTGAGGACATGAGACAGACATAGAGAAAGTCCGAGTCGTTTTGTATGCCGAGGAAAATCTGAGAGTCTTTGAGATAAAAGAAATGGGATTTCCACTCGGTAGCGAGGCCGTCAATCACTATCTCATTATTATTCCATGAACTCGACAGTTCGGCTATGGTGCTGCACCCGCCCATGAGAACGCCGGCAAGAGCGACAAGGCATGCCACGCCGATGTGTGACACCGTTCTCCCGCATCGAGGAACGGGACCCCATGTGTTGTAAAGTGATTTATAGTGTTTCATCGGCAGAGCTGTCCGCGCTCCGCGATAGCTCGAACAATGAGAGTTGCCTGGAACACGATAATAACGCCAGCCACGAACGCTGTCATCCTATCGTAGGGGAGTGCGGAAGAGCACGCCTGATGATTCCGTATAGCTGCTTGAGTTCGCAGGGCTTTGGCAGCACCGCGAAGGCCCCCAGCCGGCGGGCCCTCGAGGTGATCGCCTCATCGAGGTGGCCGGTGACTAGGACGACCTTGATCCGCGGGTAGGCCGCCCGAACCCTCTCCAGAAGCTCAATGCCGTTCAGTTTCGGCATCATGAAATCGGTGATGACGAGGCTGAAGGAATCCCCGGATTGCTGCAGGAGGCTCCACGCGAGCATCCCATCGGGGGCCGTGGTCACGCTGTACCCGCGCGTACTCAAGATGTTTGCCAAGAGGGTGCGATTCTCCGCGCTATCATCGACCACGAGGATTCGGCCGACCACTCGTCTCTCGCAAGAAAGATCATCGCCGCGGGTGATTTGGTAAATAGCCGTCTGCCCTCCCTCCACCTTAACGATCCTCCTCAAGCAGTTTCCACATCTCCGCACGCAGTTCGTTCAATCGTTGCCGGCGCTGTTTCGCCTTGGCCAGTTGCTGGGGGGTAAGCACCTTGCGGACTTCCAGGGTAATCTGCAGCGATTCTTGCGTGAGAGGTTCATGGAGCTTGCTGATCTGCTGGGTCAGGGGCGTGAGGGCTTCGGCCTTCACCGGGCCCGGGGTATAGAGTTGCTCGATCAACTGCTCGCGGGCGGCCCGGAACTCCCGCTGCAGAGCCTCAAGCTTTGGGCGATGGCTTGCTACAATTTCTCTGACCTGCGCCCGCTGGGCTTCAGTGAGCCCCACCCCCCGGACGAGCAGCGGGAGAAATAGCCCATCGCCTCCGCGCTCCCATCCCATGGCCAGGCCTCTGTGCGGCTGGCCGTAGGCGGAGGATGTCCAGAGACCTGTTACCAAGATCCCCACCAGGACCACTACCCCTTGCCACTCCTTACGCGTTCTCATGCCCCCTCCCCTCCCCCCGTGTTTTCCTCCTCTACGCTACAGTCCGCGCACGCCTCTCCCAGCTCGCCCAGCGAGATATCCTCCTCCAGCACCATCTCCTCTCGATCGGCTCGGTACGGAGCGGGCGGCAGCAATGAGGCCTCCCCATCGCTCGATGCTGAGAGATCGGTGGACACCTCGGCCAGGAAGCGCAGGGTGTCGGCGTCATCCGCTGTCCGCTGCCCTCGCACCAGGACCTGGGTATCACGCCGCAGCCGTACTTCAACGCCTGCCAGCACCACCACCCCCGCAAGCACGGCGGCCACCGCGACCCGGCTTCCCCAGGGCGCCCGGGTCGGACGACGCACCCTGACGGTGGCCGGCATCCGTTCGAGCGCGCTACTGATCAGTTCAAGGTCTTCGACCACCCGCCGGTAGCGGGCCGCACACCGGCCGCAGGCCGCCAAGTGAGCCCGCTGCGTCGCATGGCCCTCGCCGTAATGGACGAGGAGCAAGGTTCGGTCACGCAAACAGCGCATCATGAGTATTCCCAAAGCTCCTTACGTAGGCACGCCACAGCCCGGAACAGATGACGCTTCACACTTCCGGTGCTGAGGCTCAGCGCCTCGGCCACATCTCGGGTCGGCCACCCTTCCAGGTGGCGCAGCACGAAGACCTCTCGCTGCCGCTGGGGCAGCCGGCGGAAGGCGCGCCAGATATGCCCACGGGTTTCGCCGGTCAGCGCCGCCCCTTCCGGGGTCGGGTCAGTGTCCACGAGCTCTACCTCGTCAAGCGGGTCGTGCCAAAGGCGCCACCAGGCTGCGCGTTGCCGGTCACGACACGCATTGATCGCAACCCGCGTGAGCCACCGGTCCCACGCGACTGGGCGGTCCATGGCTTGATAGCTCATAATGAGCTTTAGAAAGACCTCGTGGGCGACGTCCTCGGCCTCCTGTGGGCGCCGTAACAGGAGACGGCACACGCGCAGCACCCGTGTGGAGTGCTCCCGGTAGAGGGTCTCACACTGCCTGTGCCATGGTGGCGTGGTCGTCAAGGCGTCCATCCGATACGTGGTCTCACTTAGAGTAACGAATGAGGTCTCCTGTTGGTTGACAGGGATCGCGTGACTATCCATGATCCTCGCGGCCAACTGCGTGGAGGGACTTGCAGTCCTGCAAAGCGCTTTTCAGGGAGTGAAGGGCGCAGGTCCTTCCCGTTGAGTCGGTCAGAGCGGAGCAACTGTCGTCGTCTAATCGTCAAGCGGGAGTCCCCCGTGAATTCCTGCTCGTCAATCCGCGAATGGGTAGGCCACGCCTCCATTGACCTATTACGCTGGAACTATGGCCCAGGTGACGCCAACAACACCGTCAGGTTCACATCCCGCATCAGCGATCAAGCGCACCTCCGTTACCGGATCGCTTCACGAGACGTATACACACATGACGACCAAGCTCAACCAGGAGGCCGGGATCACTATGATATTGGTCACCCATGAGCCGGGCATCGCCACTGACGCCAGGCGTGTGCTCTCGTTCAAGGACGACCGCCTGGTCAGAGACGAGCAGGTCGAGCAGCCGAGGAGGGCGCAGAAGGAGCTGAAGCAGCTATTAGCGGTGGAGGGCTAAGGTGAAGATTCTGGCTAGCGTCAGGATCGCGTTAAGGGCGCTCAAGGTCAACAAACTCCGGTCAGCTCTGACCATGCTCGGGATCATCATCGGCGTGGCCGCGGTGATCGCGATGGTGGCCGTCGGGTCCGGGGCCACCGCCCGGATCGAGGAGCAGATCCGGAGCATCGGGAGCAACATCATCATTGTCCTGTCGGGGAGCGTGACCAGTGGCGGGATCCGGCTCGGGACCGGCTCGGTCCAGACCCTATCGGAAGACGACGCGAAGGCGATCGCCGCCGACTGCCCCGCGGTGGCCCTGGCGACCCCGACGGTGCGGGGGACGGCCCAGGTGGTGTTCGGGAACACCAACTGGTCCACCATGATCCAGGGGGTTACGCCGGAGTTCCTCCAGATCCGGGACCTCACGGTGCAGACCGGTCGCCCCTTCACCCAGCAGGACGTGGATGGGGCGACAAAGGTCGCCCTGCTCGGGCAGACTGTGGTGGAGAACCTCTTCGGGGGGACCGACCCGGTCGATCAGATCATCCGGGTCAAGAAGGTCCCGTTCACGGTCCTGGGAGTCCTCGCCGCGAAGGGCCAGTCGGCCTCGGGACAGGATCAGGACGACATCGTCCTGCTCCCGCTCTCCACCGCGAAGAAGAAGGTCCTGGGGACTAGCCAGGCCAACTTGCGGGCGGTGGTCGATCCTCGTGCAGGCCCAAGGTCCTACGGTGATGAACGAGGCGGAGGAGCAGATCACGGCGCTCCTCCGGCAGCGCCATCGCCTGCAGCCGGGCCAGGAGAACGACTTCAACGTCAGGAACCTGACGGAGATCTTCGCTGCCCAGGAGCAATCGGCCCGCGTGATGTCGGTCCTCCTGGGCGCCATCGCGTCGGTCTCGCTCGTGGTCGGGGGCATCGGGATCATGAACGTCATGCTGGTCTCGGTGACCGAGCGGACGCGAGAGATCGGGCTGCGGATGGCGGTGGGCGCGAGGACGCGCGACATCCTGACCCAGTTCCTCGTGGAGGCGGTCACCCTCTCGGTCATCGGCGGTCTGATCGGCATCGCGCTGGGCCTGGGGGTCTCGGTCGTGATCTCGTACTTAGCCAAGTGGGCCACGCTGCTCAGTGGCAGGGCGATCCTCCTCGCCTTTGCTGTCTCCGGCCTCATCGGAGTCTTCTTCGGCTACTACCCGGCGCGCAAAGCGGCCCTCCTGAACCCGATCGAGGCGTTGCGCTATGAATAAGAATCGCGAGGAGGGCTTTCGCAAGATATCTCTTCGGCAGGGCCTGGATGCAGCGCTTAGTACAATCTGCGACTTCGCCTACCTGTTGTGGGGGGAGCGGATAGGGGTCAACGCCTCATGAAGGTGATTGACCGCTCCTCTCCCCTGTCAACCAACAGGGGGCTCATTCGTTACTAATAGTGAGATGACGTATCACAGAGGCAAGAGACGGCGTCGCGCAGCAGCGTGCCGAAGGGCCTAGGCGAATCCTTTGGCGCGAGGAGCGAATGAGGCCTGTGCCACAGGCGTCATGGTTGGCGGCCACGTCATCTCGCTGTTGCGTTTCACATTGTGGAACATTGACTCTAGCTCTCAGCACCCGCTCAGGCGGATAGGCCGCTTGGGCGCGAGAGCCATTTCAGGAAGGAGATAGCCCCAATGCGACCATTCGTCACCGCTGTCCTGGTTCTGGCGTCCGTTCTCGGCTCCACCATCCCCTCGGCGTGGCACCAGCTTGCCTACGCCGATGAGGGGTACTCCGGATCAGGGCCTATGAGGGCCCAACCGTTCCCCGAGATGATGCGGAGCGGGGAGGGACCACGGCCCTGGTTCCACGGACGTGGGGGCCACCGGGGTCGGCTCGTCAGCGCAATGCTCCGATCGAAGGACGAGCTCGGGTTAACGCCAGAGCAGGTCCGCACGCTGAGGAAGGTCCGGACCGATTTCCAACGAGGGGCGATCACCCGGACCGCAGAGATCAAGCTGGCGGCCGTGGACTTGAGAGGGCTGATGGAGCAGGACACGCTGGACCTGCCCAAGGTGGAGATGCAGGCCCGAAAGATCGCGTCCCTCCACGCCGACCAGCTTGTGGCCGGCATCAAGATGGTCCAGGCCGGCAAAGCGGTGCTCACGCCAGAGCAACAGGAAACATTCAAGCATCTGACGCAGGCCGCCTGGAGAGGACACCCGGGCATGGGCATGATGGCGCCCGGGATGCCCCCGGTGCGGCCCATGCCGTGATCCTTGGCGTATGTCATCTCCCGAGCTTGTGAAGACGGTGAGCGCCTCCCACCAACTGGGAATCGCGCTCCGGCTAGCGAGCTCCCTTTTCCCCTGGCATCAGCACGGTAGCGGTCCATGATGACTAAGCACAAAGCGTTTGGCGTTCTGTTGTCCGCCATCCTACTAATTTGTTTCACAGCGGGTTATATTTCCGCGAAGGATACAGATGAAAATGGAACCGGAGGTGTTGAGCAAATTGCTTCCCTGGGCAGCATGACTCCTCAGTCACACCCATCTTCAATAATGCCTGAATTCAATGAGCACCTGAAGGATGATAGTCTGAGTGCGAGGATACACCACGACCGAGGCGTCGACTATACAGACAAAGGGCAATACGATCTCGCCCTTTCCGAATTCGACACAGCGCTGGAACTCTACCCATTGTCTGCTGAGACCTATAACAACAGAGGGATTACCTATGCAAAAAAAGGTGACCTCGATCATGCCATCGCGGACTTTACAAGAGCGTTGGTGATAAACCCCGATGGTGCGAAAGCTTACTATAATCGCGGAATTGCCTACGCGATCAGAGGGCAAGTTGATCTTGCTCTTTCGGATCTGGAGAAGTGTGTGCAACTCGAGCCAACGAATGCCGCTGCCTACAAAAGCACGGGAGTGATATTGGCCAGTTTGGCATGTTCATACTGGGAAAGAGCCTGTCAATTAGGAAATTGTGACCGTTTGGAGAAAGCGGCACAAATCGGTCTTTGTGTTGCCGCACCCGGGAATAATTCTTTGTCGCCGTAGAACTCCGTTCAGCGTGTCAATTCTGGAGCCACCGTACGGCCTGGGTGACGTTGGCCGGGTGAAGCAGCTTGCTTCTCACGGCAAGGTAATCGCAGTTGGGCGAAGGGATCAACAACTCTCCTGTTGCGCCTCTTCTGTTTCCGTTACTAAGCGAACAACGAAGCGTAATATAATATCAGGAAGAGGATGAGGGAATGAGAAGAATAGGCAGGCAGCTGATGCTGGGGGTGATCGCAACCCTGATCGTGGTCAGCCTGCTGCTGATTCCGGCGAATCCCGTACTGGCGAGGTCGAGCGTATTCTTTGGGCTGAATGTTGGCGTTCCGCTGGGACCGTATCCGGTCTACCCCTACCCGTATGCGGCTCCTGTATACTATCCGCCGGTCCCGGTCTACGGGGTCTATCCTCCTTGTGCGCGGGTTTGGGTACCGGGATACTATGACGCCTACGGCAACTGGGTTTTTGGATACTACCGGTATGAGTGTGGACCCCCGGGCTACTAGTCGATGACGTACAGCCGGTGGCAAGGGCTGGCGCGAACGTGCGCATCATGACCCCTGTCGCCCGATTGGGAGAGAGTGATGAAACAGATCATAGCGATCGGTTCGATCGGCCTGCTCCTTTTGGTAGGATGTGCGACACCGCTGACTCCTCGCGAAAGCGGGACGCTCACCGGCGCAGGGGTCGGCGCCGCTGCTGGGGCCGTGCTCGGAGGGATCGCCGGATCGCCGGGGAAGGGCGCAGCGATCGGCGCGGGGGTCGGCGCGCTTACCGGTCTTCTGGCGGGCAACGCCATCCAAAATGAGCAGGCGGCGCAGGCGGCCAGACCCTATCCGCCACGATATGCCTACGCCCCCACGCCCCCTGCCTATCACGTCCCGTATCCTCCCCCACCCCCGCCTACGGCGGCTCTGCAGATCGAGGCCACGCCGCAAGATACCGAGATCGTGGTGGATGGGCGGAGGATCGGCCATGCGGGGGAATTTCACGGCCACGTCACGGTACCGGTGGTGGCCGGACCGCATGTGGTGCAGTTGTACTGGAGAGGGTTCAGCATCACGAATCACATTGTGGCGTCACCCCAAACGACGGTTATCGTCAGACGGAATCTGGCACGATCAGCGGGTGCACCTCCGCCTCCGCCACCTGGAGCCTATCCCCAGCCACCATACTGACAACCGTTGTAGCTGGTCGGAATGGAACTCCGGAGTGTCGCCGGAGTGACCATCGGCGTTATTTGAACGGAGTTGCAGAGCTATGGTGAGTGATCGCACTAGAAGGAGCTGGAGCATGAACATCGTGAATGGGCTGCGACGCTGGAGCATCCTGATCGTCGCTGGCGCGCTCGTGATGACGGCCCCGCTTACGCCGGCAGAGGCAGCGCATGGTGGAGGCGGTGGTGCCGGCAGGGGAGGGCTCGCCCATGGGGGAGGCTTTGGTCGCGGGGGATTTGCTCACGGGTTTCACGACCATAGCTTCCACGGGGGGTTCCACGGCAGCGTCGTGATCGGGCTTGGCGGCTGGTGGTGGGATCCCTGGTGGTACGGCCCGTACTGGCCTTACGGATCCTACGGCTGGGGAGCGCCCGGCTATGGCTACGGGTACCCTGGGTATCCCTATGAGGGGTATGCTCCCGGATACGCCTATCCGCCCGACGCGCCACCGGTCGGGTACGGGTACGGTGTGGAGACCTTCCAGACGCCTCCTGAGACGCCGACGCAGGCTCCACCGCCCGCTACTTCTCAGGTCCCCCCGGCCTCTGCGCCGGTTACGGCGTCTTTGCAGATTAAGGTGACCCCAGTGGAGGCGGAGATCCTGGTGGATGGCATGCGGGTGGGGACGGCCAAGGGGTCAAAAGAGCCGGTCACTGTTCCGGTGGCAGCTGGGGCGCACACCTTGGTGTTCCGGGTGGGCGGCGTGACGACCATCGAAAACATTATGGTCTCGCCGCAGACGACCGTGCTCATCAAGCGGGATCTTGGGACTACGGGAGCGCCTCAGCCGTAACGGCTGGTACCAAAGCGGATCGTATGCATACAGGCGGTCAGGGCAACCTTCTTCGCCTTGCCTGCGGCCAAGAGGCGCTCGTAAAACGCCCGGACCACGGGATTGCGGCGGGAGGCTACGAGAGCACTCATATAGAGTGCGGCCCGGACATGGGACCCGGCCGCCTCACACGTTGCGTGTGTGCCAGGCATGACACAGAGCGAGCGGGGTGAGAGTCCCCGCGCTAGGTATTCGCGGAGCCGAAGGCGAGGAGAAGGGCAAGGGCGTCACCGCGAGGTGGAGTCTGGAGGAAGCCCAATCCAAACGCGCGGGGCGACGAACAGGAACCGGATATGAGGTGTGGGACCACCCGGGACGAGCGGGCACGTGACCGCGAAGTCCTCCATCCGCAGCGGGGTGTGCTTTATAAATCCGGCGTCTACGCGCGAAGCGTTCTGTGTCTTACCCTGGGAGATCTCCCGGTTGTCTGAGAGGACTAGGGGCCGGGCAACCGGTTCCGACCGGCCGGGAGAAGTCAGCAGAGGGCAAAGTAGGCTCAGGGCAGGCGAGGCGAGTGAGGCACCCCAAGGCCGAAAGGCGGGGCACCAGAGAGGCCGAGCCGCAACGCCACGGGACGAAGGCCCGAACGGTTCCCCGAGAGGAGATTGAAGGAAAGGAGAGGTCACCTCGTGTCGATTCGCGGGAGTGCATCCGACAGGGATGAAACCGAGGGTGGGACACGGGGAGAAGACGCTCCGGTGGAAGGGAAGGACCTTATGGAGCGGGTGCTGGGGAGGGAGAATCTCCGGCGAGCGCTCCGCCAGGTCAGACGCAACCGGGGTGCGCCAGGGATCGACGGGATGACCGTCGATGGGTTGGTGCGCATCTCAAGACCCACTGGTCTGCCAGTCGGGCATCGCTGGTAGATGGGACCTATGCACCCCAGCCGGTACGGCGAGTCGAAATCCCGAAAGCTGGGGGAGGGACCAGAAACCTCGGTGTTCCGGTGGTCCTCGACCGGTTCGTCGAGCAAGCCCTGCTGCAGGTGCTGCAAGCGGAGTGGGACCCAACGTTTTCCGAGGGGAGCGTCGGTTGTCGGCCGGGGCGCAGTGCTCACCAGGCGGTCGCACGAGCGCAGACGGTCCATCCGGAAGGGAGACGGGTGGATTGTCGACCTTGACGTAGAGCCGTGCTTCGATCGGGTCAACCACGACGTGTTACTCAGCCAGGTGCGGGCGCGTGTGACAGACCGACGAGTGGTAGCACTGATCCACCGGTTCCTGAAGGCCGGGGTCTTCACGCTGGAGGGGGTCAGGGAACCGACGGTGGAAGGGACGCCGCAAGGCGGACCGCTCTCGCCGCTGCTGGCGAACCTGCTGCTCGACGAGTTCGACAAGGAACTGGAAAGACGAGGGCACCGCTTCGTCCGGTACGCTGATGATGGCAACATCTACGTCAGAAGTCGGCGGGCGGCAGAGCGTGTGATGGCCAGTGTGATCCGCTTTCTTGAGTGTCGGCTCACGCGCACGGTCAACGAGGTTAAGAGCGCAGTGGATCAGCCGTGGAACCGGAAGTTCCTCGGATTCACGTTCACGAACTGCCGGTCGATCCGGCGGAAGGTGAGCGAGAAGTCCCTGGTGGCCTTCAAGGCGAAGGTGCGTGAGGTGACGGGCCGTATCCGTGGGAGCACCATACGACAGGTCGTGGCAGAACTCAGGACGTTCATCCTGGGCTGGAGAGGGTACTTCGGCTTCGCCGAGGTGACCTCACCGCTTCGCGATCTGGACAAGTGGCTCAGGCGACGGCTTCGGAGCTACCACTGGAAGCAATGGGGACGGCGGGGGTACCGAGAGCTGCGGAAGCGGGGTATCTCCCGTGATCTGGCTTGGAATACCGCCAAGTCGGCTCATGGGCCGTGGCGTTTGAGCCAAAGCCCAGCGCTTACTATCGCGTTACCCGCGCGGTACTTTGCGGCGCTGGGTCTCCCGACCCTGGTTGAGGGACAGCTCGACCACTAAATCCGCCGAACCGCCGTATACGTGATCCGTATGTACGGTGGTGTGGGAGGAGAGGGGTCGCGAGGCCCCTCCCTATCCCGATTCTACGGTTGAGGGGTGACGGAGGCCTTCTGCCGAACGCTCGACCGATGTGAGCAGGAACGACAGGACAACGGTTTCTTGGGACTCGGTAGGGATATCCACCAGTGTCCACGGTATGTCTATGCTTTCGATGGACGGGTCTCGTGGTTAGAAGGTTACCGCATTGCGGACATCCCCTGGAGAGAGGTTCCGTCTCCCTATGGCCCTGCGCGCTCAGCGATGGTACGGGCGCGAGCCACGCCTCACGGACGATGCTGTGGAAGACGGGGTCGGGACGGTGTCGAAAGTGGATCATGGGTGTATATGGCTCACCGGGGGGTGGGTGGACGCGGACATTGGCGGAGCGGACGAGGGACGATCGCTGCAAGGCGCCGTGGTCTTGTCCTGCGTGGGCCTGCAGCTCATCAGCCTGGGCGTCGGGGGCGCGCAAGAGGCGGGTGAGTCGCGGTCCCTGTGTCACGGTCAGCAATAGAGAGAAGTGAAACCCTGCTGAACCAGCGTGGAATGTGGATCCTCACGGGAGGGGATGCGCTGCTCTCAGAAGCGGGATTGTGTCAGTTCTGTGCTAAAACTATTGAGCGGGGAGGGGGATTATTGGGTATAATGCCGAGAGCTCAATTTGCTAAGTGACCGGATTTCTTGCGATTCGATCGAATAGTGGTCGATGGAATCGCCGGCGCAGAGAACTCTTAATCAGCGGGTCGTAGGTTCGATTCCTACACGGCCCACCAAACTTTTCAAGGGAGACGGGTGAGGGGACTTTCGGGGTAATGATAACTTGGCCTCGGAGGGAATGCGGTGTGAAAATTAGAGACGAATCGTCCGTCGGGCCATGGCGCGCTCCCACTTCGTCTCGGAGTTCTCATCAAACACGAGCGCTTCGTCGGGCGGAACGATCTCCCAGGCCCCGGCCTTGATTTCGGCCTCGAGCTGGCCGGGGGCCCAACCGGCATAGCCCAGCGCGAAGAGGCTCTTGCGCGGGCCGGTCCCGGTACCCATGGCGCGGAGAATCTCTGGCCGCGTCGTTACGGCGATGCCGTTCTTGACGATTGTGGTACCCTCGATCTTGTAGTCCTCAGTATGTAGGACGAATCCCTGCCCAGGCTCGACCGGTCCTCCAAAGTGTACGCGAATCTCTCCCTTCACCCCCGTGCCTTCCAACCCGGCCTGTTCCAGCAGTTCAGACAGGGATGCCTCCGCGACAGGCCTGTTCAGGATGAGCCCCATCGATCCGGTTGCGTCATGGTGGATGATATAGATCACGGAGCGGACAAATCGCGGGTCCCGAAGTTCATCCTTGGCAACTAGAAGCTGACCAGCGAGAGTGGAGGCTTGAGCGGCAGCGGCCATCCGGGTTGTGGCGTCTGCGTTCGGTAGGCTCGATTCCGATGCCAGCAGCCCCGCAATGGCTGTCATGACTGCAAGAGACCACAGTAGGAGGGTGATCTTGGCGAGGTGAGGCGCACGCCTCAGCCGCCGTAGCGCTTCAGTGATGTTCGAGCCGGGTTTGTTCATTATACGGGGGAATCCAGTGCCTTTTTGGATTCTCGCCTTCGAGCGTCTGGTGGATTTAACGAATTGATGCGGGGAGGTCGGAGTGGCCCATGAGGTAGCGATCGATGCCACGGGCGGCGCTGCGGCCCTCGGCGATGGCCCACACGATGAGCGACTGGCCGCGCTGCATATCGCCTGCGGTAAAGACGCCCGGCACGCTGGCCATCCAGTTCTCATCCCGCCAGACATTGCCGCGATCGGTGAGCTTGACCCCGAGCTTGCTGAGCAGCCCGTTCCGCTCCGGACCCAGGAAGCCCATGGCCAGCAGGACCAGGTCCACTTCCAGCTCGAATTCGGTGCCCGGGATCGGCCTGAAGGCCATCCGGCCGTTCTCTGTAATCATCTCGACCCGATGCGCGTGTAGCTTCTTAATCTGACCGTTCTCCCCCGAAAAGCGAGTCGTAGAGACCGCGTATTCACGGATGCCGCCCTCCGCGTGTGCGGAGGAGGTGCGGAAGATGACCGGCCACAGCGGCCAGGGGTTATCAGAAGCTCGCACCTCAGGTGGGCACGGGAGCAGCTCGAATTGGTGGACGGACAGAGCTCCATGGCGGTGGGCCGTCCCCAGGCAGTCGGCGCCGGTGTCGCCACCGCCGATGATGGCCACTCGCTTGCCGTTAGCGGTGATGAACGCCTCGTCAGGGATGATCTCGCCCTGGCAGCGCCGGTTCTGGAGGGTCAGGTACTCCATGGCGAAGTGGATCCCGCGCAACTCGCGCCCCGGGACCGTGAGGTCGCGAGGCGCAGTGGCCCCTCCGGCGAGGAGGATGGCATCGAACTCGCGCCGAAGCTCCTCGACCGCCACATTCACCCCGACGTTCGCATTGATGCGGAACTGGATCTCCTCCTTTGCCATCACGTCAAGGCGTCGGTCCAGTACCCGCTTCTCCAGTTTGAACTCCGGAATCCCGTAGCGCAACAGGCCGCCGATCCGGTCGGCCCGCTCGAAGACCGTGACCCAGTGGCCGGCGCGGTTGAGCTGCTGGGCCGCCGCAAGCCCTGCAGGACCTGAGCCTACCACTGCCACCTTTTTTCCGCTGCGCGCGGCGGGAGGCTCCGGCCTGATCCATCCCGCCTCGAAGGCGTGGTCGATGATGGCCAGCTCAATCGCTTTGATCGTTACCGGGTCGTTGTTGATCCCAAGGACGCACGAGCCCTCGCAGGGGGCAGGGCAGGCGGTTCCGGTAAACTCCGGGAAGTTGTTAGTCGCGTGCAGGCGCTCGATGGCGTCGCGCCACCGGTCACGATAGACCAGGTCATTCCAGTCCGGGATGATATTGCCCAACGGGCAACCCTGGTGGCAGAACGGGATGCCGCAGTCCATGCAGCGCGCCCCCTGCCGCCTCAGTACCTCTACCGGCCACGGCAGCATCACTTGCTGCCAGTCTCGGACCCGTTCCTCGACCGGCCGGTATGGCTGCTTCTCGCGCTTGAACTCGATGAAACCGGTCGGCTTACCCATGGGCGCCCATCATCACCGCCTGCTCCCAGGGGATCCCTTCGCTCTCGGCGCGTTTCATCGCCTTCATCGCCCGTTTGTAATCCTTTGGTATCACCTTGACGAATTTCGCTTCCATCGCCTGCCAACTCCCGAGAATTCGTTCGGCCACCGTGCTGCCGGTATAGCGGAGGTGGCGGCGCAGGAGTCCTTTGACCTCTTCAATCTCCTCCTCGGCATCCAAGGCTTCCAGATCGACCATGCTGAGATTGCACCGGGTCTTGAAGTCGCCGGCTTCGTCCAGGACGTAGGCTACTCCGCCGGACATCCCCGCGGCGAAATTCCGCCCGGTAGAACCGATGACCACCACACGGCCGCCGGTCATGTACTCGCAGCCGTGGTCGCCGACACCCTCCACGACCGCATGAGCGCCGCTGTTGCGCACCGCGAACCGCTCGCCGGCAACCCCACGGAGATAGGCTTCACCCTTTGTTGCACCGTACAGCACCACATTGCCGACCAGGATATTCTCTTCGGGGACGAACGTCGCCTGACGGGGCGGGAAGACGATGATCTTGCCACCCGACAGCCCCTTACCCAGGTAGTCGTTGCTGTCGCCCTCCAGGGCCAGCGTGATCCCTTGGGGGATGAAGGCGCCGAAGCTTTGCCCGGCCGACCCTGTGAAGTGGATCCGAATCGTATCCTCCGGCAGGCCGTCGCCTCCGTAGCGGCTGGTCACCATGGAGCCCAGAATGGTGCCGACCGTGCGGTTGACGTTTCTGATCGGCAGGCGCAGGCCTACCGGCTCACGCCGCTCGAGCGCGGGCTGGCAGAGCGGGACGATGGTGGTCATGTCCAGCGACTGCTCCAGGCCATGGTCCTGGTCTCGTACCTTACGGATGGCCACCTCTGGACCGACTTCCGGGCGATAGAGGATCGACGAGTAGTCTAACCCCTTGGCCTTCCAGTGCTCCACCGCCTTCTTCATGTCGAGCTTATCTACGCGGCCGATCATCTCATCCATAGTGCGGAAGCCAAGCTCCGCCATCAGCTCGCGCACCTCCTGGGCGATGAAGCGAAAGAAGTTTTCGACATGCTCGGGCTTGCCGGAGAAGTTCTTCCTGAGCTCGGGATCCTGAGTTGCGACCCCAACCGGGCAGGTGTTCAGGTGGCAGACGCGCATCATGATGCAGCCCGATACGACCAGCGGTGCCGTGGAGAAGCCATACTCCTCGGCGCCCAGCAGCGCGGCGATGACGACGTCGCGCCCTGTCTTCATCTGACCATCGACCTGGACGATGATCCGATCCCGGAGTCTGTTCATCACCAGTACCTGCTGGGTCTCGGCCAGTCCCAGCTCCCATGGCAGGCCGGCGTGCTTGATGGAGCTCAGCGAGGAGGCGCCGGTACCGCCATCGTAGCCGGAGATCAGGACCACATCGGAGAAGGCCTTAGCCACCCCCGCAGCGATCGTCCCGACCCCGACTTCAGCGACAAGCTTGACGTGAATGCGCGCACTTGGATTACTATTCTTCAAGTCATGGATGAGCTGTTTGATATCTTCAATAGAGTAGATGTCGTGGTGCGGCGGTGGCGAGATGAGGCCTACGCCAGGAGTAGAATGCCGCACCTTGGCGATCCAGGGATAGACTTTTGTCCCGGGGAGCTGGCCGCCCTCACCAGGCTTGGAGCCCTGCGCCATCTTGATCTGCAGGTCGGTGGCATTGACCAGGTACTCGCTGGTGACTCCGAAGCGGCCGGAGGCCACTTGCTTGATGGCGCTGCGGCGCCAGTCGCCGTTGAGGTCCGGCGTGAAGCGGGCCGGGTCCTCGCCCCCCTCTCCGGTGTTCGACTTGGCGCCCAGACGGTTCATGGCAATGGCCAGCGTTTCGTGGGCCTCCTGGCTGATCGAGCCGTACGACATGGCCCCGGTGGCGAAGCGCTTGAAGATCGACTCGACCGGCTCAACCTCCTCAATTGAGATCGGCTGCTCGGCGAGCTTAACCTCGAACAGTCCCCTGAGAGTACACAGGCTCTGACTACGGTTGTTCACCAGATCAGAGTACTCCTTGAATACCGTGTACTGGCCGGTCCGTGTGGAGTGCTGCAGCTTGAAGACCGTCTCGGGGTTGAAGAGATGATACTCGCCGTCTCGCCGCCACTGGTATTCACCGCCCCACTCAAGCTCAGCCTGGCCGACGGGACGGTCGGGGAAGGCCTTGCTATGGCGGAGGATCACCTCTTTGGCAATCCCGTCGATCCCGATGCCGCCGATTCGGGAGGCGGTCCAGGTAAAGCACCGGTCTACGAACGCCTTATCCAGCCCGATCGCCTCGAAGATCTGGGCCCCGCGGTAGGATTGGATCGTGGAGATCCCCATCTTGGAGATCACCTTCAGGACGCCCTTGTTGAGCGCCTTGATGTAGTGCTTGACGGCCTTCTTGTGGTCCATCCCCGGCAGCAGCCCCTCGCGGATCATATCGTCGATGGTCTCGAAGGCCAGGTACGGGTTGATGGCGCCTGCGCCGTATCCGATGAGCAGTGCCGCATGGTGGACCTCGCGCGGCTCGCCGCTCTCGATTACCAGCCCGACCCGCGTCCGGGTTCCCTCCCGAACCAGGTGATGATGGAGGCCGGCGGTGGCGAGGAGGGCCGGGACCGGGGCCAGCTCCTTACACACACCCCGGTCGGACAGAATGAGGAAGGTGTAGCCATCGGCAATAGCCTGGCTCGCCTTACGACACAGCTCCTCCAGTGCCTGTTGGAGGCCCTTACCACCTTCGTCCACCGGGAACAGCATCGGCAGCGTGATCGACCTGAAGCCGGGCAGATCCATATAGCGGATCCGCGCCAACTCCTCGTTGTCCAGGACCGGCGTCTTGAGCTTGATCTGCCGGCAGCTTTCAGGCTCCGGCTTGAGCAGGTTCCGTTCCGGTCCGATGGTAGTCGCCATCTGGGTCACCAGTTCCTCCCGGATCGCGTCCAGCGGGGGGTTGGTCACCTGGGCGAACAGTTGCTGGAAATAATCATAGAGCAGGCGCGGGCGGTTGGAGAGGACGGCGAGCGGCGTGTCGGTCCCCATGGAGCCGACCGGCTCCTCACCCTTCAAGGCCATCGGCCCGATCAGGATGCGCAGGTCTTCGTGGGTATAGCCGAAGAGCTGCTGCCGCTGCAGTACCGTCTCGTGATCCGGCTCATGGACGTGCGAGGGCGCCGGCAGCTCCTCCAACGGGACCAGGTTCGCCTCAAGCCACTCCTGATACGGGGGCTCGGTGGCAACGGCGCGCTTCAACTCGGTATCGC
>Ga0080064_1001358_pt1 | contig 50071 bp, 51 predicted proteins | sample Subgrocontami54m_FD_69260 | JGI IMG/M metagenome (GOLD analysis project Ga0080064, IMG submission 69260) | Subsurface groundwater microbial communities from S. Glens Falls, New York, USA - GMW46 contaminated, 5.4 m (SPADES assembly) (version 2) ...
GCAAGAGAGTGTCATTGAAAAACGGGTTGCTATGCTTGCCGATGATACAAGTGGAATGAAGCAATTACTCGGATACAAATGGATACTGGAACAATATGGAGGGGTTAATTAGGGATGGTATAACGTGCTCGCCGGCGAGCTTGATGAGTTTATAGGGGCGGAGAAAGCGCTCTAATTCGCTACGGTAGACCCCGAAGCAAAGTTTGAGGGAGGGAAGAAGAGTGGTATGATAACAGCGTACCCTCGCGGTTTTCATGTTTCCATTTCGGTATCCATGTCCTCTATTCGCATGAGCGCATTCGTGGTTGCGCTTCAAAATTCTGATTTTGAATCTGACTATGATTTATTTTGATAACGTTTCAAAAATATACAGCGACAGTTCCGCGGCGCTTGACGATGTGACGCTCACCATACATCCCAAAGAGTTTGTCTCTATCGTAGGGCATTCCGGCGCGGGGAAGACCACCCTGCTCAAAATGATTCTCGCGGAGGAGCGTCCCTCAAGCGGGACGGTTCTTTTTGAAGCGACGAACATTCATACCCTTCGCCGTCACAAACTTCATCAATATAGAAGGAAAATAGGGGCTGTTTTTCAGGATTTTCGCCTACTCCCCAATAAAACCGCCTATGAAAACATCGCCTTTGCGATGGAGATGGTGGGAAAGAGTGACGACGAAATCGCGATCGATGTACCCTATGTGCTTGAAATGGTGGACCTCGGAAACAAGATGTGGAACTTTCCGCATGAGCTTTCGGGGGGAGAGAAACAGCGCGTCGCGATTGCGCGCGCCATCGTGAATCAGCCGGACGTCGTGATTGCCGACGAGCCGACCGGAAGCCTTGACCCGATTAACACCTACGACATTGTGCAGATTTTGAAGAAAATTAACGACCTCGGCACGACCGTTATTCTTACCACCCACAACAAAGGGGTTATTGATTCACTGGGGAAACGGGTGGTGACCATGGAGAAGGGTAAGGTGGTGCGGGATGACCCCACTGGCAAGTATGTCTTATGAATTAACGAGCGAAGCGAGTATAATTCATTAGACCCCCCACTTTTGATTTTCTACTTCCTACGTGCTTGAAAATCAAAAGTGGGGGGTGATGATTTTGTAACATTTCATATCGTAAAACTCGATTCAATTAACAAAATCAATCATGTGGACCTCAATCAAACGTGTTATCAAAGCCGGAGTGGTCAATTTTTACCGCAATGGCTTTGTGTCCCTTTCGTCGGTCTTGATTATGACCGTGACGCTCTTTGTCATCGGGTCGGTTATCTTTCTTTCAGCCACCCTCACGACGTCACTTGATGAAATAAAGAGCAAGGTAGACGTGAACGTCTATTTCCTGACCGGTGCGAAGGAGGAAGAGGTGCAAGCGCTCGCACAGGCGCTCCGCACGCTTCCCGAAGTAAAGGACGTGGAGTACATCTCGCGCGAACAGGCGCTTCTGGATTTCAAGAAACGTCACGAAAATGACGAACTGACCTTGCAGGCGCTTGAGGAGCTTCCCGACAATCCGCTTGGCGCGGTGCTGAACGTGCGGGCTAAGGACCCGTCGCAGTATGAAGGTATTGCTCGTTTCCTCAAGAGTGACACGGCTCTAGGGAGTGGCGTAAAGGACATCATTGACGAGGTCAACTATTACGATAACAAAACGGCCATTGATAAACTTTCGCGTATTATCATCTCGGCGGAGAAGCTTGGGTTCGGGCTCGCGTTTCTTCTTGTCATTATATCCGTCAGTATCGCCTTCAATACCATTCGCCTGGTTATCTATATTTCTCGGGACGAAATTGGGGTCATGCGTCTCGTGGGAGCGAGCAATAAGTACATTCGGGGACCCTTTGTCGTTTCGGGAATTCTTTTTGGTGTGGTCTCGTCACTGCTCACGCTTGCTCTCTTTTATCCGCTCACGTATTATCTCGGAGATTCCACCGAGAATTTCTTTAGTGGACTCAACCTTTTCCGCTACTACCTTTCGCACTTTGGTGAGTTTTTCCTGATTATCGTCGGGAGCGGTTCTGTACTCGGGGCAATTTCAAGTTTTCTCGCGGTACGGAGGTACCTCAATGTCTAAAACACTATGAGCCCGCTCAAAAAACACAAATATATTTTCGTCATTGGTGGTGTGATGTCGGGTGTCGGCAAAGGTATTGCCACCTCTTCTATCGGAGCGATTTTGCAGTCCAAGGGGTTCAAGGTGAACCTTATGAAAATTGACCCCTATCTCAATGTGGATGCGGGGACGATGAACCCCACCGAGCATGGTGAGGTTTTTGTCTTGAAATCGGGACTTGAAACCGACCAGGATATGGGGAACTATGAGCGGTTCTTGAACCGTGACCTCTCGGCGTCCGACTATATGACGAGTGGGATGGTCTACAAAGCGGTCATTGAACGTGAACGCAGTCTCGGCTACAAGGGAAAGTTCGTGGAGGCAATTCCGCACGTCACGGATGAAATTCGCGAGCGCATTATGCACGCGAGTAGCACCAGTGGTTCGGATATTTCCGTGATTGAAATCGGGGGGACGATTGGCGATTTTCAAAACGAGCTTTTCATTGAGGCGGCTCGCGTGCTGAAGCTCAAAAATCCCGACGATGTCATCTTTATTCTGGTGTCCTATCTTCCCGTGCCGGGTACTATCGGTGAAATGAAGACACGACCGACCCAGAACGCCATTCGTCAGGTCAATTCCTACGGCGTGCAACCCGACATCATCATCGCGCGCGGTCCGCAGGCGCTTGACCACAAGCGCAAAGAAAAAATCGCGCTTTCCTGCTCGGTACCGGTAGAGCACGTTATTTCCGCTCCCGATATTGAGACGATTTACGAAGTGCCGGTCAATTTTGAAAAAGATAATTTGAGCGGGATTTTGCTGAACGCGCTTCGTCTGCGGGCAATCAAGAAAGACGGCCTCGCGCCATGGAGGAAGCTCGTATCGCGTATCAAATCGCTCAAAGACGAAGTCCATATCGGTATCATCGGCAAGTATTTTGATACGGGCGACTTCGTGCTCTCCGATGCGTATCTCTCGGTTATTGAAGCGGTAAAGCACTCCGCCTACGCGCTGGGGAAAAAGCCGGTCATGACATGGATAAACTCAAAAGACTTTGAGTCGGGAGATAAAGATGTTTCAATGCTCAAAGCCTTTGACGGGGTGGTGGTTCCGGGCGGATTTGGCGAAAGCGGCATTGAGGGGAAAATAAAGGCCATCAAGTATGTTCGTGAAAATAAGATTCCCTACTTCGGTCTCTGCTACGGCATGCAACTTGCGACCATTGAGTACGCGCGGCATGTTGCTGGCCTGACGGGAGCCAACACGACCGAGATAAACCCAAAGACCGCGTATCCGGTCATCGACATCATGCCAGAGCAAAAGAAGCACATGGCAGAAGGAAAGTACGGGGCGACCATGCGCCTCGGGAGTTACCCTTGTGAGCTAAAGACCGGAACAATCGCTTTTGATGCCTATAATTCTTCTTCATCTGGTGATTTAACGCTAAACGCTATCCCTCGATTTCCTCGGGATGGTGAGCCTGTCGAATCCAAACGCTCTACGCTCATTCATGAACGGCACCGGCATCGCTATGAAGTAAATCCCGACTACATCGCGCAAATCGAAAAAGCAGGCCTCGTGTTTTCCGGAAAGTCTCCTGACGGCACTCTTTGTGAAATTGCCGAGCTTCCGAAGAACATTCATCCGTTCTTCCTCGGTACCCAATTTCACCCCGAACTGCAGTCGCGTCCGCTTGTACCCCATCCGCTTTTTACCGCCTTCATTAAGGCTTCCACCCAGCGCTCCAAGAGCACATAAGTAGACTTGCAGGTTGCGTAAATCCTATCCACGGTAGAGTGGTCGTCAGATTGCAACCGAAAACTACTCTGTTGCAACAAAACAACACCAGAGTTGGTTTTAGTTTATTATGAAAAACACATCAATCCTTGAAAAAAAAGCGAAGGCTCTTGTAGCCCCTGGAAAAGGTATTCTCGCCGCCGATGAAAGCGCAGGTACATGCGATAAACGCTTTGACGAGTACGGTATCCCGAAAACCGAGGAGATGCGCCGTAAGTGGCGCGGACTCCTCTTCTCCACATCGGGTGTGCAGACGATGCTCTCCGGGGTTATTCTCTACGATGAAACGCTTCGGCAAAAGGCCGATGACGGCACCCCGTTTCCGAAGCTCCTTGAATCGCGCGGTATCATTCCCGGGATCAAGGTGGATCAAGGACTTGAGACGTTTCCCGGGTCTCCCGACGAAAAGGTGACCAAAGGTCTTGACCAACTCTCTACCCGGCTTGCCGAGTACTATACGCTCGGTGCGCGGTTCGCGAAGTGGCGCGCAGTGATTACGATTGGCTCGGGGCTTCCCACGGAAACGTGCATTCGTGAGAATGCGATACGCCTCGCCGAGTACGCGAGGGCTTGCCAGAGTGTGGACATTGTTCCCATTCTGGAACCGGAAGTACTTCTTGACGGCACGCATACACTCGCGCGCTCGGAGGAGGTACTGACACAAACGCTCAAAATTGTATTTGAGGAGGTGAAAAAGGCCGGGGTTAACCCGAAGGGTCTTATCTTGAAGTCCAGTATGGCGCTTCCGGGCAAGGATTCTGGACAGATCGCTACTCCCGAAGAGGTCGCGGAGGCAACACTCTCCGCGTTTAAGAAGTCGGTACCAGCGGACGTCGCCGGAATTGTGTTTCTCTCGGGTGGACAGACTCCACTTGAAGCGACTGTTCGCCTTAACGCAATTGTGCAAAAGGGGCACACGCTGAAAGCCCCCTGGCCTCTCACCTTCTCCTATTCCCGCGCCTTGCAGGCGCCGGTGATTGCCGAATGGAAAGGACGGGACAGTCATGTGACTTCCGCGCAGGCGATTTTCAAGAAGCGCGTGGAAGAAACGGCGCTTGCGTCAGAAGGGAAATTCAAGGCGTAACTAGGGAGGGGCGGTTTCCGATTGGTTCGGAACCGCCTTATTTAATTCTCCCCTAGAAAGGGGAGCACTCGCGCGTCTCGCGCGGGAGGGGTGTGCATACTCCTGATTCCCCATTCGCCTTTCCAATTCCCAATTCGCTCTTCTCTCTTCTTCATACTTCTTAATTCATTATTCCTACTTCATTCTTTATCCTATGGACTTACTTACGGTAGCCACAACCGCGGCAAAAAAGGGAGGTGCGATTATTTCTCGCTATTTTGAAACGAGTATCGCACGCGAGGTGAAGGACGACAAAAGTTTTGTCACGGTTGCCGACAAGGAGGCCGAGACCGCGATTATCGCTGAAATTAAAAAACAGTTCCCCGAGCACAGCATTTTGAGCGAAGAGAGCGGGGCAGAGACCAAGAGTTCGCCGTTTGAGTGGATTATCGACCCGCTGGACGGGACCGCCAACTTCGTCAACGGCATTCCGCTCTTTGCCGTTTCAATTGCCGTACTCAAAGACGGCGTGCCTGTTGCTGGTGTTATCTACCAGCCCGTCGGAAACTCGCTCTACTCTGCCGAGCGAGGCCAGGGGACAAAATGGAACGGCAAGAAGGTTTCCGTTTCGGACGGCACCACCGAGCACGCGGTGATTACCTTTAGTCCGGGTAAGAAAGCAAAGAAGCAGCTTAACGAACTTTTTGGAAACGCCGAAGACTTTGTGAAGTCAAAGCGCTATCTCGGATGCGCGGCGCTTGACCTTGCCTATGTGGCGCGAGGAGGCACCGAAGGCGTCTTTTTTCTCGGACTCAATAAATGGGATTATGCCGCAGGCGTACTTCTTGTGGAAGAGGCGGGAGGCGCTATTACCGACTTTGCGGGGAAGCCGTGGGTCTTTGGCGCGAGCGACTACTTCATCGCTTCAAACGGCATCGTGCATCCGGCACTCCTCAAACTCGCAAAGTCAATTCGGTGATACGATATTCTCTGACTTCAAACTCAACTCTACTATACTACAGAGTATAGTAGAGTTGGCTGATGATGGCGGGGGGCGGGCGGGCGAGACTAAGAGCCTGTTCATAATCTAACCGCAGTATAAAGCCTAGAACATAGCTTGCCTGCCGAAATGTCCAAAATTCTGCTGCAAATCGTGTCTCTTTCGTCAGCGTATCTCGAGTAGCTTGCCTCAAAATCCGCGATTTTCAGAGCGAATTTTGAACATTTCATGGAGGCTTAGAGCCTATCTCCAATCTCACCGCCAGAAATGGCTCAACCTGTGCGCTTACCTACTAAAATGAGAAACTTCCGGCTGCAAATTACCTCTTTCTCCTCATCATATCTCGATATGACTCGTCGAAATATGCCATTTTCGCTCGGAATTTTCTCATTTTATCAAGGTATGAGATTGGAGATAGGCTCTTAGATTCTGAACAGGCTCTAAGCGAGGGTAGTAATGAGATGGGGGAGGTGCGCAAATGTCCGGGTATGTACAGTGGCTTTGTCGTGCCTTTTCCCGCCGTAGAGAATGGTTTTCATTCCAGCAGAGTACCCCGCGTCAATGTCGGTGTGCGAGTCGCCGATATAGACGCATTCGCTCGGTGTGAACCCGAGACGTTTTGCCGCGAGAAGGAGCGGTTCGGGATGAGGTTTGTAGTGTGTTACATCTTCTCGTGTTATGCGCACCGGGAAATATTTTTCGGTGTGAGCAAACGGGAAATAGCGTTTAGTCAGTCCCTGGTTGTTTCTGCTGGTGACGATAGCAAGTTTGTACTGCTTTGAAAGGATGTCCAGCGTTTGTCGCATCTGGGGCGGTTCGGAAAGAAGCTCTGTCCGATAGGGTACGCTGTCCACGATTTCGTGAAGCCGTTCCAGCTCTTCGGTCAGTCCCGATTTTGCGAGGTTTTTTAGTGCGTGTTCAAGAGGAAGATGGAACACTGTTTTATACCGCGCTCGCGTGGGTTTCCGGTGACCCATCTTGACGAGTACATCTCCAAAAAAGTGAAGCCCCGCTTCAAATGAATCTAGGAGCACCCCGTCTATATCAAATAAAACTCCTTTTAGCATAGGATATACATACCACTATACGAATTATACCAATGATACCCGCCCGTACCGAAACGGTACGTTCGGGCGGGCGAATGGCTACGAATAGATACTTAGAGCTTATCCACTATCTAATGCCTCCATGAAATGTTCAAAATCCGTTGCGAGAATTGCCTATTTCTGCGAACCATAGTGAACTCTGGCGAACGGAAATAGGCAATTCGGAGCAGGATTTTGGACATTTCGGCAGGCAAGCGTTAGTCTTCCTCATATTTTGCGGTTAGATAGTGGATAGGCTCTTAGTGGTATCGTCGGTAACTCTACTGTGAGAGCAGTATAGGGCGTTTTCATACGATTGCAAAGAAAAAGGCACACAGCGGGAGTCTGTGTGCCAATAGTGAGGGTATGCGTGTTAGCCAAAGAGGACCACCCCGTACTTGTGTTGCCGGGAATACTTGGGTCGCATTAATGAGACGCGCGCTCGCGGACCTCTCTCGGCAATATCTTTCCGTATTCGGCCGTATGGCGAGGTGTGGAGGAAGTAGCGAAGTAGTTTGCAATGGCCTCGTCGTAGCCCGCCGTCGCCCTGAAGACCTTTCCCGCAAGGCGTGTACGCAGTTCCACGGTCGTCTCTCCATGGTGTTCCCACATGCACTCCAGCACCTCATAGTAGTCTCCCGGGTCAATAACGACCGTGACGGAGGCGTGATTCTTCGCCGCGCTCCGCACCATCGCGGGTCCGCCAATGTCAATGTTCTCAATCACCTCGGCACGGGTGACGCTCGGTGTTTTCACCGTTTTCTCAAACGGGTAGAAGTTCACCACCACGAAATTTATCGGTGCAATGCCGTGCTCGCTCGCGCCCGCTAGGTGCTTCGGATTTCCTCGAACGAAAAGAATTCCGCCGTGAACTTTCGGATGGAGCGTCTTCAGGCGTCCGTCGAACATTTCCGGGAAGCCCGTGAACTCCTCAATGGGTGTGTATGGAACCCCTCCGGCTTTCAGCGCCAGTGCGGTTCCACCCGTTGAGATGAGGTTGATTCCAAAGTCCACAAGTCCTGTTGCAAACTTGGTAATGCCTGTTTTTTCTGAAACTGAAAGCAATGCATAGGGCATAACTTCTTTTTCCTTTTGCTGATGTTTTTGTCGTCCCGTGAGGGGGTTCTTCCGTCATACTATTCCTTCTGTCTTGAAATGCAAGAAAGGTTGAACAAAAGGCGTTTTTCGGGTATTCTCCATACATAGATTCTTGATTCACGGTGTACGAATCCTGAATCTTTTTTGTCAATTTGCGGGATCATCTAATGGTAGGATAGTCGCCTCTGAAGCGATTCATCTTGGTTCGAGTCCAAGTCCCGCAGCCCGAATAAAACTAACATCAGAAGAAGCGAATTTTTCCCGCGCGGCGCGAAGCGCCGCGTATGCAAAAGAAGGATTTTCTCGGACTTTTTTGTCGTGCAAGCGCAGGTTCGATCCGAACTCACTCTGCACGACAAAAAAGAAGGCAAGAAACGACAGGAGGGAAAGACCGGAAAATAAAAAACCGGAAAATATGTCGTGTATGTGAGAGTTTGAGAACACGACCGTATTTTTTGTGTCAATATTATCCACAACCGACTTGTCTAATATATTGACATACTACCCGATTCGGCTATACTTTAATCATGATTAAACATATATTTTTACGAGAACTCCGAAAGTCCACTGGGGTTTCTCAGGCCTTTGTGGCTCTAAAAATCGGCCTTTCAAGAGCGAGCTATATAGAAATTGAAAAGGGGGCGAAAGAGCTGACTCTATCTCAAGCAAATAAAATTGCTGAGATTTTTAATGTTTCCCTAGATGAACTTATTTCCGGCAAGACAATGCCGGCTATCAAAGTGTCTCTACAGGATAAACCAGAGAAGAAAGAAAAAACATTCGGTCGTGCTCATGATAAACAGGAAATGCGTATTGATGTCCCACAGAAGAACCTCAAGAAATTTAAAGAGGTGGTGCTGTATATCTTGGAAAAAGTGGGTAGTAAGTCCAATGTCGGGATGACTGTCTTGTATAAACTTCTGTACTTCATAGATTTTGATTACTACGAAAAATTTGAAGAACAGCTTGTCGGCGCAACGTACATAAAAAACCATTTTGGACCAACTCCGGTAGAGTTTAAAAAGATTGTTGAATCAATGGAATCAAAGGGAGAGCTTGAAACGGTCACAAGCAAGTATTTTCAGCATGAGCAGACGAAGTACTTGCCCCGCAGGGAGTCCGACATTTCAGTATTGAGCGCACAAGAGATAAAGCACATTGATGAAGTGCTCGCACGGTTAAGCGATAAAAATGCTAAAGAATTGAGCGAGTATTCTCATAAAGACATACCTTGGCTTATCGCGAAAGATAATCAGCCGATAAAGTATGAAGCCGTATTTTATCGCACGAAAGAAACCTCTGTTCGAGAGTATGAACCCGATTAATTACAAGGTAACGGAAGAATTCAAAAGAGATCTTAAGAGATTGCTCAAAAAGTTCAGGTCTCTTGAAGAGGATTTGGAGTTGGCTAAACTGGCGTCAATTGGGCCTTTTCATATTGGCATACCGAATGAGAAGGGTGCGCTGGAAAAGAAAGATAGTAACGCGATTTTTCCAATCCAGAACTTCTGCACCGAGGAATTAAAAATCTGCAAGCTGAAAAAATTTGCATGTAAGGCACTCAAGGGGCGCGGGGTAAAGAGTGGGGTTCGCATAATTTACGCGTATTATGTTTTAACTAACACTGTTGATTTTATAGAAATCTATTTCAAGGGCGAGGCGGAAAATGAGGATAAGGAAAGAATAAAGCAGTATCTTGCAGGTATTTAATTCTATATGAGTGAAGCGAATTAGAAAACACGAAGTACCCCTGTGGCACTTCGCAAGACCTTGAGCGTTTCTTCGGAGAAATGCGAAAGGTGTACCGTTCCCATAGGGGAAAAAGGACTTCATTCTTCGGCTAGGTTTTGTTTGAAAAAGGTTCTAACTTGGTCGTATAATGCAGCCCGAATAAAAAACGCACCCCGAGAGGGGTGCGTTTTTTGCGAGATGTTCGCATGTCACTAGATAGTGGTCTCAATTTTTGCCTTTTCGCGAAGGGAGGCGATAAGGGTCGCGACAAGCGCATTCTGCTTGTTTACGATGATTTGCTGTTTGATTTGATCCGAGAGTTCTTTAAGGGTGGGTACCGTTTTGGCACCTGCTGCGGTCTGTGCTTTGCTGTAGTCCGCATAGAACTGCGCGATTTCGCCGTCGGTTACCGTGATTGATTTTGTATCAATGTTCTGCAAAAGGTAGGTTTGTGTCGCGAGCTGTTTTGCGAGATTATCGCGAAGTTTCTCTTCGGTGAGGTTGTTCTTCACCAGTTCATCCTTGAACTTGTCCGTTCCTCCCGCTTGCGTCACGATCGCTTGAAACTGTTTCTCAATGTCTTCCGGTGTCGCTTTAATGCCAGAGGCAACTACCGCCTGGTTGAGTACTTCGTTATTGGTGAGGTTGGTAAGCACCTCCGTCTTTATCGTCGCAAGCTTGGCTGCGTCGGTGACGTCAACTCCTTGTGCTTTGTATGTCGCGACCGCCGCGGCAAGTTGCGTGTCAAATATATCTTTAGAGATAACCGTTCCGTTTACGGTTGCAGCGCCAGCAACTTTAGTTTCCGCTCCCTTTGCTGTTTCAGTACTACCGACCCGACCTGAAATGAGGTAGCCCCCCATCACGAGTACCGCGAGCACCAGTACAACGATTGAAACATCTTTCACTTTGCTTCCCTTGTTTTCCATGTTTTTTTATTTTCTAATAATAAAGTTTGGCCTCGTCCTATTCCCACAACAAGTTTTTCCCTCGGAAGACCTCGGTGGGATACCCGCCCGTACCGAAGCGGTACGTTCGGGCGGGTTAGGCGAGGCCCCAGGGCAAACTTTGTTGTAGAAGAGCTCCCTCCGTGAGCACATCTTTGCATTTGCGGATTCATCCCCGCCGCAAAGCGGACGGGGTATTCTCCGCAATCACAATAAATGCTCTGTAAGAAGAGTGTAGGGGTATTCTAGTACAGGGAAAAAACTAGTCAATGAATACAAATTAGCAAGACTATGGCTTGATGTAAGCCTCTGCAAAGGCATATAAAAGCCAAATATATAAGCACAACGAATGTATAGTTGTCACCTTGTTTTCGTGCTAAGATAAGGGCTATGAAAAAACTAACCATAGTGCTCGTTATAGTGATAGGAGTTCTCGGAGTGTATGTTTTTTTCAAGGGTTCACCGGCTAATGCGCCCACCGTTCCGGAGAAAACCGAAGTAACAAGCGACATCGGTAAGATCGCGGAGCAGAGTTCTGTCCCCGAGAACAAAGCCGAGACGGTTATTGGTATGTCGGTTGGCGGAAATCCGATTACCGCCTACCATTTTGGTACCGGCACTATGGAACTCCTTTTCGTTGGTGGTATCCACGGTGGCTACGAGTGGAACACGGCACTCGTGGCGTACGAGTTTATGAACTACCTGCAGGGCAATCCGACGGTTATTCCCACGAAGGTAAAAGTGACGGTTATTCCCGTGCTGAACCCCGATGGACTCAAGAAAGCAGTGGGCACGACCGGAATGTTTACGCCTGCGGATGTGTCAAAATCGGATGAGGTGGTGGTGTCCGGTCGGTATAACGGAAACACAGTAGACCTCAATCGCAACTTTGATTGCGATTGGCAGACGAAGGGCGTGTGGCAGACAAAGACAGTGAGTGGAGGAGCAAGTGCGTTCTCCGAGCCGGAGAGTCAGGCCATAAAGCAGTATGTTGAGACACAAAAGCCCACCGCGGTGATGGTGTGGTACAGCGCTGCAGGTGGTGTGTTCTCGTCCAACTGTCACAATGGTGTTTCCGCGCAGACGAAAACACTTACCAAGATTTTCGCGGACGCGTCCGGATATCCCGCGCATGAAAGCTTTGATTTCTATGAGACGACGGGTGATATGGTGAACTGGCTCGCGAAGAACAACATTCCCGCAATCAGCATCCTCCTCACCAACCACACCGATACCGAATGGGCAAAAAATCAAAAGGGAATTGAAGCGGTGTTCGCGTACTACGGGAAATAGACCGTAGACGATTAGACATTAGACAGTAGACTCTGGACGGTGTAGCAGAGATGCCGCTATCTCTCACATGCAATTTTTCAGAAGTAAGCAGGTTAGTATAGCCGTTCTTGCCCTCGCCCTGCTTTGTAGCGGGACACTGATTCTTTTGGGATTTACGCGAACCCCCCACGTACCGATAGTCCCCACTCAAACACCAAAAAAAGGCGAAGCCGTATACAAGAGTATTGGTCTATCGGTGCAGGGGCGGAGCCTCAATGCCTACACTTACGGAACCGGAAAGACGCGCCTGCTGTTCATTGGTGGTATGCACGGCGGATATGAGTGGAACAGCGTCCTCCTCGCCTATGAGTTTATTGACTTTCTTGAAGCGCATCCCGATACTCTTCCCGCGTATCTTTCGGTGACGGTTATTCCGTCTCTCAATCCCGACGGAATGTTTAAGGTCGCCCATAAAGAAGGCCGATTTAATCTTACCGATGTGTCCACCGATACGGAGGTACTTGCGGCGGGGCGTTTTAACGCACATCAGGTTGACCTCAATCGCAATTTTGACTGTCACTGGAAACCGGAAGGTACCTGGAAGTCAAAAACGGTGAGCGCCGGAGGGTTGCCGTTTTCCGAGCCGGAAACACAGGCACTGAAGACGTTTATAGAAAAGGAGACGCCTGATGTGGTCGTGTTTTGGCATAGTCAGGCAAACGCCGTGTACGCATCGGAGTGCGAGCAGGGTATTCTTCCGGAAACACTCGCGGTTATGAATGTGTATGCGGGGGCATCAGGGTATCCGTCCGTGAAGTCGTTTGGCGCGTATGAGATTACGGGCGACGCCGAAGGATGGCTTGCCTCCGTGGGTATTCCAGCTATCACGGTTGAGCTGTCCACCCATGAAGCTATTGAATGGGACCGCAATCTTTCGGGTATAGAGGCATTGTTCGGCTACTTCAGCACACAAGCGTCGCTCCAGAACTAGCCGCTCTCGTATGTATTTCGTATACCTCCTTCTCTGTGGCGACGGGTCGCTCTATACTGGTATTACTACCAGCCTCACGCGTAGGCTCTCCGAACATAAAGCGGGAAATGGGGGACACTACACCCGCGCAAAAAAGACCATGAACATTGTTTACTCTGAAAGGCATCCTGACAGGTCGTCTGCCTCAAAACGGGAGGCGGAGATAAAAAAGTGGCCGCGAGCCAAGAAACTCCTTCTCATCTCTCGGGTGAGGAAAAAGTAAAGGTCGAAGCAGTGTTACTCGTTAACTTTTCACTACTATGTCAAATACAAACGCACACAAAGTTGGTCTCGTGGTCGGAGGGGCGTTCGCGATTATGCATGCCGTCTGGGCACTCGCGGTCTTTCTGGGAGTCGCAAAGCCGTTTCTTGATTTCGTAATGGGGCTCCACTTTTTAAATTTTCAGTATGACGTACTCCCGTTTTCGTGGGGCAGTGCGCTCACGCTCATCGTGATCACGGGAATTATCGGGTACCTCGTCGGCGCTGTCCTGGGGTTCCTCTGGAACAAAGTGCATGGAGCTTCTCACGTGTAGTCGTAGGTACCCTCTCATACCACTGTACCGATAACCGCGACCGCTGTTATCGGTACAGTATATATGTGGTCGTAGGATTACTCTCCCACAGTTTGCTTTTTGTCCGAGACAATAAGGCCATCTTTGAGTGAAATGACACGACCTGCTTTGCTCGCGTATTCGGTTTCGTGGGTGACCATAATGATGGTCTGACCTTCTTGGTGGAGGTCGGCGAAGGCTTCCATCACCGGCTCGGCGGAAACCGAGTCAAGGTTTGCGGTCGGTTCGTCCGCAAAGAGAATGTGCGGTTTATGCGCGATGGCGCGCGCGATGGAGACGCGCTGTTGTTGTCCGCCGCTAAGCTCGCTCGGAAGATTGTGCTTTTTCTCGGTAAGGCTTAGGCGCGCGAGCGCTTCCTCGGCCTGTTTCAGCGCGTTTATTTTTGAGACACCTTGCATCAAAATGGGGAGCGCGACATTTTCAATCGCGGTAAGTTCAGGAAGAAGCGCGTAATCTTGAAAGACGTACCCGAGTTCGCGAAGCCTGAAGTACGTTTTTTCTTTTTCGGGAAGCGCTGACATATTGTTGCCGTTGATAGAGACGGCGCCGGAGGTGGGCGTATCAAGCAAGGATATTTGGTAGAGGAGCGTTGATTTGCCGGCTCCCGACGGCCCGATAATCGCCACAAATTCACCCTTTTGTATTTCAAGCGAAAGGTTCTTCAAGACCTGAAGTTCAAGGTCTCCTTTGCCGTAGCTTTTGATGAGTTTTTCTGTCTTTATCATGATCTTTTCTTAATTCTCCCCTAATGAGGGGAGTACCGCCGTCTTCGGCGGGGAGGGGTGTTACACCCACCGCCTCGGAAGACCTCGGCACCTCCCTTATTAGGGAGGATTCCTGACACTCACCTCCCCAATATCGCATCCAGCGTATTTCTCCTCACGATAATCTTTGCGGGAATGTATCCGGCGGCGAAGGTGACGACAAGCAGAATGACGACACGAAGCGCCGCGCTTTCGGGAGTCGCGACGAGGATGCCGTCAGAAAAGGGGAAGTTAATCGGATGCGCGTCAAAGAAAGGCTTCAGCACCACGAAGGTGAGAAAGAGTCCCACGATCGAGCCCACGATGCCGTAAAAAAGTGCCTGAAAGATGTACGAGCATTCAATCGCGAGTGGGGAGACGCCAATGCCCTTCATAATCCCAATAAACTTTCGTTTGGTAACGGCGTTAATGAACACGACGATGAAAATGGTGATGGATGCGACGACGAGCGCGAACGACGAGAGTGCGTTACCGAGCATTCCCATGGTGGTCTCAACCTGCCTTAGAAACGAGGGAATAGCTTCACCGCTTGTCTGTACGCGTGCCGCGTAACTTCCCATAAAGTCTTTTATTTCTTTGACGAGTAGGGGCGCGTAGGACTCTTTCGTGCGGATGGCGATTTCCTGCACCTCGTTTTTATTTACGGGAATGAGACGGCGAAGTTCTCTGTCGGTGATGAAAGCCCTTGTGGAGATTTCATCCACTTTACTTTTGACGATACCTTTCAAAATGAAATCTTTTTTGATGGTGCCTTCGGTACTCGCGATACTGACGCGCACACGGTCGCCAATTTCAATATCGGTGAGGAGGTCCAGGCCCGGAATGTTCGCGTCCGCAAACGCCGAATATTTTTTAATCATATTCGCGCCGATAAGAAGGTACCCTTCTTCACCTGCTTGGAGTGGCTCGCCCTGCACGGTAAATCGAGAAAAGCGCGTCATGCGCTCTTCGGCGACGGGGTCGAGCCCCATGAGACGAATGCCTATTTGATTGGCGCGCTCGTTCTTTCCGGGGAGGTCGGTAAGGGTGCCGAGAATTTGTGCGTTCGTGCCGTATCGTATCGTCAGGTCCTTAACCTCCGGGTGATGCTCCAAGAACGTAATTAGATTTTGTGAGTTCTCTATGTAGCTCCGCTGGGCAGCCGAGGTGACGATAACCTCCCCCGAATAACTCTCGCGAAAGGCGACGAAAGAACCGCTGATGAGGCCGAGGAGTAGTCCCGACACCACCACAAGGTTAAGGAACGTCAAAATCATAATGAAGATGATGAGCGTGGTGGTCCACATGCTTCCACGCCGAAGGTTACGCACCGCGAGAAACCAGCCGACCCGAAGGGCGTTTTGGAGTTCACGTTTTATTTGTAGGGCTTTTTTCATAGGCTCTTGGGCTTGTGCGACTGCGAAGCATAGCAGATTTTCGCAACGCGGTCACTTTTTCTCGTGTACGCTTTTGGGTGGTATACTCCTCATATGAGTCAGCCGAAAAAAGGTGTTCCTCGTGAAGTTGCGGTATTTGGCGGGGGATGCTTTTGGTGTACCGAGGCGGTATTCAAAATGCTTCGCGGGGTTTCGTCGGTGCTCCCCGGCTACGCGGGAGGAACGGATTCGACAGGCTCACCGCAAGCGGGACCCACGTACGAGCAGGTTTCTGGCGGAAGAACCGGACACGCCGAAGTGATTCGTATTGCGTTTGACCCGTCGCAGGTTAAGTTTCTAGACTTACTCACGGTTCTTTTTGCGTCGCACGATTCGACAACCCTGAACCGTCAGGGAAATGACGTCGGCACACAGTACCGCTCGGTCATTTTTTATACGACTCCCGAGCAGAAAAAAATCGCCGAGGATTTTATCAAAGAATTGAACGCATCACACAAACTAGGTAAGCCTATTACGACCGAACTTGCACCACTCACGAACTTTTACGAGGCGGAAAATTACCACAAAGACTATTTCGCTACCCACCCCGGGAACCCCTACTGCGAGCTTGTGATTAATCCGAAACTCCAGAAAGTGCAAGAGAAATTTGCCGAACTTTTGAAGGTGCGAAGTGTCTAGATTCTGCGACTGAAATAGCGAGCCGTTTCTGTTGTACTATAGGGAGTATGACCGCAACCGACGAGGAAATAGCCTCTCGCGTACAACAGGGAGATACGGAGGCTTTTGGCGTCCTTGTCTCGCGTTTTGAGCCCAAGATTTCACGCTACGCGCGAAAGTTTCTTCGGGTCGCGGAGGACAGGGAAGACCTTGTGCAGGAGGTTTTTCTCAAGGCTTTCATCAACATCAAGAGTTTTGACGCGACACGGCGGTTCTCACCGTGGCTCTACCGCATCGCGCACAATGAATTTGTGAATGCGCTCAAAAAGGGGAGTCGTCAGCCGTTTCAGTTGTTTGATTTTGATACCTTTTTCCCGGAGCTTTCCACTCCCGAAATTGCGAGCGATGCAGCCGAGCGCGCGGAGCTCTCTCGCGAGATGGAAGCATGCCTCACGGAGCTTTCGGACAAATATCGCGAACCGCTCGTCCTCTATCACTTTGAGGAACTTCCGTATGACGCGATAGCCGAGATTTTGCACATTCCCATTTCCACGGTCGGTGTGCGCATCAAGCGAGGGAAAGAGCGACTGCGGGTGCTTTATGAAGCAAAGTTTGGAAAACGAGTATGACTCACGAACAACTAAACAACATTAAGAAGCATATCGTGGAAAAAATAAAACAGGGAGAGGTCCTGATGCGTCCCCGGTGGTACTTTGTGCTGAAAGCGGTGCTCGCGGTTGCGGGAGTGCTTTTGGTTTTTGTAGGCGCACTCTACTTCTTGAGCTTTATTGTCTTTATGCTTCACGAAACCGGACTGTGGTTTGTTCCCGCATTCGGATTTTCGGGACTCTCGCTTCTCATATTCTCGCTCCCGTGGATCCTCCTCTTTGTCTCGGGAGTTTGTTTCATCGCGCTGGAAGTGCTTGTGCGAAAGTATTCCTTCGCCTACCGCACACCGGTGCTCTACTCGGTACTCGCGCTTCTTCTGCTCGTCATGCTCGGAAGTGTCTTTTTGAGTCGCATAGAGTTCCACGAACGGCTGTGGGGAAGTATGCGCGAACGGCACGTTCCCGTGCTTGATCCATTTTACCGAGGGTACGCGATGCCTCACGCGAAGAGGGTCCATCCCGTGGTCGTTGCCTCAACAACCGAGCACGGATTTTTCGCGGTAGACCGTGACGGCGATAACGTTGAGATTACTATCTCTCCCGAAACCCGCCTACCTTTCGGATTTAATTTTGATGAAGGAGATGAGGTGGTCATTATCGGAAACGAAGCAAGCGGAAGTATTGAAGCGCTCGGCATCGCGCCGATGCGCAGAGGGGGTATGCCGATGCACACGCGTACCCAGAGTATCCTCTTTATGCGAACTCGGTAATGCTTTGTGGCGGTGAAATAAGTAGTGCAAGGTGATGTACTAGAGTGGGCAGAGTATTCCCTTCATAGGCGCTGGCCGGCGCGTGGGGAGGGACATCCGGATAGCTCTGCTTCGTATATTATGAGCACCGTTAATTTTTTTTAGACTATGAAAAAACACACATTACTCGCGTACGCAGCCCTGCCAATTATGGGTCTTGGCCTTCTTGGGGTCGCAGGCACCGCGTCGGCGGGGGGTTTCGGCTCTGGTATGATGAGCGCGCGACTCGTCCCTGATGAAGTTGCACAGCGTCACCAAGAGATGTTCCAAAAACAGGCTGACCTTCTCGGGGTCAGTGTTGATGAGGTAAAGACGGCATGGGCGTCGGGAAAGAGTATGCAGACCCTCGCCAAGGAAAAAGGTATCAGCGAGGTGACGCTCACGGTGAAACTGGAAGCCGAGCGCAAGGCCACTATTTCAGCACAGCTCAAGACTCTCGTGTTAAAGGGAATTATTACGCAGGGACAGGCGGATGGACGAATGAAGTTTGTGGAAAGTTTGCCCAAAGGAGGGAAGGGAATGCACGGACGGCACCATCACGGTGGATTTGGTTTTTAACAACACAGGTAACACACACCGCTAAGCAGGTGAGGCACTCCGCTTTTTCAAGGGGAAAAAGCGGAGGCCCCACTTTCTTACAGCTTCGGACACTATGAAGAACTATGTACGCAGAGCCTTCGGGTACGCACGAATGCACAAGATACTCACGACGCTTTTCGTGCTTTTGCTGTGCTTTGCGGGGTATCGCCTCTTTTTTTCCTCAAGCGCACGTACCGAAACGCACTATGTCCTCGGTCGCGCAGTGCGAAGCACCCTCATTTCCTCCGTGACCGGCAGTGGACAGGTTTCCGCGTCAAACCAGTTTGACCTCAAGGCGAAAGTTTCGGGTGACGTTATCTATGTTGGGGCCCGAAGCGGTATGGAGGTGAAGGCGGGAACACTCATTGCGGAGCTCAATGCGCGTGATGCGCAAAAGGCGGTACGGGACGCCGAAGCAAACGAACTCTCGGCAGAGCTCGCGCTTCAAAAATTGCAAAAACCCGCCGACACACTCTCACTTCTCCAGTCGGAAAACACGCTCCTCAAAGCAAAGGAATCAAAACAAAACGCCAAGGACGCACTTCTGAAAGCATACGACGATGCCTTTACCTCTGTGTCAAACACTTTTCTGGACCTGCCGACCTATATGACGGGACTTCAAGATTTGCTGTACAAAAGCACTCGTGAACTTGGTGGCACGAACGGCATTTGGAACATTGATTTTTACGCGAATGCCGTGAGCGATTTTTCCGTCCACGCGCAGGAGTTCAAAGCGCTCGTTAATGAAAGATACACGCGCGCGCGAACCGCGTACGAAAAAAATGTGCTTGATTACAAAGAAGCCACGCGTCTCGGAAGCACCGAGGCGACCGAGGCACTGCTCACCGAGACCTATAAGACCAGTCGGGAGGTTGCCGAAGTTATTAAGAGCGCCAACAATCTTATTCAACTCTACAAAGATGAGTTGAGTACACACAACCTTACGCCCGCGACCCTGTCCGACACTCACCTCGCGCTTCTTAACGGATACACCGGAGGCATCAATGGACATTTGACGAGCCTTCTCGCTATTCAAAATACCATTCAAACGAGCAAGGATTCCCTCACGAACGCCGACCGCAGTATCGCTGAAAGTGAGGCGTCACTCGCAAAGCTTCGGAGCGGAGCCGACAACCTTGACCTGCAGTCCGCAACACTTACCGTGAAAGAGCGCGCGAACGCGCTCGCTGACGCGAAGGAAAATCTGGGACTCTATTTTTTACGCGCTCCGTTTGATGCGACGGTGGGGAAGATTGGAGTTAAGAAGGGCGACCCTGTCGCTCCCGGAGGGGTCCTCGCGACGCTCCTCACCAAAGAAAAATTTGCCGAACTTTCGCTGAACGAGGTGGACGTTTCCAAGATTCACCTCGGCGACAAGGTGACGCTTACCTTTGACGCGATAGAGGGTCTCACGCTTTCGGGAAAGGTGTCCGAGATAGAGGCCATCGGCACCGTCTCGCAAGGGGTGGTGACCTACGCGGTCAAGATAAGTTTTGACACGGATGACGCGCGGATTAAATCGGGGATGAGTGTGTCCGCTTCTATTATCACGGGTGTCAAACCGGATGTACTTTCGGTTCCGAGCGGTGCCGTAAAGTCTCGCGGAGGAAGTTTGTACGTGGAAGTATTCCCGAGTTTTTCGGAGAGCGTACTCTCGGCATCGCCTGAAGCGTTTACCACTGGAGCTGTTTCAAACACGCTACCAATGCAAAAGGAGGTTGCAGTCGGTATGTCAAACGATACCGCAACCGAAATTGTTTCCGGGCTCTCCGAACATGAGGCGATTATTTTCCGCACGATTTCCGCTACCAAAGGGACGACCACACAAGCACCCTCGCTCCTTAACGCGGTCCGGGGGAACAGCGGAGGTGGAGGTAATGCAGGTTTCCGCGCGCTTCGCTAACTTACGGTATGAACAAAACGATTGATGTGACAAATGTTACCAAGACCTACACGACCGGAGAGGTCGCCTTTCAGGCACTTCGGGGGGTAAGTTTCACCGTGAACGAAGGAGAGTTTATCGCGATTATGGGTCCGTCGGGTTCAGGCAAAAGTACGCTCATGCACATCTTAGGCGCGCTTGATACGCCTACGTCCGGCACTTACTTTTTGGACGGAAAGGACATTTCCAAACACAGTGACGACGAACTCGCGACCATCAGAAAAGAAAAAATCGGCTTTGTGTTTCAATCATTCAACCTGCTTCCACGCACGACGGTACTGCGCAATGTAATGCTCCCGCTCCTCTACTCGGGGACGCCAAAAGAAACGCGGGTTGGCCTTGCGGAGAAAGCGCTTCTCGGGGCGGGACTTGATGCGGGACACTTTCAGCATCGCTCAAACGAACTTTCAGGAGGACAAATCCAGCGTGTCGCCATCGCGCGCGCCCTCGTCAATAATCCGAAGCTTATCTTGGCCGACGAGCCGACCGGAAACCTTGATTCAAAAACTGGTGAGATTGTGCTCGGAACCTTTCAGAAACTGAACCGCGAAGCAGGGCGTACTATCATTCTTATTACACATGAGCGGGATGTCGCCGAGCACGCCAGTCGAATTATTCATATTAAAGACGGGCAGATTTTAAGTGACGACCGGAAGCATAGTCAGCGCATAATCCACCACACCCTATGACCACCGCCGATATACTTGAAGAAACCTATACCGCGCTCTCCGTCAATAAAGTGCGCTCGGGACTCACCGTACTCGGCATTGTCATAGGCATTTCATCCGTGATTGCGATGGTCTCCATTGGACAAGGCGCGCAGTCTTCCATAGAGGCGAGCATTCAGTCTATTGGGTCAAATCTCGTCATCGTCACTCCCGGAGCTGCGCGCGGGGCAGGGATTACCGTAAGTGCGGGAAGAGGCTCGGCACGAACGCTCACGCTCGCCGATGCGACGGCACTCGTAAGCGAAGTTATTGACGCACTCGCGGTCGCTCCCGAAGTAACCGGTCGTTACCAAGTGACCGCTCGGGGCACCAATACCAATACTCAAGTGACAGGGACGGTTCCCGAGTATCCGACTGTCCGCAACGTGGAAGTTGAAGAGGGTTCATTTATTACCGAACAAAATATGCGCTCGGGAAGCAAGGTGGCGGTGCTGGGGCCCACCACGAGAGACGACCTTTTCGGTGTTGGCGCCGAGGGAGTGGGACAGACCATTCGCATCAATAAGATTGAATTCAAGGTAATTGGCGTCACCAAAGCCAAGGGCGGTTCGGGGTTTAACAATCCGGACGACGCGCTCTTCATTCCCTTAAGCACGGCCCAGCGGTTTTTGTCGGGCAATGAGTACGTGACGAGTATCAGTGTCTCCGCGAAGGACGCCATCGTCACGAGCAGTGTCCAGCAGGAAATTACCGACATCTTGCTTATCCGTCATAAAATTAGCGACCCCGCGCAGGCGGACTTCGGGACGCTCAATCAGGCCGATATCATCGCGACCGCTTCAAGTGTCACGAACACCTTCACCATTCTGCTCTCGGCGGTCGCGGGTATTTCGCTTCTCGTCGGTGGTATCGGCATTATGAATATGATGCTTACGACCGTGACCGAGCGCACGCGGGAGATTGGACTGCGCAAGGCGATTGGCGCGCGGGCGCGAGACATTAATCTGCAGTTTCTTGCCGAAGCGATTATGCTTACGCTCATCGGCGGGACCATCGGCATTATGCTTGGCTGGTTCGTGTCCTTCGGAGTTTCGTATTTTGGTATACTCCAAACTAAGGTATCGGTTTCTTCAATCGCGCTCGCGTTCGGTGTGTCGGCGCTTATCGGGATTGTGTTCGGATATTACCCTGCGCGAAGAGCCTCACGGATGAGTCCCATTGATGCCCTTAGATATGAGTAGGTATTACTTCGTTAATTAAGTAAAAATATGCAACACAATATCAAAGTAGTCGCCGTCGTTCTTCTGGTCGGAGGTATTTCATTTTACGGAGGTTTTTCGTTCGGGAAGTCAAAAGCGTCTACCCTTACCGCCGGAGGTGCCACGATTAACGAACAGCTCTCGGGTGCGCGAGGATCGTCTGGCGGAGGATCGCGAGGTGGTTCTCGCGCGGGGTTTCTTACCGGCGACATTATCGCGAAGGACGATATGAGCATCACGGTTAAAATGCGCGTACCACAAAATGCTTCTTCTTCGCCGAGTACCGAAGGCGCCGAATCGGGGTCCAAGATTATCTTTTTTTCCGGCACCACCGATATTGGTAAGCAAACAAAAGGGAGTACTACTGACCTTACGGTCGGAGAAATCGTGATGGTGACAGGTACACCAAACTCCGACGGAAGTATGACCGCAAACTCCATTCAAATTCGTTCCGACCGTGCAGGATTTTCTCGATAAGCGGCGGTCCTTTTGAGGCTCTGGTATTGTGGGCTGGTTCCGCTATACTGAACTCTATGAAGAATCGTTTTCTCCTTGTCTATCTCTTCGTTGTGGGCACGCTTGTTTTCGCGCTCTCTGATCCGCGCGTCTTTGCGCACGGTGGTGAATTTGTCTTTACGCCCGCTCTGGTGATGCAAGGGGAGCCGTTTATGGTGGTTGTGAAAGGCACCGATATTCGTGACGTCAAAAAACTAACCTTTGACGGCAAACGCATTCCGGTTTTTGTGCGTAACGGCAAACCAACCGCGCTTATCGGCGTGGACCTTTCGGCTCGCGCAGGTAAGCATACCATTCGTTTGGAAACGCTTGACCTTGACCGTGTGGACGGGAGCGTCCTGGTGCAGGTGCGAAGAAGAATTACGGCACCACTTGGTATTCCCGCAAAACTTGGAGGCAACACGAAGGTTGCGCAGGAAAATCTCGTGACGGTACTTTCAAAAGAAAACGGTGTGCTTGCGCGGGTGAAGATAACCGACCCCGCGCTCTTTAAGGAAGCATTTTCCGTTCCGCTTGAAACTATGTTCGTCACGGATGCGTATGGTTACTCGCGCGAAACCGGTTCGTATTCCATTCCGCATAAGGGGACCGATTTTCGCGCATCGCTCGGCACGCCCGTGAAGGCCATCAATGACGGCGTGGTGCGTCTCGCGCGCGACTTTACGGTATATGGAAAAACCGTCGCGGTTGACCATGGCGGAGGAGTCGTGAGTTTCTCAATGCATCTTTCAAAGCTTGCGGTAAAAGAAGGACAGAAGGTAGTACGCGGAGACCTCATTGGTTTTTCGGGAGACAGTGGCTATGCCGAGAAACCTCATCTCCATCTCTCCATTCGTTTAAGTGGTGTCTCCATTGACCCTCTGAAGTTTTTCGCGCTGTTTAACCCATAATCGCTCCCCCGAAACATTCCAACATTCCTCCGAATGTTGGAATGACATGGTGCAGTTTTCACCTCATGAAAGACGTTCTCGTATCGGTGCTCAAATCTCAACAAGACCAACGGATACTTCTTGAAGAAAAGTGGTACCGAATTCCCGTCTCTTTTTTGCCGAAGCGAACGTTTACGCATATTGCGTTTTACCAACCGATTCAGTTTGGGAAAGAGGGAAAAAGAATTCAACGGTATGCGCGCGTGGTCAACCGGGAAATAAAGAAGCGTCTGGAGTTATTGCCGAATGAGCCACAGCACGAAAGAGCGAATGACCCTTACCTCAAATGCACATTTCGCAAAATAGAAGAGCTGAAACAGCCAATCCGAAACGTCATTCCTCGCCGTGTGTCCTTCGGTTTTACCGACCTAAAAACGCTTCACTCCGCGAATGACATCTTGGAGCTGTACCACGTTGCCCCCACCGAACAGATTATTGAGCGGGAGCTCGTTCGTCTCGGTATTCCCGTCATCTCGCAATACCGCGTTTCTCTTAAATCCCCCTTAGCAAAGGGGGTGCCTCCGTCTTCGGAGGTGGGGGCTGTATATTTGAAAAGTAACCGTTACCGCCTCGATCTCGCTATTCTTTGTGAGAAAGGAAATATCGCGATTGAATGCGATAACCACAAAGCTCATTCGGGAACGATCCAAAGACTCAAGGACAGACAGAAAGATACTGCGCTCAAAGCTCTCGGCTGGCGCGTCATTCGCCTCTCCGAATCCAATATTCTTGATACTCTCGATTCCTGTATTTTCCGCATTCAAAAACTCATCCGCTCTTTCGGCGGTGTTCTAGATTCATAGTTCTTCATGTATCATAGTCTCTACGATAGTTTTCTACGTACCGCTTTCCACTTTTCCGGAGGATTCCGGTGAAACCACTATCCTTTCTCTGTTCTCATATTCGATATTCCATATTCCATTTCTCTACTATGACCCAATCCGAAGCACTCACCATTCTCAAAACAGGAGCCAATGTCTTTCTCACCGGCGAGCCGGGGAGCGGGAAGACGCATACCGTAAACGAGTATGTCGCGTACCTCAATTCCTGCGGGGTGGAACCCGCCCTCACCGCCTCAACCGGTATCGCCTCCACGCACATTGGCGGGATGACGATACATTCGTGGTGCGGTATCGGCGTACGCGCGAGGCTTACTCCCTACGACCTTGATACGATTGCGGGTAATCGCAAAGTGGTGTCGCGCGTAGGAAGCGCTCGCGTTCTTATTATTGACGAAGTGTCTATGCTCTCGGCGCAAACGCTCGCGATGGCTGATGCAGTGTGCCGGGAGGTTCGCCGAAGCAGTGAGCCGTTTGGCGGATTGCAGGTGGTTTTCGTCGGTGACTTTTTTCAACTTCCACCCGTTTCGTCCGCATTTGAGGGCCGTTCTCGGGAGAGTGAAAAAGAGGCCCCCGAAGACCTCCCCAGTCTTGACTTCAATTCGAACACTCGCGTCACTACAACACCTACAACACCTTCCCCGTTCGCCTTCTCCTCTTCCGCCTGGCGCAAAGCCGACCCACTCGTCTGCTATCTTTCGGAACAACATCGCCAAGAAGACAAAACGTTTTTGGAGTTTCTTTCGGCCGTGCGGAGGGGCGAGGTGGGGGAGAGGCATAAGGTGCTTCTGCGCACTCGGTACAAAAAAACCGCGGAGCCGGGTGTCACCCAGCTCTACTCGCACAATGCGAACGTGGACCATATCAATACGGGAGAACTCGCGAAACTTTCCGGTCAGCCAAAAGTGTTTGTGATGACCGGAAGCGGTCCCGACCCGCTGGTGCTTGCACTGAAGCGCGGATGTCTTTCGCCTGAAGTGCTTTCGCTGAAGCTTGGCGCGCGAGTAATGTTTACCAAGAATGACAGCGCGGGGCGATTTATGAACGGCACGACGGGGACCGTGAGCGGGTTCAGCAAAGAAACCGGCACGCCTGTCGTGAAAACCGATGCGGGGCGAAGCATTGTCGCCGAACCACTTCCGTGGACCATTCAGGATGGTGGAAAGATTCTCGCGCAGGTGGAGCAGATTCCGCTTCGGCTCGCGTGGGCGATTACCGTGCACAAAAGTCAGGGGATGTCGCTTGATAGCGCGCATATGGATCTCGGAAGCGCGTTTGAATACGGGCAGGGGTATGTGGCGATTTCGCGCGTGCGCACGCTTCAAGGTCTCTCGCTTTCCGGTCTGAACGCGCGAGCGCTTGAAGTGCACCCGGAGGTTTTTGCCGAGGACAAACGTTTTCGCGCTTCTTCGGACAGCGCACGAAAGAAGTTTCAGGAACTTGAAGCGGAGGCGCTCACCGCATTGCATACCGATTTTATTCGTGCAATTGGCGGAAAGCCCGGGGTGGGGAAGCCGATGTACACAAAAAAGGAAAAAGTGGACACACTCGCCGTTACCAAAGCACGCGTCCTCAAGAAGCTTTCTCTTGAGGATATCGCGAAGGAGCGAGGAATGACGTTGGGCACCATCCTTACCCACGTGGAAAAACTGGTGGAAGCAAGGACGCTTCTGCCCGAGCGTGATTTTTCGCACCTCGCTCCCGACCCCGACCGACTTGCGGAAGCAAAGAAAGCGTTCACTCAAGTCTTCGCCAAGACGAAAGAGATGAAGCTCTCTCCCGTCAAAGAGCTTTTGGACGATTCGTTTTCTTTTGAGGAGCTACGCCTCGCGCGTCTCTTCTTGGAACCACGGAACGGAGGCAACTAATATCTTTAGTTATAGCCAGTTATAGCCGTAGCTGGATGCTCTGTCAGCAATCCACATAGTGGATTGCTCGCCTTCACTAGACATGTGCTACAATTTACGGGTTACTATTACTATTTTTAGGTAAAGCATATGGACGAAAACCAGCAGTACTCCGCTTTGATAAGCGAAATTATTAAGAAGCAGTCGGTTATCCTTGGTCCCGAGATCGCCATACTCAAGGCGAGGAGCGTTACGGGTCTTATGGTGGACAACGATGGCAAAGTAACGGGAGTGGGAGTCAATCCAAAAGAGACGCTCCAGAACCTCGTTGACCAGTATGTGGAGCTTTCGGGTCAAATCGTCAAGAACGCGCTTGGCTCAATCTTCGCGAAATATCCCAATATAAACATTAATAAATAAATAAAAGTATGACCATAGAAACACTCATTTCTCTTGGGTATTACGTTTCGTCTCTTGCCTTTCTTAGTGCCACGATACTCGCGGGCGGTGCCGCGGGTAAATTCGGTAAGTCCGCGCTTGGTTCGGTCTTCTCGTATCTGTTTATCGGTACGGGTATCTTCTTTGTGATTACCGTCTTCCAGAAACTTGGAGCGGATTTCTTCGGTATTGCGGACGAATCGGTTGATATTTGGTGGCACCTTATGTTCTATCTCGCGCTTCTCTCGTACTTTTTCGGGTTTAAGGCGCTCGTCGGTCTTGCCTCCGGAGAGGCTCCCGGGCAAGGTGGATTTATTGGCGCGGAAAAGAAGTGGGGCATGTTTTCACTCATTCTGCTTGTCGTTATCTTCCTTATCCCGAGGTACGCGGAAGGTGTCGTACAGGCGTACCTTGCCTCACCGCTCGCGCAACTTGGCCTCCATCATTTCCTCGCCTTCATTTTGGCGGGAGTAGTAGGTTCCTATCTTGCAAGCATCAAGAAGAATATCGGTCAAATTGGACGGGCCATTGCCGACCCGCTCATTGTCGCGATATGGGCACTCGCCGTTCAGCACTTTTGGGAGTTGCTTTTTGAAAGCTGGAAGGTGATTGTCGTTACGACCGAGACGGGTGAAGGCGTGGAGAAAATCTTTCTTACCATTGCCGGCCTTTGTGTCGTCTATGCAGTGGTGCGTCTCAAGTCGTTCGCGAAAGCCTAGTTTTAGTCGGCCATTGTGTACTCTACGGAAATGACACTGACGGTTATCTCGGTTTTGCTCGCGCTCGGTGGTCTAGCCACCAGTATCTATTTTGTCGTGAAGGACCGCCAGGCGAAAGCGGTTCTTGCGAAGCGTGAGCAGGACGTGAGCCGAAGAATGTACGAGCTCGCTATTTTGAAGGAGCTGGGTGATCGCATTGGTTACTCGCTTGATGTCCAGCAAATCATTGACATCATCATCAACTCGCTCCATCAGTTTATAGATTACTCCGCGGTTTCCTATATGCTCCTCGGTCCCGAGAAGCTCATCTTCAAGATGCATCTGGAGCGGTCGGTGCATCAGCGGTTTGTGAACGACATCAAAGACCGTATGCTCGGCTCACTCTCGGCGCTTCTTGACCGCGAGTTCAACAAAAAAGACGTTAAAGAAATTATTTCAGGCGCCATCATTATTGAGGAGCTTGATGAGCCGGTGCGCTCGTTCTTCAACATTCCGCTCGTTATTGACGAAAAAGTGGTGGGTGTGCTTACCGTTGCCGATACGAAGACCGGTCTCTACAAAGAGGAGGAAATGACCATTCTGTATAAGATTATTCAGCAGGCGTCCAAAGCGGTAACCAGTCTCCAAGGGGTGGTCAAATCGGAGCAGGCAAAGGTGAACGCGATGGTGGAGAGTATGGCGGACGGTGTTGTGATGACCGACATTGACTACCGCATTATGGTGGTCAACCCGAGCGCTCGCGCGATTATCGGTCTTCCGCAAAAGGAGAGCCTCACCATTTTTGACTTCATAGACAACCTTGAAGGAAAGTTTGATATTCGCGGAAAACTTGAAGAAAGCGTCAAGCTTAATAAGCCGTTCAAGTCGGAAGAGGTACTCATACGCGACAAGTTCTACCGCATTTTCGTGTTTCCGGTAAACGCGACAATTGGAGGCGAGATTGACGAAAAGAACGCGGTGGGTGGCGTCGTGATTTTCCATGATGTGACTGCCGAGCGCGCGGTGGAACAAATTCGCGAGCAGTTCACCTCAATGATTGTGCACGAACTGCGCACCCCGCTCTCCGGTATCAATAAAATCAGCGAGCTTTTGCGCGCTGGCGATCCCGCGCTCACCAAACAGGAGGTTGACGAGTATATCCGAATGATTAGCGTGAACAGCACCAGTATGCTTGACCTCGTGAACGATATTTTGGACGTCGCGAAACTTGAAGCGGGAAAGTTTGACGTGAAGAAGGAACCCACCGATATTCGGAAGGTGATTGATAACCGAGTCGAGTTCTTTAAGGTGAGTGCGAATGACGCGAAGCTCTCGCTTGAGTCGCACTATGATCCCGAGCTCCCCGAGCAAATCCCGCTTGACCCGTCCGCCGTGAAGCAGGTACTTAACAATCTCATTTCAAACGCGCTTAAGTTTACAAAGGCAAGCGGTTCGGTCGCGCTCTATGCGGTGCATCACAAAGTGGGAGGAAAGGTGAGCGACGAATTCGCGCGGCTCGGAAGGAACGTAAGCGTCGCGCTCCCTGAAGACAAGTTTGTGAACACTCCCGAATCGGTCATCGTGGCGGTTTCGGATACCGGCTCGGGTATCAATCCGGCGGGACAGAAAGAACTCTTCAATAAGTTTAAACAGCTTGATAATCGAGCGGAAACAGGCATTAAGGGGACCGGACTCGGCCTTGCGATTGCGAAAGGTATCGCGGAAGAGCACGGCGGAAGCATTGGTGTTGTTTCCGAAATCGGAGTTGGTAGCGTCTTCTACTTTGTGCTACCATTGCAGTAAGTCTACTCACGTATATCTATGGCTATGAAAAAGGTCCTTATTGTTGACGACGACACTACTTTTCAAAAAACGCTGACGGAAGCGCTAAAGCCGCTACACTGTGCCGTCATTTCGGCGCTTGATGGAGCGGAAGGACTCACTCTCGCGCTTTCGGAAAAGCCCGATCTCATACTTCTTGATATCAAGATGCCTCGGCTCGGCGGGATTGATTTCCTCAAGCAACTGCAAAAGGCACATGGAGGACTGCAACCCACTCCCGTGCTTATTACCTCCAATCTCTCAAGCGCCGAAGATATCAGCGAGGGCGTATCGCTCGGTATCAGAGGCTACATTGTGAAGTCCGATGAATCGCTGGATACCATTGTCCGCCACGCCGAAGGATTGCTCAATCCCAAAAAGACCGCTTAGATTTTTTATATAGCACTTCAGTTGTATGACCAGGTTGATAGCTGGAGTCATTGTTCTCGTCGGTCTTTTGTTTGTGGTTGTGGGTGGTGTACGACAGAGTAAGGAGAAGACGCTCTCGGCGCCACTTAAAAATATGCACGAAATAACTTTGAAAAGTAGCGCTTTTGAAAATGGTGCAATTATACCCGCTCGGTTTACCTGTGACGCGGAAAACGTGAATCCGCCACTTGAAATTGTGGGCATTCCCGCAGAAACAAAAACACTCGCACTCATTATGCACGACCCCGATGCGCCAGTATCGGGAGGCTGGACGCATTGGATAAAATTCAATATTCCACCCGAGACACGCAGTATCCGCGAGGGACAGGAACCCACAGGTATCTCGGGCAAAGGGGGCAGAGAAAATCTTGTCTATAAGGGCCCGTGCCCACCCTTCGGCACACACCGTTATTTTTTTAAACTCTATGCGCTTGATACGGTACTTTCGCGGAAGGAAGGCATAGGCAAAGATGAACTGGAATCGGCAATGGAAGGACACATCGTGGGCTACGGCGAGCTTATGGGACTCTATTCCCGAAAGTAGTATTTCAATATTCCAATTCGCATTACCCGCCTTTTTCTTAATTCTTAATTCACCATTCGTCTTCACTACCCAAGGAGTGTGCCGAGAAACTCTTTGAGCTCGTCACCGATGATGGGACGGTGCGCACCCGTGAGAAGCGCGCCAAGTTTGATATTCAAAATGCGGACACGCTGGATGTCTTTAACTTCCTGAAAAAGCGCGGAGTACATGCGTCTGACCTGATGCCGTTTTTCTTCGGTGAGCGTAACCGTAGACGTATTTTCGTTGAGAAGGTGTACCTTGCACGGCTTCGTCTTTTCACCTTCAATTGTGGGACCCGCCTCCATTTTCTTAGCAAAGTTTTCACGAAGCGGAGCGGTCGTCGTGACGACGTATTCTTTTTCGTCAGTGTACGCGCCGGAAAGTAATCGGTCCGTAATACGTCCGTCGTTCGTGAGAATCATAAGGCCGTGCGCCTCTTTCTCGAGCGAACCGATGGGGAAGACACCCTTGGGAAACGAATGCACAATCTTTTTACCCGTCTTTTCTCTCGCGCCCTCCTCCGGTTGGGTAGAAATTCCCTTGGGTTTGTTGTAGACGTAGTAGAAGTAGGGAGTCGGCTTTCCGCGAAACTTCACCTCTACGGCGTCTCCTTCCTGTACCATCATGCCCACCTCGGCCTTCTTGTTGTTGATGAATACCTGGCCTTTTTTGATAATCTCGTCAGACGCTTTACGCGTGGAAAATTTCTTCCACGCCAAATACTTGTTGAGGCGCATGGGGAAGGTGGGGGTGGGGTGTTCTGGAATGTGTTGTCTCATAGGAATCCGTAATATAGCATACTTGGTGAAATAAGACGTTCTTATTCTCCCTTTCCTAAAGGGAGCCCGCCCGAACGACTGGAATCCCGCCAGAATGACTCTGTCGGGCTGGCGTTCAGTCGGGCGGGCACTCCGTCTTCGGAGGAGGGGTTTACATCTTCTATTGTCCTATCTGGCACCTTTTTTGGGAAAGGGAGAATAACGTGTGGCCTCATCAAAAAATAGAGCGCCTCGATTGGCATCGAAGCGCTTTTATGCGAAAGGGTTCCGCAAAGAACAGGAGTGCATGGGTCACTGCGCAACTCTTTCAAAGAGATTGCTCTCCAAATAGTCACTCCTCCCTTTGAGTCTAATTTTCTGGTCTCGTGAACGAGTTCCCATTACGGCAACGACCCTAGATGTCTGACTGGTCCTGATTTCCAGAGTTCCTTCAAGGCTATAGATGTCGAGTTTAGGTTTCACCACATCGCCAACGGCAAATCGGTTCCCGCCCGGCGCGGGCATTTTTCCTCTCCATTTGGGCAAGGGTGGGGGGGTAAAGGGATCTATGGGTTCCTCGGGGCAGTCTTCAAGTTGGTTTTTCATAGGTGTTTCTGGACATAGATTAAACAATTTTTCATTTTTTGCAAAATAGGTCAAGCCATTTTTGGAGAGGGTTGTGGTGGTAGAATGCTCTCATATGCAAAAGGTAATTGAGCTGAACACGCAAAGAGTGGAGTACACGCTTCGCGTCAGCAAACGCTCGCGGGGCATTCGGCTTTCGGTTGCACGTGGGGGCGTCTTTACCGTTTCGGCTCCGCCGTTCATTCGGACAAGCGTCATTGATGAGTTTATCCAAAAGAAATCGGACTGGGTGCTCCATAAACTCGCGTACTTTTCACAATTTCCTAAAAAAGTGGTCATCAAAAACAAGCGCAAACATTTTGCCGAGCACAAAGGTAAAGCCCTCGCGCTTGTGCGCGAGAGGCTGGATCATTTCAACCGATACTACGGCTTCAAGTGGGACAGCGTTACTATCCGCAATCAAAAATCACGGTGGGGAAGTTGCTCCCGCAAAGGCAACCTCAATTTCAACTACAAAATCGCCCTTCTCCCGCCGCACCTCGCCGATTACATTATCGTCCATGAACTCTGTCACCTCGGTGAGCTCAATCACTCCCGCGCCTTCTGGTCCCTCGTCGCCCGCACCCTCCCCACCCACCGCCGTCTGCGCGCCTCCCTCCGCAAAGTCGGCATGAGTCTTTCTTAACTCTCGGACTATTTTTTCGCCCCTGAAAGTGCTAGGATTCAACTACCCTAAGTAAGGGAAAAAGGCAAAGAAAAGACATTACAGACTTAGAACAGCGGGCCATGTATACGACATACAATAAACTATAAGATATGAAAATTAAATTTAAAAAACAAGATTTCTACAGATGCTTTGAATTTCCAGTTAGGTACTATCTGGACGAGACAAGGTCCAAATCAAATAGGACAACGGGTCAACAAAGAGGACTAGGGTCAGTTATCAATGATTTCTTTTTAGGGAAGCTTATAGAGATTGGAGTTGCGAGAGCTATAGAGGAAAGTGGAGAAGGAAAGAAGTGCAGGCTAGATTTTAACATCCACAAGCAGGGAGAAAATCACGATAACGACCCTGATATATTAGGGGTCGTTGAAACTTCTGGAGAAAGGAAACCAAGACTTTTTGTTGAAATAAAAAATGTTTCCGAAAATGATAGATTTATCGGACTCACTGCAGAACAATGTAACACAATGCTGGAAAGCGAAATAATAGGCAAGGATTCCTCAAAGTTGTTTATTGTTTACGCTACTGTCACCTCTGAAAATAAAGGAAGACTTTGTGATGTTTTCGGGGCCTACCTTAAGTCAGAGATAAAAGACGGCATACTTGATGGTTTTGCTGATGTCGATGAGATATGTCTTGAAATTAAGAGTGTGATTAGCGCGAAAGAGTTAATGGAGAACTGCGTAAGGTTTAACAAAGGTTCGTTGTTTTACGAGACGGAAATTTTGGGCGAAGAATTTTTAGCTAAGAAGGCAGAGAGGATAAGATCTCAGAAGTATCTAGAAAAATATGTGAAGGAGTCAACATTGCCGATTATTATGATGAATGACTACCCAGAACCAAGAGAATTTGGCGATTTCTATTTACATGGAGAAGTGAAACTCCTAGTCAAGAAGAACGATAAGTCAAGAAGAGTTTACCTAGACGCATTATCGAATGGCAGTATTACCAATCATGTTCTAGGTGAGTTCAAGTTTAAAAAAGGAAAAATGTATGAGTTATCTTTCACAACGGTCGGAAGGAATCCTGTTCTAAGTAGAAATAACATATGGGTTGCTAGAAGGAATTTACCCAACCTAGTTAAAGACTCAGTTTTGGAAAGAATAAGATATATTGCGAGAAATATCTAATATGCTGTCGCTTTCTTGATTTGTCGTGCAACAGCTTCCACAACTGGGACACTGACAGAGTTCCCGAACTGTTTATATAAAGCAGAGTCGGCTAGTTTTGGTAATTTATAATCAGCAGGAAAGCCCTGTAAGCGTGCACACTCCAGAGGAGTTAGTTTTCGGATACCTCTCTTGTCTTTAATAATCGGCACATTATGCCCGCCAGTCCCCATATTTGCCGTGAGGGTAGGGCACACCCCGCTTTTATTTTCGCGGACATATTGACGGCGCCATTGGTATACTTTTCCCTCATCTTTTACAAAATCTTTCAGTTTCTCATATAGGGGTTTTCCATTGTAGTAATACTTTTCAGGAACGTCTTTTTCAAGCAAGTCTGTTATTTTCTTGGTCAATTTAATGCGCTCCGGAAATGAAAACCTATCGGTATATTCCTTATTTTTAAATCCCACAATGTAAACGCGCTCTCTGTTTTGAGGTATGTTTCCATACTCCATGCTGTTCAGGACTTTATATTTGATATGGTAACCGAGATTGCGCAGAGTTTCTTCAATTATTCGAAATGTTTTGCCCCCGTCGTGACTTTTTAGGTTTTTTACATTTTCCAATAAAAATCCCTCCGGTTTACGTGCATCAATTATTCGAGCAATGTCAAAAAACAAATTCCCCCTGTTTTTCTTGTCATCAAATCCTTGTTGAAAACCAGCGATAGAAAAAGGTTGGCAGGGGAAACCACCCAATAAAAAATCAAATTTCGGTAAATCTTCAATTCCTATTTGTCGGACGTCTTCCACTATAAGCTTGGACTTTCTAAAGTTCAGGTCATAGGTTAATTTACACTGCTCGTCAAAGTCATTGGCAAAGACGGTCTCAAAACCTGCTTTTTCGAAACCTAAGCGAATTCCTCCGACTCCTGCAAAAAGATCGATTGTTCTGAACCCATGTTTGGTCTGTGTAGCAACTCTTTTGGGAGGTTCATTAACTATGTTGCTGATAACTTGGACCACAACCCCTCTGATTTCTACATCAGTTCTAAACAAAGGTTGCATTTGTGGATTTCTTGGCTGGAGTCTGAATCTTTTATTTTCACGATATATTCGTTTTAGTGTAGCCTCGTTGTCGTCAATGATTGCGACTACAGTTTGGCCGTTTTCAGCAACTGACTGCCTCTTTATGATTACGGTGTCGCCATCAAAGATGCCGTCTTCTATCATGCTGTCTCCGACTACTCGTAGTGCGTAATGTCCATTCGAACTCTTTATGCTTGGATTTGAAACGGTTACGGTCTCTTGGAATTCTTCTATTGCCTCAATGGGCATTCCAGCTGCAATTCTTCCAATAATAGGGATTTCAACAACCGTTCTAATTTCCCTTTGAGGTCTCAGACTTTGTGTATAGCTAACGCCCTTCGCGAGGTACCCTTGTTTACGTAGTGCACTTATATGTTCGTGTACAGTGGACACTGCTTTAAGTTGCAACTTCCTTCGCACTTCCTCAATGGTAGGGGAGATACCGGTTTCTAGCCGATAGGTGCTTATAAAATCAAAAACTCGTTTTTGCTTTTTTGTTAAGGTCTCCATGCTCTAAAAGATAGTGCTTTGCTACGTTACAATTATATTATAACCGAATAAAAACCGAAAGTTATCCACAGGCAGGATTTAAAAAAGTGCGAGTGACGTGTAGTAATACCATCCCCAATTAACCCGTCCACAGTATGCCGATAGACAAAAGGCTCAACAAAGCCCCATGGTGATGAGTTTATGGGGAGAAGTTACCTAGAGATGGTATAACTTTTCTTGAAATGTTATTCAGCTAAAGGAATTAATTCCATGTCGTCATCACAAGATGGGCAAACTGGCCCACCTCTAGTTGCCCGCACCCTCCCCACCCATCGCGTACTCTATGCCTCCCTCCGCAAAATCGGCCTGATACAGCAAAAATCCAGAATGTCTGATGCTGATTTAGCGAGGTTCTTTGAAAATGAGAAGAGAGAAAACAACACTAAACACAACGTTCAAAGAGCTATTAGGAAATTTAGAGAATACTGCAAAAATAGTAAATCACTAAACTTTTAAACGCTCCTGCATTATCTTCACCGCTTCTTTGTTTTTATCAATTAAGATGGCGCTTCTCTTTAATTCAATGGCCGCCGCGCCAGTTGTTCCGCTACCAGCTACTGGGTCAAGGACTATTCCATCGGATTTGCAGCCAATTTCTATAAGTCTTTTTAACAGCTCAACTGGTTTTTGGGTCGGATATAGTCTTTTGTCTTGCTCGTTTCGTGTTATGTAGGCAATATCTGTCCACAAGTTAGATAGTGGCTTTCCTTTGCACTCGTGCTTATAAAGTTTTTTGTACAGTCTTGGAGGTTTACCGTTCGTTGCTTTTCCAAAGTGGATTTTATTTTCACGTATCAGTTTTCGCATTTCCTCCTCGCTCTTTTTCCAGCCGTAGAGACTTTCATAGATGATTCCTTTGTGCTCAATTTTGTATTTGTGCCCACTTCTTGTCTTATCGTGCACGAGTGAACCTAGTGCGTACAAACCAATAGTATCTCTATTTCGGTAGGAGTTCTCAAAGTAAAACTCGTTTAGTGGTTCATAGACTAACTTAAAATAAGGTTTTTCCTGACTAGCTCTGAAAATTATATCAACAACAGACCCCAGTTTGTTTTTCACTGTGTTTTTTCCGTGTGCTTTTTTCCAGAAAATTGGCTCAACTCGTTTGAAGTGTTTTTGAAGAACTCTTTGTGGTGTTGCAGATAGCTCGGCACTTATGTGGAAAAATAAGTTACCGTCTTTTTTTAATACATTTTTTAGTTTAGTAATTAAACTATCTAGCCACTTCTCATATGCATCCCCGTTCCATTTATCAGTAAATTCAATCTCTTTAGATGTTGCTTGGTATTTAAAATCTCTACCAGTTGCAAAAGGAGGGTCTAAATACACCATATCTACTTTACAATCAATTTCTCGATCTAAAATGTCCAAAGCATCCCCTTGGTAAATTTTTATACTATCTGTTCCGAAAAAAGACGGCGTTAGGTTTCCGACTTCTTCTTCTTTTGCAACTGAAACAGAATAGTTATTAAGGTCTCCCGGGGAGGGAGGCCTTACGTCTGGGACTACACCCGTATAAACACCTTGGATAGCAAAAGGTGTGTCTTTGCCAACGATAATCGGCTCATAACTTTTATTTTCCGGCTGAAGGCGGATATAGTTCTTTTCTTTGTAGAATGTTTTAAGGGTTGCTTCGTTGTTGTCCACTAGCGCTACTACCACCTCGCCGTTTTTTGCTGTTTTTTGCTCCTTGATGAGTACAATATCTCCGTTGTTGATATGCTTACCGAACATACTATCACCGGACACTTGAAGCGTGTAGTAGTCTTTACTAGGGAAAGGAAGTCTGCTTTGCGGTATTGCAATTGTCCCTCTGTCTTCTATCGCTTCATGTAACCGACCAGCCATAATAACACCCCGAAAAGGAACGTGAACAAGTCTTTCCGACGTCTTATACTTGGACTCTCTCTGAATCCTTGTAATTATATTTGTACGTCTTTTTTTCACAGTTTCTAAGTTTACCATTTTTAGCAGATTACTTCTTAATCACCGAGATGATTTTGCCGTTGATCATAAAGTCGTCGGATTCGTGGAGGAAGATGGGTTTGTACTCTTTGGCGGATTCGGAAATAAGGAGTTTTTGGCCGTTGCGGTCAATAATGAACTTTTTGAGGTTGGCGCATCCGTCTATGATGGAGAGTACATAGTCGCCGTGCTTGGCGCTTCGGTCTAGTGAGTCAATAATGACAAAATCGCCGTTCTCTATCGTCTTGCCGAAAAAGTCCGCCTTGTTCATTGAGTCCCCCGAGGCGCGGATGACGAAAAGGCCATCACGACGGTTCAGCAGGGACTTGGAAATCTTCAAGTACCCCTCCACGTTTTCCTCCGCGCAAATATCTGCCGGTCCACAGTTGGCCGAGCCGACAATCGGAAGGGAAATAGAATCCATCCCCACCGTATTTCCGTAGGGAGATTCAATGAGTTCCGGTTTTTGCCCCGTAAAGGAGCCTTGCTCCCACGGGGCGAGCACGGTCATTCCACGTGGCTGACTTTTCTCACGCTCCAAAAACCCCTTACTCGTGAGGGCAGTAAGGTGTTGATGCACCGTTGCGGGGGAGCTCACACCAATATGCTTTCCAATCTCCTTCAGTGACGGAGCAAACTCGTGCTTCACGCTGTACTTTTTTACAAAGTCCAGCACCTTCTTTTGTTTGGGAGTGAGAGGCATGTGAATAGTTTTTAGTTGATAGTTAAAAGTTTTCAGCTTTAAGTCGCTAATAAATCCCTCCCGATAAGAATCGCGTGCTCCCTTTAAGAAAGGGAGAATAAGAACTACCGAAAGTATAGCATGCGATACCGAAAGTAAACCGAAAGTTATCCACAGGTTAAATATAACGGTGATCCTGAAAAAGATTAGTACTAAAAAACACCCCGATGGGGCGTTCTTTAGAGGCACTTGGCTACAGCTTGGATAGCCGTGACAGGGCCAAAGCCCTCCAAGCGCCACATTTAATATAGCATGGGGTGTTGGGAGTTGTCCACAGGTAGGGAGGACAAAAAGGTAGAGATATTGGATAATAAATGGATGTTAAAAACAATCCTCAAGAGAGGAGGGTTAGTCGTTCTCATTCTCTATGCAGGACTGGTGGTGTATCGGATGTTTGTACTGCAAGGGGAGAAAAATACGGACGCAGAAGTGGCGAAGATTCACGCGACGAGGCTGTCGCTTGATGATGTGATGGGGAAAAATCTGCCGCCCGCTCCCACTAACCCTGACGCTACTGTTCAGGGAGTTGATGCGAACAAAAACGGCATCCGTGATGATGTTGAGCTTGCTATTTTTAAGGAATATCCAAACTTCGCCAAAACTCGGGCGGTTCTTTTGCAGTATGCATTGGCGTTACAAATGCAAATGACTTTGCCGATTGTGAATAAGGAAACGGTTACAGCAACGGTGGAAGATGGGGATAGGGCAGTCCATTGTATCTGGAGTATTTCTTCGCGCTCAGACATGAAAAGATTTGACGAGGAAACAGCCAAGAATGAAGATTTTGTCAAAAGACTTCAGATTAATACTGAACAAAGAGATAAGTATCAGTCTGATATCTATAAGAACTTAGGAAGTTATACTTCCCCTGGTGCAAATGGCTGTGATTTGAGTTTGAGTAGTTTACCGAATTAATTCTGGATTCCCGCCTCCGCGGGAATGACAAGATGAGAAGGATAAGTTTCTTTTTAATTCTAGGATTCCTCTTTAGTCCCACTTTTTCTTTTGCAGAGGGAACTACTCAAACGTGTTCAAAAAACGGATATACGGTTGCTACGCTAAATGGTGTATTCACCGATGAACGAGGAGCACAAGTGAATGTACTCGCATTGCAAAAGAAACTTGGTTTTTCGTGGAATAGCGAAGAAATTAAATACGAATATCTTCTCAACAATACACACCTCGGGGGAATTGGGGACATTGTGAAAGCCATTGAGCAGAAGATTTTTGATAAGGAGACGGTGGATGACTACGATTTGGTGGAGATGCTCAAGGACGCGAGTGCCAAAGTGACCACTCGAAAACTTCTGCTCGTGGCGCATTCACAGGGCAATTTTTATGCCAATAGTTTTTACGACAAGGTGGCAGGGAAGGACGGGGGAGTGCCGGTGGAATCCATCGGCGTGTATTCGGTGGCGACGCCCTCCGGTCGCGTAGCCGGAGGTGGGAAGTATTTGACGTCGGGGAGCGACAAAGTGATTTCCGGAATTGTGGGGAGCACTCCGTTTCGGAGCATTATGTCGCCGAATACCTACATCACCCTCGCGGATGGGGACGACCCGCTCGGACATAATTTTGCCGGCGTGTATTTGAAGTATGAGGGTGCGCGGATTGTGGGGGATATAGAGGAGTCGCTGGATAAACTGAAAACATCCCCCGCCCTCCAAGGCTCGGGCACCCCCTTTAATAAGGGGGATGGAGACACTTCTCCCTGTATAGACCCGCCGAAACTTACGCTCGCGCATAAGATAGAAGGAGTCGCGTTTACGGTAGCAGACCCGGTAGCGAGCGCGAGTTTGTCTACGGCGGGCGCGACTCTCGGGGGAATACGTATGGTGGGACAGTTTGTAACGGTGCAGGGTGTGAATACCATCGCGGGACTTGGAGGTCTGACAACAAAGACGGCGCAGCTGTTTGCCGTCGGTGTTTCCGGTCTTGGGTCGCTGGTCACGAATACTTCCGCGAAAGTCGCGACGGTCGCGGTGGATGCGGGAAAGGTTGTGGGTAAAACAGTCGTGGGCGTGTTCAAGGGTAGTGCTGGGCAGACGGCCTCGGTGGTGACTGCTCTACCAACTGGTAATAGTGAGACTGCTGTGGAAGAGACAAGGACAGAGGTGGAAATAGAGGCTCCACCTCAAAGCCAAAGAGAGGCTCCACCTCCGAAGACCGAGGAAAATCCTTCGGAATCTGTTGAGGTTAGACCTCCGTCAACAGTCAAAGCGGAAATAACACAAACGGTGACACCAAATCCTACTCCCACCACTCCGCCTATCGGCACCTCTCCGCCTGTAATAGAAGCGGAGAAGAAGAAAGAAGAAAATGCTACGCCGGTAACGCCAACTGTTCAAAAAACAGAAGTAACCGAAGCGACTATTCCGCAAAGTACACCGACCACACAAACGCAAACAACAGGGGCTTCCGAAACAAACACGACCTATATCCGCAAAACGACAGGACACAGGGCTGACACGTCGGCACCGGAGGCACCGGTCATCACCTCACCGAGTAGTCCTTCGACAAGCTCAGGACAAGTTGGTTCAACTTCGCTCACTACCACGGACGTGACATTTGTGGGTACCGCAGAGGCGGACAGTAGTATCTCCACCGATTTTTCTGCCTCGACAAACTCGGCACAAGGAGGTGCGTGGTCTTTGTCTCTCACCCTTCCACAAGGCACGACCACGATACAATTTTATGCGACCGACAGCGCGGGAAATCGTTCGGACGCCACTTCAATTTCACTATCGGTAGATTCGGTTTCGCCTGACGTAAGTCTTACGTCTTCCACCTGCGACAGTACGCTCTCAAGCTCCGCCTGTCTTGTCGCTACCACGACCCTCGCGTTTTCCTGGAGCACCACGGCAAGCGACATCGCGTATTTCAATCTTGATACGAACGGCACATTTTCTACCACGACTGCTACTTCCACCAGCGTGACGGGAACCGATGAGAGCACCTACATGTTCAAGGTGGCTTCCGTTGATATCCACGGGAATGTTTCGGCTACCTCAACGCAAGCGATTGAAGTCTTCACGGTGCCGGTGGTCATTAACGAAATCGCGTGGGCGGGGACCAGCGCCTCCTCTTTTGATGAATGGGTGGAGCTGTACAATCGCACAGGCCGCGCCATTTCACTCGCAGGTATGAAGCTCTATGCAAGCGACCTTTCTCCCTATATTTCACTTTCTGGAACCATCAGTGCGGGAGGCTACTTTCTTATTGAACGAACCGACGATACGACCGTGAACACTGTTTCGGCAGACCTCATTACACCGTTTAGCGGAAGTGGCGGGTCGGGATTAAGCAATAGCGGGGAAGGTTTACGGCTCGCGCTCTTCTTTGGCGGAGCCACGACAACACTTGATGCCGTCGCTACTTGCAGTGGAGGCGGAACGACATGGTGCGGAGGCGATGACACTAGCTACAAGACGATGGAGCGCTATGACGCAGCGGTATCTGGCGCGCTAAGCTCAAATTGGTATTCCAATCTCGGTGAGTTTATACGAAACGGGACAGATGCAAACGGTGCGACGCTAAACGGTACTCCGCGTGCGAAAAACAGTGTCAGCTATCTTATCTCCACCGGTAGCGCTCTCTCCGGAGATACGACGCTTACCGCGGCGAATTCGCCCTACCTCGTGGGGCGATTGGGACTCGCGGTGAGTGAAGGCCAGACGCTCACGATTGAGCCGGGGGTGGTGGTGAAAATCGTGTCGCCAAGCGAACCATGGATACGCATTTCCGGCACGATTCATGCCAACGGTACGGCAAACTCTCCTGTGGTGTTCACCTCTTTTTATGATGATGACTACGGTGGCGATATGAATGCCGATAGTACGACAACCACGCCTTCGGCGGGAAATTGGCGACGCATTCTTGTGGATACGACAAGTACGGGTTCGTCATTCACGAATACACTGGTGCGTTATGGCGGGAACAACAACATCACCGACACCATAGCGAAAAAAGGGGCGATTGGGGTAGACAGCGTGGCGGTTACTTTTGACGGCCTCGTGGTGGAGAAATCAAATTTTTACGGACTTTCACTTTCAAACTCAAACAGTACTGTCGTAAACTCGCGATTTAGTACGAGTACCAACTCCAGCGTATCGGCTACGGGTGTGTATATTTCCGGCGGTTCTCCGAGCATAGCAACCAGTACCTTTTCGGGAAACTATCGTGGTATCACGATTGAAAATGCAACACCAACACTTACCGGAAATACCTTTACTGCAAATAGTGGGGAGGCGATGGTGAACACAGGTGTGGTGGGGAGCTTCAGCGGAAACAGCGGGTCGGGGAATGGGACGAACGCGATACTCATTGGGCAGGGAGGCACGATTACTTCCGCCGGTGCAACGACCACCCTTCTTGCGAATGACCTTCCGTATCTTGTAAAGAGTACGGCGACCGTTGCCTCGGGCTCTACTCTTTCGTTTGCGACGGACGTCGTGGTAAAGGGATGGGACAGCTCGGGGAGCAATTACGGACTCATTTCGGTTCCAAGTGGAGCCGTGCTCCACTCTTCGGGTACAACCGCGAGCGACCTTATCTTTACGTCAAAGCGTGACAGTTCGGTCGGTGGAACAGTGTCTTCCGGAATGTCCGCGGTAACCGCTGGAGATTGGAAGGGAATTGAGGTGAGTGCGGGTGGACAAGTGAATCTTTCAGGATTTACGCTGAAATACGCCGGTGCCTCCGCGATGCAAGGCACTCCCGCCGATAGCATTTACAAAGGCGCACTCAAAATTACCGGAAACAGTGTGACGAGTTCGGGAAGTATCGCAAACGCGCTCTTCGCGAATAACTATCAAAGCGGACTTAACCTGGATAGTGTTTCCTCGCTCTCGGTCTCAAGCGTAACCTTCCAAAATCACACCGAAGAAAACGCCGGAACGGCGACCGCCGTGTATGCGCGCAGCAGCACCTCCACACTTTCAAACATTACTTTCTCGGACAACCAGCGTGACGGCATCGGTCTCGGCGTAAACACGCTCACCTGTACCAGTTGCGGTTCCCCGAACACCTCTCCCACGAACTTCTTCTCCCCGTAGCCGTTTAATCGGAAGGAAACATTACACCACGCAAATATTATTCTGACATTCTGCAGAATGTCGGAATAAGAAGATAAGGTTTTGAGGCGTTTAGAGAAAGAAATGTAAGGGCAGTACAGAGTATGCAGAAGCTAAAGAATGCGCGACAACTTGAAAGGCATTTCAAAGGCGTGGCGAATCATCACCGCATTGCTATTTTGTGCTTGATAGAAAAAGAGGGAGGAATGACTCTTGACGCGATAACGCAAGCTCTCAAGACCAATTTTAAAACAATGTCCGAGCATACGCGCAAGCTTGTACTTGCAGGTCTCCTTGAAAAAAAGTACAAAGGACGAGCGGTTATCCACACGCTTTCTCCATATGGAAAGAAGTTAGTCTTCTTCCTAAAAACATTCTGACATTCTGCAGAATGTCGGAATGTCAGAACTAAAAAATAGCTCCAACGTGGGTGTTGGAGCTTGAAATGAAACGGCATGTTGTGCCGGGGTGAAGTTGAGTAGAGAGTTACCGACGGCGGGACTTTTTTTGTTTTCGCGCGGCATGTCTTTCCGCATTGCATTTTATGCACTCTTTGTTCAATCCGGTGATGGTGTACTTGTTGCGTGAGAACTCTCCAATTGCTTTAGGTATTTTGCACCGCCGGCAGTAGGCTTGTCCCTCCGCAAGGAGGGCGAAGGCTTCCGCGCGACGATGAATCTTCCCCGGAAACGGAATGTCATGCTTCCTGCAGAGCTTCAGTAGAGTGGGAACGGAAACGCCATTAAGGCTCGCGAGCTTCTCTTGGGAGAATCTTTTACTTTTAACATCCTCGCGAAGTTTTTCTACGGACACTCCCAATCCCGCTTCCCTTGGACCCCCTCGTTGCTTCTCGCGGGGGATGTTGAAATAAATATACAGCTTCCGCACCCCTTCCCGTGTCATCTTGAGGATTTCCCCAACTTCCGTGAGCGTCATCTTTTCATGCGCTGCTTGCTGAAGTATGATCCTTCGCCTGCTGCACTCCTCTTCCGTAAGACTGCGTCCGCTTCTAAGAGTTCGCGCGTCTGTAAACGGATAGCGATACCGATGACACCAACTGCGAGCCTTCCCGATATTTACCCTAAGTGTCTTGGCTATCTCCGAAACAAGAAGACCCTGTCGGGCAGTCTCGAAAAATTGAATCCGCTGAATAACCTTCGGGTTGGTAGCTAACACAACCTTCCTTTCTTTTTTAAGGACTTTCGTGCTGAACGTCCTGTTTAGTTGACACCATTTCCAGTATCTAAAATATAGAAAAAAAAGACTTTGTCAAACAGAGCAACCTGCAATCAAAAATTCCGGCAAGGGTGTCTACCCTTGCCGGATTGATGAGTGTGGAGAGCGAGCCATCCGCAGATCTCGGGGCTAAAAATCATAGTCCCACTCCACGAGGCAACGTTTGCTCATAATGTCGGCTCCGATACGCACGAATCCTCCCAGGAGCTGTCCTCGAAGTCCGAGCGATAGATCAAGCGGACGTTTGGTTTCTCTGAAGATCTGCCCTTGTCGTGTGTGTATGGATTCCTTGTCTACATCCGTTTGTCCCTCAATACCGACGCCCAGACCCCACAAACCGATCGGCACTTCGGTGATAAATGAGAAGGCGGGACTCTGCCAATCGCGCATACGGATTTGCAGGGTACTTTCAAGTATGAGTTCTTTCGCACTGTCGCGAAGACCATAGCTCACGTACGCGTAGGGGTTCTGTTCAAACGGTCGCAGTCCTTTTTTGAAACCGTAGAACGACTCGTGCGGTTCCTCAAACGCGAAGTTTTTTGGGGACTGCGCGTTGTATCTTTCCACATTAGGTGACAGGGTGTCGCGCCAAAATGAGGAAAACCAATCCCCCACGTGACCGAACCTCTCGTCAAGCCACTGGTAGGCGGGAGTGTGCAGACCCCATTCGCGAAGCGAATATCTGAATCCGTCCGCGAACAGCGCCCGTCCGCGCTTGGTGGAGCGGTCCTGCAGAGACTCGCCATTCTCATCAAGGAAATAGTCGAGTGCCATAGGACGCAGAAGTCGGGACTCAAGTCGTTCGGTGATTCGCTGTGTCGCACCCGCGAAGACAGGGGATCCATTTTCGGGAGGCAGAAGCGCGGTCTCGGGAAAACTTCGGAAAAACTCTGAAAGTACATTGGTGGATGCTGCGTTAAGCGTCAGGCCACCGAAGAGAAAGCCTAATAAGGTGAACAGTCGGGTAGTCATAGGACAAAGCGGTTGCGCGCGGTAGAAATGTTTTTGTTTGGAACGCCACGGGCAGTATACGCCCTTTCCCCGTTTTGGGAAGGTACGGAGACCTATCGTCCCGAGCGTTGACTGGAGAACACGATTAGTATAGTTTTGGAGGCATCCATGGCGGTCCTCTACCTTCGGTAGCAGGTCATGAAGCCAAGTGGTCTTTGCGGTAAACTCAACAAAAAACTCAACCAGAAAAGGAGGGCTCTATGCCCGAGCTACAGAAAAGCTATACACTAAAAGAACTTATCACTACCATTTTCACACAGGGTTCACTCAAAAACCCGCTCAGCACGACTCATCCATCAGGACTCCTACGGAAATTGGATACGGACACCGAGGTTGGTCCACTCCAACATACGGCTAGTGAATTTCTCCACGCCCGTTGTGCTTGCGAGGAAGAAGCCGTTGCGCTTTCTCGGGAGCATACGACGGCAATGCTTCAGGGAGTTAATCTTCCCAACGTGGAGGCTAAGCTCCCTGCCGCCACCCTTCTTCGCATGTGGAGTGGGATCTTCCAGAGATTGATGTGGGAGGTTGCCTATGACCAGTTTCCGATACTTACCGCCTTCGGAGCCAAAAAGGCAATCCGAAAGGATGGACTGGTGGTGCTTACCGAGCCGATTAAAGATGGAAGTGAGCCGGTGTTCCCGACTAACGCGCTCTCCCGCGCATGTATGGGACGGATTCGGGATTCCTTTACTTGTCCTTTGCAGGGACGAAGCTGCATAGCTCTGCCTCGCGCCGAAGGGGAAGTCAGTCTAGGAACTCTCAATCCGACTCTCCAGAATCTGTACGTCCTCTGTCTTGAGCTTGAGAACGCCCGAGGCCAGCTTACCGTTGCTGAAATAGGTTCGCATCCCGGGCGACTTGAACGGCTTGAGGAGCAGATCAATTTTGTGTGCGATCTGTTTTACGCCCTGGCGGTGGAAGCGTTTCCCGCGGGCGAAGACTGCGAGAGGATTGAGGTCCGCTCTTCCTGGGAGCTGGTTGGTGTCGGTCGGAAGGTGACGGCAAAAAAGTAATCCGTCTAATTCTATCTCGTTGATTTGTTCAGGGTGGCGCTTGTCGTGAGCGCCGCTTTTTTTGTATCCTTATACACCCCCTCCCACCTCCCCCTCTGAAGAGGGGGAGAGGAAACGAAGAAGGTTTGATATACTTACTCGTATGGACATTCCAATCAAGAAACTGAAAAACGGGTTTGAGCTTCCCGAGCTGGGTCTTGGGACGTGGCAGATGGGCGGGCGACACGAGACGGACACAAGCAATGATGCGGCGGAAATACTGGCGATCAAGGCGGCAATAGAGTTGGGCATGACGCACATCGACACTGCGGAAGTGTACGGCGCGGGGCACGCGGAAGAATTGGTGCGGGAGGGTATCAAAGAGTTCAACCGGAAAAAGCTTTTTATCACGTCCAAGGTGAAAGAGAACTCGCGTGAAGCGCGGATTTTTGAAGCATGTGCGGAGAGTTTGAAACGCCTCGGCACCGAATATCTCGACCTCTATCTCCTCCACCACTACAGCCCCGATTGTCCGCTTGAGGAATCCATAGGTGCGCTGGACGAGCTTGTCTCGCGCAAGCTTGTGAAGCACATCGGCGTTTCCAATTTCACCAAAGAGCATCTTGCGGAGGCGCAAAAACTCACGAAGCAACACATCGTCTGCAATCAGGTGTACTACAATCTTCAAGCCCGCGCTCCGGAGACGACGGGACTCCTTGAGTACTGCCAAAAGAATGATGTGCTCCTTGTCGCGTACCGTCCTGTGGAGAAAGGGAAGCTCCTTGAGGGCGTTCCAAAGATCATGGACGAGATGTGCGTGAAATATCAAAAAACTCCGGCGCAAATCGCTATCAATTGGCTCATCTCGCAAAGAGGCGTGGTAACCATCGCCAAAACAAGCAACCTCGCGCATCTCAAAGAAAATCTCGGGGCAGTGGGCTGGAATCTTACGGACGGGGATGTGGAGCTTTTGCGCAAAGAGTATCCGGATCAAACCGATGTGTTCCAGACATAACTCGCCCAGCGTGATTGAGCATTTTATCCAATTTCATTCTCGGTATCTCCCCTAACAAGGGGAGCACACGCGCGTTTAGCGCGGGAGGGGTGTGTCTCCCTTACTAAGGGGAGCACTGCCGCCCTCGGCAGGAGGGGTGTGTCTCCCTTACTAAGGGGAGCACTGCCGCCCTCGGCAGGAGGGGTGTTTCCCCTAACAAGGGGAGAATAAATCCCTCCTGCGAAGACGCAGTGCTCCCTTTTACAAAGGGAGAAAGAGCGCGGAGGATTAGTTGGTTGCATTGACCTTTCCTCTCCAAAGAGGTAGAACTAAGTCGCCTATATGCATAGGCGTGCAGTTTGACAAACAACGCGCTCATGCGAGCGCATTCAAAAGGATTAGTATGGAAAACAATGATGCGGGTAAGACCGGAAAAGTAACGTTACGTCAGAGCATGCCGTTTGATGAGTACCGAAGATCGGCGGATGGACTATCATCCACGGCCATACAAGAGCTCTTTGAGGGAAGTCCGATTCGGGAAGTGCGGGAGCGGTGCATTGACAACATCACAAGCGGTAGTCCGCAAGACTACGGGCTTGAATGGGTTGAGTGGGTTGTCGTACAGTTGGAAAGAGTGTACGAACCGGAGTTCCACAAACAAGTGCTTGAATGGTACCTCAAGTGGTGCGTCAGATCACATCACCCCCGAAGTGTTCGCGCTTTCCGCTTTGTGTGCGGGTTGCATCAGGAATCAGGGCTCTTTTCCCGAAACCGAAGATTGTTACTTGACCTTATCAACGAAGCGGTCAAGATAAACCCCGCTCTGTACTTTGCCTCCGATGTGCTAATAGAACTCTACTGCGCCCATTTCAGAACCTTTACCGAAAACGGAAAGTGGGTGCCGTACACCATGGAGCAGTGGAACACGACCGAACGTTATATTCGCCGCATTGTGCAGGTTGGCGACATTCGTTGGCTCCCGTTTCTGCGAGATTGGCGGCAAGCGCACGATAAGCACAGTGGAGTGTTGCTGAATCAGAGTGAGTTTTTTGATACATTTGGTCGCAGATGCAATTGGGACATGCCCGGACACATTCGCGCTTTTCTCGAATCTGCGGAGCAGGATCTCGCTCGTGTGGAAACGAAACAGCGCCCTCGCGGTTTTGCGGTGGCCCTGATGGACTTCTGTGTTCACTCTCGGGTGAAAGAAGGCTATGTCCTTACCGAATCCTTCGAGATCAGGCTCCTCTATCCTCATGCCGAGATTATCGCGGCCGCGGTAGCGACAGGTACCTTGATAGAGGTGATCGTCAGTATTCCGGATAAGCCGGAAAAATTCGCGAATCCGGAGCCTTTGCGACGGCTACTCCAGAATCTTCAAATCGGAATGAGTGTGGAGGGCGGAGGAAGGGTGTTTACAGGGGATCCTTGCTGGCACTCCGAACTACCGATATTTCGTGCCGGATTTGACCCCGAAACACAGCAAGCGCGTTTCTCTTTTGTCCCCTACTCGACGCGACACAGGGGTACATTCACGTTTTTTCTCGAGGGCGATGAGGTGGGAACACACGTCCAGTATTTTCCCCCCGATTCGCTGTATGTGCGGTAGACCCGCACCTCAAACTGGATTCCCGTTTGCACGGGAATGACTATACAGAACTCAACACCCGAGCCGCCCTGCGCGACTCGGTCTTTTTTATTCCCGTTTTTCTTGCTATATTTTCCCTATGTTATTCGGCGGGCATGTTTCCATAGCGGGCGGGTATAAAGAGGCACTGCCGAGGGCGGCGGCGCTTGGAGGAAATGCACTCCAAATGTTTAGCGGAAGCCCGCGCGGGTGGAACTTTGCAAAGGCGACGAAGGAGCAGGCGGAGGAGTTTAAGGCGGAGGCGAAGAAACTCGGTATCGTTGCCTCATATTTTCACGCGTCATATCTCGTGAACCTCGCCGATGACGGCCCGAACGGAAAGCACTCGGTTGACGCGCTTATCGCGGAACTCACGGTTGCCGAGGCACTAGGGGTGCGGGGGAGCATTATTCATTTAGGGTCGTTTAAGGAAGGGCACACGAATGGCGCGCCTGCGCGCTCATCGCAAAGCCTCTTCGCACTCCGGCAACACGAAAGCGCCCACACGAATGAGAGAAGTCCCAAATATCCGTTACTTATTTCAAATATCAAAGCGATACTCAAGAAATCCCCCAAAAACACCCTCTTTATTATTGAGGATATGGGAATGCGGAAAATCGGCCGTTCACTCGATGAAATAGCGAGCATTGTAAAAGACGTGAACGACCCGAGAGTGAAGGTCTGTTTAGATACCTGTCATTTGCACGCGGCAGGGTACGATATTTCTACTAAGAAGAAGCTTGAGGAGTTTCTGGAGTATTTTGACAAAGCCATCGGTCTTGAGCGTCTTGAATGTTTTCATGTCAATGATAGTCGCGACGAATTCGGCTCACTGCGCGACCGCCACGAAAATATCGGCGAAGGGAAGGTGGGGAAAGATGTCTTCAAACTCATTCTGAATCATCCAAAGCTCAAACATCTCCCCTTTATTCTTGAAGTCCCCGGCTTTGCCGACGCCGGCCCCGACAAAAAGAATATGGATATTTTGAAGGCCATGACCATATGATAAAGACACTTTTAGCAAATCCCGACGGCCGTCGGGATTTGCTAAAACGGCTCAACGGCAGATGCCGTTGAGCCGTTCGGCGAAGTAGATAGTAATTAAACGACACCAAGAGTCTCAGGCAGTTTTTGCTAATTTTCTCGAGGTCCCGTGTCGCCTTTGGGTATCATGGACTCGCTTCCCGAGTCGGTCAATCTCCTTTTT
>Ga0080064_1001360_pt1 | contig 49995 bp, 52 predicted proteins | sample Subgrocontami54m_FD_69260 | JGI IMG/M metagenome (GOLD analysis project Ga0080064, IMG submission 69260) | Subsurface groundwater microbial communities from S. Glens Falls, New York, USA - GMW46 contaminated, 5.4 m (SPADES assembly) (version 2) ...
GCAAAATTCATGGGCGGTTTTTCCTCCATCGGCGCCGCCACGTCGAGCGCGGCCACGGCCAGCGCGGCAACCTCGAACGGCTGCGACGAGCGCGGCCCGGCCTGGGAACGATCCGCTGCAACGGTCGCGGCGGTGTCGATCGACGCGACGCTGAGCGGCTCCGCCGCGGCGATTAGCGGCTCGACCGCGGCGGGTGCGGGCGCCGCCGCGGCGAGTGCCAGCTCGACCGGTGCGGGCACGGCTGCGACCACGGCGGCGTCCGGTAGGGCCGGCGCACTCTCCGCAGCCGGTTGATCGGTGCGCTGCGGCATCCATTGCGTCGCCATCGACGCCAGTTCGGTCCAGGGCGACGGCGTCTTCACCAGCAGATCGCCGCCATCGTCGTTGAACAGCACGCGTTGCAGGCTGCCCGGGCCGGCGTCGAACGACGCCGCGGCGATGGCAGTGGCCTCGTTTTCAGTGCGGCGCGCCTCGCCATTGGTTCTGGCGATCAGGCTGGAAAATATCTGGCCGTTGCGCGCCACCAGCCGGCTGATGTTCAAGGCGCGGTCGCGCGGCGCGGTGATTTCCACGCGAACGTGCGGCCAGCGCAGATCGGCCAGTTCGACGCTGCGGCCCGGCTCGACCATCAACTCGCCGCCACCGTTGCGACGCACCGTCTCGGCATACGGCGCGAGCACGTACACGCGGCCATCCTGCAGCGTGGCCACGGCCTGGCTGCGGAGCAGTTCGCCGACTGCCGGCCGCGCCACCGCGCGCAGGCTGGCGGCGAGGGCAGCGGACCCGTTCTGGCGCAGCGCGGATAACGACAACGCCGCGAAATCGAGTGCCGCACCGGCGCCGCTAAGCATGCTGCCGTTGATGAAAAATACCTGGCCGTTGGACTGCACGTTGCCCGGCGAAAACATGCCGCCGGGCAGGATGCGGTTGATGACGGCGCTGCCGGCGCCGGGCTGAATGAAGCGGGTGGTCTCGCCCGCCGCCACGCTGAAGCTCTGCCAGTTGATGACTGTACCCGGCGAATTGGTGACAGTCAGCACCGGACCGGCCGGCACGATGGTCGCGGCGCCGCTGACCACCTGCGCCCCGGTTGGATTGGCGAGCGCGCCGCCGCCCAGCGCGCCTGCCAGCGCGGCCGCAACGGCAACGGCCAGGGGCCGCAACAACAGGCTCGATGACGGACCGATCAACGCGCGCTGCTGATTCATTCTGGTCCCTCCTGGTCCATTTTGACCGCCTGCCGCGCAAATGGAAAACTTGCGGACGTTGTTCGGCGCAACTCTAGCACAGTCAAACCACTTCGGCCTGCGGCGCGCCCGCGGCGCGACCGCGGATGGCGCCGATGCGAAACACCTGCTCGCCCTGGCCGCGCAGCAGTTTCATGGCGCTCTCGACGTTCCCTGGCGCGACCACAATGGCCATGCCGATACCGCAATTGAAGACGCGATGCATCTCGGCATCCGCCACGCTGCCTTCGCGCTGCAGCCAGGAAAACAGCGGCGGCAGCGGCCAGGCGCCGCGCTCGATGACCGCAGCGAGCGCAGCGGGCAGCATGCGTGGCACGTTTTCGACCAGTCCGCCGCCGGTGATGTGCGCCATCCCCTTTACCGGCACCTCGGCCATCAGCGCGAGGAGCGGCCTGACGTAAATGCGCGTCGGCTCGATCAACACCTCGGCCAGCGGCCGGCCGTGAAAATCGGCGCCTAAATCGGGCCGCGCGCGCTCGATGATCTTGCGGATCAGCGAATAGCCGTTGGAATGCGCACCGCTCGAAGCAAGTCCCAGCACCACATCGCCGGGCAGGATGTCCCTGCCGCTCACGATGGCGGATTTCTCCACCGCACCGACGGCAAATCCGGCCAGGTCGTATTCACCCTCCGGATACATGCCGGGCATCTCCGCGGTCTCACCGCCGATCAGCGCGCATCCGGCCTGCTCGCAACCGCGTGCAATGCCCTGGATCACGGTGGCAGCGACGCCGACGTCCAGGCGCCCGCAGGCAAAGTAATCGAGAAAGAACAGCGGCTCGGCACCCTGCACCAGGATGTCGTTGACGCTCATCGCGACCAGATCGATGCCCACCGTATCGTGGCGGTTCAGCAGGAAGGCGAGCTTCAGCTTGGTGCCGACGCCGTCTGTGCCGGAGACCAGTACCGGTTCGCGGAATTTCTTCGACATTTCGAACATGGCGCCGAATCCGCCGATGCCGGCCAGCACTTCGGGCCGCAGGGTGCGCCGTGCAAACGGCTTGATGATGTCGATCAGCGCATCGCCGGCGTCGATATCGACGCCGGCGTCGCGATAGGAGATCGGCTGGTGGCTGGTCAAGGGAGGGGCGAGCGGCTAAAGTGATGCTTTATTCGAGGAATTTTAGTCGAAATGCCCCCGTTGCGCCCTGGCAATCCGGAAAACTTGCTGTGGATTGCCGTCGCGGCAGGCACGCTCGTGCTGCTGTTTTTTCTCAGTCCCATCCTGACGCCGTTTCTGCTCGCCGGCATCCTGGCCTATGTCGGCAACCCGCTGGTTTCATGGCTGGAACGCAAAGGCATCAACCGCTCCATCGGCTCGGTCATCGCCCTGTCGCTGCTGGTCGCGGTGCTGGTGGTACTGGCGCTGGTGCTGGTGCCGATGTTCTACAAGGAGATCGCGCTGTTGTCGCAGCGACTGCCCGGCTATCTGGAGGAATTGAGCAGCAGCGCCACGCCCTGGCTGCGCCGCCACCTGGGCGTGGATTTCCAGTTCGACGCCGAAAGCATCCGCAAGCTGTTCGCCGGCATGATCCAGGGCACCGAGGGCGTCGGCATGAAGGTGCTGCAATCGCTGCGCATCGGCGGCATCACGGTTATCGGCTTTGCCGTCAATGCGCTGTTGATGCCGGTGGTCCTGTTCTACCTGTTGCGCGACTGGAACGGTCTCCTGGTTCGCATTGACCGCATGATCCCCCGCCGCTGGCTACAGCGGGTTCGATCGATGGCCCGGGAAGTGGACGCCGTGCTGGCCGAATTCCTGCGCGGACAGTTGGCGGTGATTCTGGTGATGAGCGCCTATTACTCGATCGCCCTGGGCGCGGCCGGACTCGATTTCTTTCTGCCGATCGGCCTCATTACAGGATTGCTCGTATTCGTGCCTTTCGCGGGCGCGATCATCGGCCTCGCGCTAGCCACGCTGGCGGGACTGCTGCAGTTTGGCGCGACGCTCGGCCTGGTGTGGGTGTGGGTGGCATTCGGCATCGGTCAGGCAGTGGAAGGCATGATGATCACGCCGTTGCTGGTGGGAAACCGCATTGGCCTGCACCCGGTCGCGGTAATCTTCGCGCTGCTCGCATTCTTCCAGCTGTTCGGCTTTTTCGGCATTCTGCTGGCGTTGCCGGCAAGCGCCATTCTGCTGGTGGGACTGCGGCATGTGCGGCGCAGTTTCATCAACGGTTCCCTCTACAACGACTAGGATGAAAACGCCCCGGCGTTTTCCCCGATGTCGGGGTGTGCGAGGGGGCTTGCCCCCTCGCGTCGTGAACGACTAGCCTTTCCCCCTGCCTGATGCAGCAACTGATCCTGGAACTAGCGCCCCCGCCCGCGCCGACATTCGAGAATTTTTTCCCGGGCGCCAATCAGGCGGTGCTGGCCGCCCTGCAGTCGGGCGGCGGCGGCATGCCCGGCCCGGGAGCCTGGTTCCTGTGGGGGCCGGCGGCGAGCGGCAAGACGCACCTGCTGCGTGCCAGCGCTGCCGCATACGGTGGCGCTGGCACGGCCGCCCGCGGCACGGGCGCCCGGCGGCACGCGGCATATTGCCCTTATCCGTTCGCCGAACTGTCCGGATTGCGCGATTGCGGTTTGCTCGCGGTCGATGACGTCGAGCGGCTCGATCGGGTGGCGCAACTGGCATTGTTCGACCTGTTCAACATCATCATCGCTTCGGGCGGCAGCGTGGTCACCGCGGCGAACCGTCCGCCTGACGACCTCCCGTTGCGCGAAGATTTGCGCACCCGGCTCGCATCCGGCCCGGGGTTTCAGTTACGGGCGCTGGGTGACGCTGAAAAAGCCGCCGCGCTGTTGCACCATGCCCGCGCCCGCGGCATGAACCTGAGCGAGGAGATGGTGGCGTACCTGCTGGCGCGCGTGGCGCGCGACCTGGGCACCCAGTTCACGCTGCTGGATGCCCTCGACCGGCTGTCGCTCCGGCTCAAGCGTCCGGTTACCATGCCGCTGTTGCGCGAAGCGCTGCGTTCGCTGGAGGGACGCGGGGAGGGATGAGTCCGCGGCAGCCGGGATCCGGCGCCTGCCGGGGGGTTTGCATCGCCGTTTTCTGGAGCGGAATTTGGATCTTGCATTGTTCGACCTCGACAACACCCTGCTCTCGGGCGACAGCGACTATGAGTGGGCGCAGTTCCTGATCGACAAGGGCGCGGTGGAACGCTCCGGCTATGAAGCGCGAAACCAGGCGTTTTACCAGCACTACAAGGACGGCACGCTCGACATATTCGAGTTCCTCGAATTCCAGCTGGCGCCGCTCGCCGCCCATCCGCGCGCGCAGCTCGATCTGTGGCACGCCGAATTCATGGAACAGCGCATCCGGCCGATGATGCGCGGCAAGGCGCGCCAGCTGATCGAACGGCATCGGGCGAACGGCGACCTGTGCGCCGTTCTCACCGCCACCAATGCCTTCGTCACCGCCCCCATCGTGCGTGAATTCGGCGTGCCGCACCTGCTTGCGACCGACATCGAGGTCATCGACGGCCGCTTTACCGGACGGCCGGCCGGCGTGCCGTGCTTTCGCGAAGGCAAGGTCACGCGCCTCGAAGCGTGGCTGGCGGCGCGCGGGCAGACGCTCAAGTCCTTCGGCGCGAGCTGGTTCTACAGCGACTCGCACAACGACGTGCCGGTGCTGGAGCGCGTCGCGCACGCGGTGGCGGTCGATCCGGATGAGCGCCTGCGCGCGATTGCGCTCGAACGCGGCTGGCCGATCATCGGTCTGCAGTGAGCCCTGCGGTGGAGCCGGGCGCGCCGCGACCTTGCTCTCATCGCCGGTCACTGCCAAGAAGCGGTTTTGTTGTATGATTCCGGCCTCGCCAAGCTGGGAGGCGGTGAACAGATGCTGACCCGGGCCGGTCTCGAGGCGTTGTACCGCTGCCCGATCGAGGGCAGCGGCGATCAGCGGTTTCTTTCTCCTTGATCACACGATTTATCCGACGCGTGCTGCGCATCGGCTCGAAGTCCGAGCCCAGGGTGATCCCCCGTTCCAGACACGGGATCGGCCGCGAGGCGCTGTCCAACGGCGCCCGCAAGGTGTGCGACGGCCTGCAACAGGCGGGCTTCTCGGCGTACGTGGTGGGCGGCGCAGTGCGCGATCTGCTGCTCGGGGTGCGGCCGAAGGACTACGACGTGGCCACCGGCGCGTCCCCGGACGAGGTGCACAGGCTGTTCCGCCGCTCGCGGCTCATCGGGCGGCGCTTCAAGCTCGCCCACGTGATGTTCGGCGACGAGACCATCGAGGTTTCGACGTTCCGCGCGCGCGACATCGACAACACCGACGAGCACGGCCGGGTGTTGCGCGACAACGTCTACGGCACCCGCGAGGACGACGCGATGCGGCGGGATTTCACCGTCAACGCCCTCTATTACAACCCCGCCGACGAAACCATTCTGGATTTCTGCGGCGGCCTGAAAGACGTGAAGAGCAAGACCGTTCGCATCATCGGCGATGCGCGCGAGCGGTTTCGCGAAGACCCGGTCCGGATGCTGCGCGCGGTGCGCTTCGCGGCAAAGCTCGGTTTTTCGATCGACGAGCAGACGCGCGCGCCGATCGCCTCGATGGCCGGTCTCATCGGCAACGTGCCGCCGGCGCGGGTGTTCGACGAGATGATGAAACTGCTGCTCTCCGGCCATGCCGCCGAGACCGTCAAGCGGCTGCGCAAGGAAGGCCTGCATCATGGCCTGTTGCCGATGCTCGACGTGATCCTGGAGCAGCCCCTGGGCGAGCGTTTCGTGATGCTGGCACTGGCGCAGACCGACCGGCGCGTGCTGGAGGGCAAACCGGTTTCCCCGGCATTCCTGTTCGCTTCGCTGCTGTGGCACGAAGTGCTCGCCGCCTGGGCGGCCGAGGAGAAAAAGGGGGTCAAGCCGATTGCGGCGCTGCTCGCGGCCATGGACATGGTGAGCGACGTGCAGACCGAGAAGCTGGCGATACCGCGCCGCTTCACCGCGGTGATGAAGGACATCTGGGTGCAGCAGCCGCGCTTCGAGCAACGCAGCGGGCGCCGCCCCTACGCCCTGCTGTCCCAGGAAAAATTCCGTGCCGGCTACGACTTCCTGGCGTTGCGCGCCGCCAGCGGCGAGGTCGCCCAGGAACTGGCCGACTGGTGGGAGCGCTTCCAGCGCGTCTCCGACGATGAACGCCGGGCCATGCTGATCGAGCCCAAGCAGGGCGAGCCCAAGACCCGCACCCGGCGCCGCCGGCGCCGCAAGCCCGGCACGGGGGCTGCGCCGGACAACACCTCCGGGTGAGGGCGCCGTGACATTTTCACTTGGCTGATCGCGCCGGTCACTCCAGCCGGCAACCGGCGCCGGTGCGAGCCTATGTGGGTCTGGGCGCGAACCTGGGCGACCCTGCCGCACAACTGCATGCCGCGCTCCAGGCAATAGCCGCCATCGCAACCACCCGCATCGCCCGGGTCTCCTCCTTTTATCGCACCGCCCCGGTCGGCTACGCCGGCCAGCCGGACTTCATCAACGCGGTTGCGGCACTGGAAACCCGGCTGGGCGCACGCATGCTGCTCGATGCGCTGGCGGGCATCGAGCAGCGCTGCGGCCGCACCCGCAGTTTTCCCGATGCGCCGCGCACCCTGGATCTGGATCTGTTGCTCTACGGCTCGGAGCAAATCGATGAGCCCGGCCTGCAGGTGCCGCATCCGCGCGCCCATCAGCGCCGCTTCGTGCTGCAACCTCTGGTCGAAATCGATCCGGATTGCGCCATTCCGGGCAAGGGACGCGCCGCCGTTCTGCTCGCCGGTTGCAGCGGCCAGCCGGTGCAACGCCTCGCTCAGGCGTGATGCAGATTGTGTTGATGGTGCGGGCGGCGCCGCTGTCCGGTTCCCCGCGGACCGCCGGGTCCCTGGAGCAGCCGGTTCCCTGCGGGCGGCCGGCTCTCTGCGGGCGCCCTTATGTACCTTGTGTATCATGGGCGCCGATTATTTTATCTTCCGCGGATGGATGGAGCCGGCCACGTGTCGTTGTCGAAATATCGTTACATCGTGGTCGAAGGACCGATCGGCGTCGGCAAGACCAGCCTTGCCCGGCGACTGTCGGAGCGGCTGCACGCGGCACTGCTGCTGGAGCGTCCCGAACAGAATCCGTTCCTCGCCCGCTTCTACCAGGACATGGTGCGCTACGCGCTGCCGACCCAGCTTTTCTTCCTGTTCCAGCGCGTCAACCAGTTGCGCGAGCTGACGCAACTGGACCTGTTCAACCGTGTCACCATCACCGATTTCCTGCTCGATAAAGATCCGCTGTTCGCGCGGCTGACGCTCTCCTCCGACGAGATGCATCTGTACCAGCAGATTTTCGACACATTGAAGCCGCAGGCGCCGCGGCCCGATCTGGTGGTATATCTGCAGGCGCATCCGCAGACGCTGTTTGAACGGGTCCGCCACAGAGGGCTAGACTCCGAGCGGGCGATCTCGGCCGAATACCTGTCGCTACTGGCCGACAGCTACACCCGGTTTTTTCACCACTACAACGGCAGCCCGGTGCTGATCGTCAATTCCGAGCACCTGAATTTCGTGCGGGCGGAAAAAGATCTGGACCTGCTGGTCGAACGCATGGCAGCGATGCGCGGCGGCCGCGAATTTTTCAACTTCGGGGAGTGATAACGTGAGCCGCATTGCCCTGCCGCGACTGCAACGGATGCGCAACGACGGCGCGAAAATCGCCATACTCACCTGCTACGACGCCAGCTTCGCGGCGCTGCTGGAGAACGCCGGAGTGGACTGCCTGCTGATCGGGGACTCCCTGGGCATGGTGCTGCAGGGACACGACTCGGTGCTGCCGGTGAAGCTCGAGGACATGGCCTATCACACGGCCAGCGTCGCGCGCGGCTCGAAGACAGCCTTCATCATCGCCGACCTGCCCTTCGGCACCTACCAGGAATCGCGGGAGCAGGCCTACCGCTCGGCGACGCGGCTGATGGCGGCCGGGGCGCAGATGGTGAAACTCGAGGGCGGCGCGGAATTCAGCCGCACCGTGCGTTTCATCACCTCCCGCGGCATCCCGGTCTGCGGCCACCTCGGCCTCACGCCGCAATCGGTTCACCAGCTGGGCGGCTACCGGGTGCAAGGCAAGACTGCGGATGCTGAAGAACGGCTGGTCTCGGATGCGCTCACCCTGGAAGATGCCGGCGCGCAGATGATATTGATGGAGGCGATTCCCGCGGCCCTCGCCGCGCGCGCAACGCGCGAGTTGAAGGTTCCGACCATCGGCATCGGTGCGGGAGCGGACTGTTCCGGGCAGGTGCTGGTGCTGCACGACATGCTCAACATCTTCCCCGGCAGGAAAGCGCGCTTCGTGCGCAACTTCATGGACGGCGCCTCGAGCATAGCCGATGCCGTGGAGCGCTACGTGCAGGCGGTGAAGGACGGCAGCTTCCCCGCCGCCGAGCACAGCTTCTAGAGGGACGGCATTCCCGGCCCGCAGACCGTGAGGCTCCTTGGATAAAGGCAGAACATGCCGCGCTTTTCTTCGAAATCGTGTTTTTGTGCGGATGGCTTCATCATCCGTGCAAAAACGCGATTCGCCTTTCTTTGCTCAACTGCCGCGGTTCCTGGAGCCGCCTTCCCGGGACGAAGACCGTATCGCTCCTTGTTTTAGTCCGGATGATGAGGCTATCCGGACTAAAACAAGGACCTTGGATAAAGGCAGAGCATGCCGCGCTTTTCTTCGAAATCGTGTTTTTGTGCGGATGGCTTCATCATCCGTGCAAAAACGCGATTCATACAACTTTTGATCGACCCGCGATGACCAATTCAGTGACGAACCGCCGGCTGAGTCCGACAGGTTTCCAGCGCTCATGCAGGTAATCACAACCATCGCGAAACTGCGGCAGACGCTTCGCGCCGGGATGCCACCGATCGCGCTGGTGCCGACCATGGGAAACCTGCACCAAGGCCATCTGCAACTGGTGCGCCTGGCCGGGGCGGACGGCAGTCGCGTGATCGTCAGCATTTTCGTCAACCGCCTGCAGTTTGCGCCGCACGAGGATTTCGAGCGCTATCCGCGCAGCCTGGACGCCGACTGCGACAAGCTGCAGGGCTGCGGCGTGGAGGCGGTCTTCGCACCCGGGGAGCGGGAGCTTTATCCGGAGCCGCAGACCTGCAGCGTCGAACCGCCCGCGTTCGCCAACCAGCTGGAGGGGGAATTTCGCCCGGGGTTCTTTCGCGGCGTCGCCACGGTGGTGCTGAAGCTGTTCAACATCGTCCAGCCGCAGACCGCGGTGTTCGGCAAGAAGGATTACCAGCAACTGCGCATCCTCACCCACATGGTGCGGCAGTTCGATCTGCCGATCAGGATCATCGCCGGAGAAACGGTGCGTGCGCCGGACGGACTCGCGCTCAGCTCGCGCAATGGCTATCTGTCCGCTGCCGAGCGCATCGAGGCCGCGAATTTGTACCGGACCTTGCAGGCGCTGCGTGACGACTTGCGCGGCGGCCAGCGCGACTACGCGCGCCTGGAGGCCGAGGCGGGCGCAGCGTTGGCCGTGCGCGGCTGGCGACCCGACTACGTGGCGGTACGGCGCCGGTCGGATCTGCAATCGCCGGGCCCGTCCGACCGGGAGCTGGTAGTGCTGGCAGCCGCCGGACTCGGCACCACGCGACTCATCGACAATCTGGAGCTGTCACTCTGAGGCCGGCACTGAGGACAGGCGCCCGGGGGCGGCGCTAAAAAAACAGCCGAAGCTGCCTCTCATGGACGAGCCGATCACTCACCCCGGATACTGCTCCACCGTAATCTGTTCGACCGGACAGCCCAGCGCCACGGCGAACTTTTCCATGGATTGTTCGGTTATCGCAATCGGCTGGAACTCATTGCTCCCGCCACGCCCGTCAATGAATGCCCTGGCTGCGCCTTCGTTGGCCCAGACCACCACCGGATCGGGAGACACGCCCTGGACTTGCACGCAAATGGGCACACCATCGGACTTGTAAACGATCGCATACATAGCCAGCCTCCAGACCGAATCCTCTCCGGGGCGCCGCGCCTTTGACTGCCGGCGCAGGTCCTGATTTTCGTCCCCTGCACGCTACTTTAACGCATGTCCAGGGACGCAGCCACTGTCCCGGCGGAAAGCTGACAGGACAGGAAGCAAACCGGCAACAGCATCGTTCCCGGCCGATGCATTCGCCTCCAGCGAGGCCCGCTGCAGGACGCCTGCGGCGATGTATTTCAGAGTTTTTCCCGCACCCAGCGGACCAGGGTGGGCGCATCGACGGCGCCGGATTGACGCGCCAGTTCCCGGCCGTCCCTGAACAGGATCATGGTGGGAATGGAGCGAATGCCGTAGCGCGCGGACAGCGCCTGCTCCGCGTCGCTGTTGACCTTCGCCAGGCGCATCCGCGGTTCGAGTTCGCCGGCGGCGCGCTCGAATTGCGGCGCCATGGCGCGGCACGGGCCGCACCAGGGCGCCCAGAAATCGACCAGCACCGGAATATCGTTGCTGGCGACGTGCCGGTCGAAGGCGGCGGCATCGAGTTCAACAGGTTTGCCGGAGAACAGCGGATTGCCGCACTGGCCGCATTGCGCGCCATCGCCGAGGCGTTCGCGCGGAACGCGATTCGACGTCGTGCACTGCGGACAGACAATGTGCAGCTTGTCCTTCATATGGGATACATGGGGGACGAAGCCCCGCGTTTCAAGCACGGCCTGGGACGTCTCCCGTTCGGACGTGAAAACCGAGCGCGCGCCCAAAGGGGCACGATAAACAAAGGGGGCACGATAAACAAAGGGGGCACGATAAACAAAGGCACACGATAAAATCACGCGATGAACACGATGCGCCCGCTGCGATGACCGCGCCGGTACTCCCCGGCACGCAGCCGCCGGCGCCTGCGGCTGCGCCGGACCGCCAGATCGCGGGCTGGCTGCTGGCCTGCTGCACCCTGGTATTCCTGACCGTGGTGGTGGGCGGCATCACCCGCCTCACCCACTCCGGCCTGTCAATAGTCGAATGGCAGCCCGTCGTGGGCGCGCTCCCGCCCCGCAGCGACGCGCAATGGGAACAGGTGTTCAGCCTGTACCGTCTGACGCCACAATACCGGCTGGTGAATCCGGGCATGACCCTGGAACAATTCAAGGGCATCTTCTGGTGGGAATACATCCATCGCCTGCTCGGCCGCCTCATCGGCTTCGCGTTCCTGCTGCCGCTCATCTGGTTTTCCTGGCGGCGCCGGATTGAACGCCCGTTGATGGGGCAACTCGCCGGACTGTTCGCGCTCGGCGGACTGCAGGGCGCACTGGGCTGGTACATGGTGGCGTCCGGCCTGGTGGACGATCCGCGTGTCTCGCACTACCGCCTTGCGGCGCATCTGGGCCTGGCGGTGCTGATCTACGGGGCCATGCTGTGGCTGGCGCTCGATCTGCTGTTCCCGCGCCGTGGCGCAACCGCCGCGCAGGGCAAACCGGCGTTGTCGCTGCGCCGCTGGTCGCTCGCGCTGGCCGCGCTGATATTCGTCGCGATCCTCTCGGGCGGGCTGGTGGCGGGCATCCGGGCGGGCTCCGCCTACCACACCTTCCCGCTGATGAACGGCCACCTGCTGCCGCCCGAATCGTTCCTGATCGAGCCCTGGTATCTGAACTTTTTCAGCAATATGGCGATGGTGCAGTTCGACCACCGGCTGCTGGCATGGCTGCTGGCGATCCTCGCGCCCTGGTTCTGGCTGAAATCGCGGCGCATCGCCCTTCCGGCGCGGGCGCGCCTTGCTGTCAACCTGCTGCCGCTGTTGCTGTTGCTGCAGATCGCCCTGGGCATCGCCACGTTGCTGTTGCGGGTGCCGCTGCCGCTCGCCGCAGCTCACCAGGCGGGCGCGTTGCTGGTATTCACCGCAGCCGTGCTCGCCGCGCATGCGCTCCGGCACGGTCCCTGAAAACGCCGCCTGGACCTGCGCCGCTAGCGCGGATGAACAGTGTGTCCGGGCGGCGTGCCGAGTTCGCGCTGCCACTCGGCGAAGCGCGGCGCGCTCGACGGAAATTTCGCATGATCGAAGCGGGCGATGATCAGTTCGCCGCCGTCTGCCGCAACCTCGCACGCCTCGACGAACCGCAGCTGCGCCTCGTACGCCGCCTTCTGCTCCGTTTGCACCTGCCGCGGCGGCTGGTCGGACCACAATCCCGCGGCACGCAGGCGCCCGATTGCCCATTCGACCTGCGCGGCGCGCGCCCCGCCGGCCGGATCGCACACATACAAACTGCCGTTCAACTTGTCGCCGGGGTCAAAGGTAAGCGCCGTCTGGCGGATCAGCGCCGGCCCGTCCCAGCTCCGGGAAAGGGGAGGAGCGGCATGCCCCCCGGGTTTGTCGCTGTCCGGTTTGTCGCCGTTCATATGGCGTTCACGCTCCATGCTGTTCCTCCACGCTGCTGTATCGATTCGGCCGGAGAGGGCCGCCCGTTCCCGGGATGATGGGGGAAATGCTACAGGTAATGGCAACCCGTATCCACCCTGCATCAGGCTTGCGGAACGGTTTGCGCGAATCCGGGCTGTTGGCGTGGGCTGGCGTCATTTCGGCCGCGGATTGGGCAACCCCGCGTCCGGTCTGGAGAGGCGGCCGGCCCGCGCTTGCGCGACGGCAATGGCAACGGCGCGGGCGGCGACCCGCACTTCCTCCTGCAGCGGCAGATCGGCATCGAGTGCGTCGTGGCTGGTGGCGTAAGGCTGGTAGTAGCCGACAAAGCGATCCAGGCGGGCGCGCGCGCCGGCATCGATCAGTCCCATCCAGTCCAGCCAGTCGCTGAGCGAACGGCGCACGCCTTCGATGCCGGCCACATCGCCATGCACCACCACGCCATAGACCCGCCCCGCCAGGTGTTTCGGATAGGGCCAGCCGGCCAGCTCCAGCGCCTTGGCTTTTTCCGCGTCCTTCCCCGAGGTGGAAGTGGGATCGGGATTGCCGCCGTCGGCGCATACCAGCCGGTCGATCATCGATTTGAGCCCGCCGGGCACCTGATACCAGTACACCGGCGTGAGCACCATCACGCCATGCGCCGCGACCCAACGCTCGTAGATTTCATTCATCCAGTCGCCGGTCTGCGCCAGGGAATGGTTGGGATAACAGCTGCACGGCCAGTGGCACAGCGGCATCGCCGTCGAGACGCAGGCCTTGCACGGATAAATGCTGCGCCCGCGCTCCGAACTGAGCAGGCTCAGGTCGAGCAGATCGACCTCGATGCCGGCTGCTTCAAGACTCTCACGCGCAATCCCGGCAAGGCGGAATGTCTTGGATATTTCGCCCGGGCAGGTGCCGTCGTTGCGCGCCGCGCCGCAGATCAGCAGCACCCGGGAGCGGGTCGCCGGATCGCGTTGCAGGCGCTCCGCGCGCTGCAGGCGCAGGTGGGTTTCATGCCACTCGATGGCGAGGTCGTAATCGGGATCGGCGAACCCGCGGCCGGCCTTGCGGGTGAACGGCGCCTTGCGACCCTGCGCGTAGGCGTCCCAGGCAATCGCCTCGAGCCGCTCGATCGACTCGCGCTCCGGGTCAAACGCCGGATCGGCGAATGACTGCCTGAAGCGCTCGCCAAACAGTTCACGCGACAGTCGGCCCGGAGCCTGGCCTTTTCTTATCCGTATGGTTTTTTGTTCCATCATCTTTTCCTTGTCATTCCTGCTCGTCAGTCGCGGATGTCCTGAACGAACCACTCGGTCGGCAATTGGCGTCCGAGCCCCTGTGCCTTTGCCTTGCGGTAAACCGCCCCTCCCACCGAAGAGAACTGCAGGCCCTGATTGCCGATGTTGTGATAGAAAGTAATCTGAGCGTTGCCGGTTCGGCCCGGTACCTTTCCCAGTGCGAGGTCGGCAAAGTGCGGATACTCGCCGCCAAATCCGCGCAATCCGGGCCGCGGTTGCGGAAGCCGCTTCATTTCATCCTCTGACCCGGCGATATAAGCCATGGGGCTCAGCCCCACCTCCGAGCGCTGCCGGTCCGAATCGGGCGCCGGACGCCCTCCCGCGGTGCCCTGCCGGATGATTACGTCGAAACGCCGGTAGGCCGGCTCGCCGACCTCGGCCGGATTGAGGTTGGCCACGTGCATGCCCGGTTCAAGCCAGGCGGCGTCAAAGATAGGCGTCATGGAGTCGGTGCAGCAGGAGAGAATGTCCACGCCACGGACGGCCTCGCGCGCCGAATCGACGGCAACGACATCGATGCCGAACCGCTTCTTCATGGTGTCGGCGTAGCGCTCGCGATTGGCCGGCGTCGGGCTGAACACCTTCACCTTCTGAATGTCGCGTACGGCGCAATAGGCTTCCAGGAAAGTCTCGGCCATGCCGCCGGAACCGAGCATGCCCACCACGTGAGCATCCTTGCGCGACAGGTACTTGACCCCCAGGCCCGCCCCGCCGCCCACCCGCATGTGCTGAATATGCCCGTCGTTGATGATCGCCAGCGGCTCGCCATTCCTGGTAGAGAAAAGCAAGACCAGACCACAGTACGTTCCTGGCTTGATGCAATACTTGTCCTCGGTCCAGTTGCCATCGGCATCGCGCGGCCAGGTCATGACATCCGACTTCATGCGGATCGCGAATATGCCATCGTTCGCACCCTCCATCGATCCCCATCGGTAATAACCGTCGTCGCGCTCGCAGGGGACATACATGTCGATGCGCGGCCGGTGAATGGCGCCCCCGGCGGGAATTTGCCTGAAAGCCTCTTCCTGAGCCCTGATGCACTCCTCCATCGTGAGCAGCCGCTTCACCAGATCATTGTCGATAAGCAGCATGAACTTTCTCCTGAAGAAATTTTTCCGGACAGCACCCCTTGCGCAGGGCCTATATTAGGCGAACAGATCGGGTGCGGCCGATTCGCAATAACGCGCGCACCAATATAAGCCCGTCCAGGAGCAATCAAAATACCGCTCGTTCAATCGAAATGGACATTCCGGGTTTCCCGGCTTCGACTATGATCGATGGCCAGCCTTGCCGTCCGGCAGCCGGCGAAGCGAACGCTTCAGCGGACAAGTACAGTTTCCATTTTCGAAAAGGAGTTCTCCCATGATATTGATAATCGGCGCGGGTTTGATCGGTTCGCAGATAGCCCGGATCCTGGTCGAACAGGGCGAAACCCCGGTCCTGATGGACCGCGCGCCGCAGCCCCGGGCGCTGGGCGAAATCGTCGATCTGGCGAAGGTCAAGCTGGAGAAAGGCGACGTGCTGCGGCCGTTTTCGCTGGCCGAGGTCATGCGCCGGCACCAGATCACCGAAACGATCCATCTGGCGGCCAACCCGATGCTGACCATAGGCGCGCAGCGCGACCCCTACGCCGCAATCGAATTGAACATCATGGGCACGACCAATGTGCTGGAGGCGGCGCGGGTACACGGCGTAAAGCGCGTGGTGGTGGCCAGTTCGGGCGTGCTCAATCACCACCTCGCCGGGGGCGAGGGCAAGGGCGATCCGATGCACGAGGAAGCGTTTCCGCGCCCGGTGAGTTTCTACTCCTCGTGCAAGCAGGCGGTGGAGAACATCGGCCTCAACTACGCCAACTGGTGCGGCGTGGAATTCGCCGCGATGCGCTACGGCGCGGTGGCCGGTCCCTGGGGCGGCGAGGGCGGCGGCGGGCCGAGCAACGTGTTCCTTTCGATGGTGCGCGACGCCCTGGCGGGCAAGGAAGCCGTGCTCCCCACCTCGACCATGGAATGGGTGTACTCGAAGGATGCGGCGCGCGCGACCTTGCTGGCGGCGCAAGCCGCCACGCTCAAGCACCGCGTGTTCAACGTCAGCATGGGTCGCCTGACCTCTCCCGAGGCTCTCGCGGCGGCACTGACCGCAAGTATCCCCGGTGCGCGCTATCGCATCGAAAAACCGGCCGCCGGGCCGGCATTGCAGAGCATGTCGGGAACCTCGAACCTGGGCTTGGCGCGGGAAGATCTCGGCTTTGTCCCGGAGTACCAGATGGCCGAGGCGGTGCGCGACACGGTGGCGTGGTTCCGACAGCGGCAAGGCTGAGCGGCCCTATCCGGAGCCGGTCCGCCTCGACGCGCATGCCGGAGGCGCCGCGCCGGCGTGAAGCCCGGCACGGCGCCGCTTCGTCTCACCCATGAGCGCCCCGCTCAGGAGCGCCTTGCTCATGCCCGACATCTCAGGCAGGGCCCGGTGTTGCATCCGGATCATTCTTGCGGGCGCCGCGAATATTCAGCGCAGCCAGGCACACCTGCAGGCCGATCAAGGCATAGGCGCGATCATGCCAGGCCCAGATCACCCAGAGCACGTTGCTCGCCAGAAACCACCAGAAGCCCCAGTTGCGCCGGCGCTTCCTCTGGGAGGCAACCAGCCAGGCGGCGAACACCGTGACCAGCATGGCCGGCCATTGCAGCAGATCGAGATATTCCATAAACCGCCCTGCGGGTAGTAAAGCTGACTCGATTATATTTCAGTTTTGATATGATGATTGCCTGATTATACCTGCCCCTCGGGCCTTTTTATGAATCAATTCACAAGATATGGCAAGCTCGCCGTCACACCCGCGCGCGCCCCTCGCTCAATGTCGCCGCCCTCCCGCAGGCGACCATGCAGGCCGCTGCCTGGGTAGCCAACGCGGCCGGGATCGCAACCGTTCCGGCCAGCGCCGCCCGGATCCAGGCGGCGGTGGCAGCCGCATCAAGGGCCGACGCCACCAGCTCGGCTGCCCCGCTTTCTCCCTGTTCGACCAGGGTGCGCGTCTCCCCGTCACGGAAATACTCGATCGCCTGGCGCCGCCGGGTGCTGGCCACCGGCTCGCCCTCGGTGCCGCGCATCAGCAGCGCCCGGGCCCGCGTTGCGACGAGGAATTCGCGCATCCGCTTCAGGTAATCGGGGTGGGTCACCGCCACCATGCGCATGCCGGCTCCGCCGAACGGGTCCATCAGCTTTGCCAGGGAATGCGAGGAACTGCGCAGACCCAGTCGCGCCCGGGTCGCCAGCAGGCGCTGCAGTCCCGGCGCCAGTTGTTCCGGGGTGAGAAACGCGACCGTCCCCGCATCCAGCGCCGCCTGCGCCGCCGCGAGGTTCGCGCACGGCGCAATGCCCAGCGCCGCGAGGACCGCAGCGGTGGTGACCCGGCCGAAATCCTGCAGTACGCCGTGGATGAGGACCGGCACGCCGCGGCGCGCCAGCATCAGCGCCAGCAGCGGCGTCAGGTTCGGCTGCCTTCTCGCGCCGTTGTAGCTCGGCAGCAGCACCACCGGCGTGCCGGGCGGCGGCGAGAGCCTCGCCATCCGGTCGCCGAGCGCGCGGTGGAAACCCAGCATTTCCGCCAGCGACTCCCCCTTGATGCGAAAAGCGATCAGCAGCGCACCCAGCTCCATCTCGGGCACCGCCCCGTCCAGCATTGCTCCAAACAGGGAAAAGGCGTCCTGCTCGGTGAGGTCGCCGGCGCCATGCGCGCCGCGCGCCACTTCCCTGATGATGGCTGAAAAATTCACGACGACAGGATAAACCGGCAAGAGCCCGAGGCGTGCAGGCCGCCGGGATGCATTGCTACTTGAACAGCAGGTTCGGCAGCCAGAGACTGATGACGGGAAACGCCACCAGGAGCGCCAGAAGGACGCAGTGCGCGGTGAAAAACGGCATGACACCACGAAAGATGGTGCCGATCTGCACCTGCGGCAACAAGGTACGCAGCACGAACATGTTCATACCGACCGGCGGGCTGATGAGGCCGATCTCGACCACCACCACGATAATGATGCCGAACCATATCGGATCGAAGCCCAGGCCCACCACCAGCGGGAAAAACACCGGCACGGTGAGCAGGATCATGGACAGCTCCTCCATGGCCGCGCCGAGCAGCACGTAGATCACGCAGATCGCCACCACTACCCAGATCGGATGGATCTCGAATTGCGTGACGAAATTCTTCAGGTCCGCCGGCATGGTGGTGAAGTTGATGAAGTTGGCGAAAATCAGCGCGCCTATGAGGATCATGAACAGCATTGCCGTGGTGCGGGCGCTCTCGGCCAGGACCTGGAACAGGGTCCGCCAGGTGAGCGCGCGGCGCGCCAGCGCAAACAGGAAACCGCCGGTCGCGCCCACCGACGCGCCCTCGGTGGCGGTGAACACGCCGCCGTAAATGCCGCCCATCACCAGCGCGAACAGCAGCACCACGCCCCATACCCCCTTGATGGCCTCCAGCCGGTCTTTCCAGGTCGAACGCTCCCCGGGCGGCCCCGCCTTCGGGTCCCGCCAGGCGGACCAGGCGACGGCGCAGCACAACAGGAAGGTGGCGAGAATCCCCGGCAGAATTCCCGCCGCGAACATCGCGCCGATGTTGGTCTCGGTCATGATGCCGTAGATGACCATGATGACCGATGGCGGAATCAGGATGCCGAGCGTGCCGCCGGCGGCGATCGAGCCGGTGGCAAGGGCATCGGAGTAGCCGAATTTCTTCATCGAGGGATAAGACACTTTTGCGAACGTCGCCGCGGTGGCGATGGAAGAGCCGCAGATGGCGCCAAAGCCGGCGCAGCCCACTATCGTGGACATGGCCAGGCCGCCGCGGAAGTGGCCGATGAAGGTGTAGGCGGCGCGATACAGTTCCTGCGACAGGCCGGCGCGGGTCACGAAATTGCCCATCAGGATGAACAGCGGCACCACCGACAACTGGTAGGAGAAGCCGGTTTCATAGACCACCGTCGTTGCCGAAGCGATGGCCGAATTCCAGTTGCGCAGCAACGCCAGGCCGATGAAACCGACCAGGCCCATGGCAAACGCAATCGGCACCCGGGCGAACATCAGCACCAGCATCGCGCCCAGGCCAAGCATGGCTTCCAGCATTCCATCCTCCCCTTTAAACCGCTCCGGTTCCGCCTTGGTCCTCGGGAACCGGGCCGAACGCCTTGATGAGATGAATCACCGCCGTGACCACGATCAGCGCGCACATCAGGTACACGAACGGCGCCAGCTTGATCTGCAAGGCGGCGGTGGTGTCGCCGTAGGCGGCGATCTTGCCGGCCTTGATCCAGATGATCCAGGTGATGCCGAGCAGGATCGCGGCACAGATCAGATGGACGATCACATGCTGCACCCGGCGCGCGGCCGGCGGCACGAACCGGTCGAGCAGGTCGGTGGTGACATGCTCGTCGTGACGCGACACCAGCGGCAACCCCGCATAGATCAATACCACCATCAGCACCTCGGTGATCTCGAAAGCACCGCGCAGCGGCGCATTGAAGATGTAGCGCAGCACCACGTCGATGAACGTGAGTCCCATCATGGCAAACAGCACGGTGCCGCCTATCAGGGCCAGCAGGCCGTCGAGTCCGCGGTTGAGCGTCAGCAGGTTTTTGCTCTCAGACATCATTCACCCCGATAGTGCCGCGTGGGTACGCTGTGGATGGAAAACGAAGTCAGCCATTACATCTCCTGGAGGGAACGGGAACAGTTTGCCCGATTTCGCCAGCGCTGTCTGCGACCCCGCGTGCACGACCCGGCGTGCACGCAGTGAATGATAATCTGCCGCTGGAACCTGTCAGTGAAAGGCGCGGTCGGACAGAACGGGCCCGGTTCCCGGGAGGGCGTCCGATCTGGTGCTAAAGTGAAGCCCTGACGTCCCGGGCCCGCCCCGCGCAAGTCTTACAGGCGCCGCCACCATGCCCTCCTCTGTTCCGTGATGACCAACGAACCCGTGGCAATAACGGCAGCTGCTCCCGCCGGCATACCTTCGATGCCGCGGCCCGGCATGCCCGCGGCAGGGATGCGTCTCAGCGGAAACGTGCTGGTGGTGGACGACAGCGAAGATCTGCGCAAGCTGGTGAAGCTGCAATTGCGTCAGCTCGGCGTCAGCGCGCAAGTCGCTGAAAACGGCCTGGCAGCGGTGGAAGCGGCCGCCATGGGCGGTTTCGATGCGGTGCTGATGGACATGGAAATGCCCGTCATGAAAGGTCACGAGGCCATCAGCGTGCTGCGCAGCCGGGGATTTTCCGCGCCCATCATTGCCATGACCGCGCACTACATGAATCGCGAAGTCGAACTCGCCCGCGAGGCCGGATGCAATGCCCTGCTGACCAAACCGGCCAGCATCGAAAACCTGCGGGCGGCGTTGCAACCCTGGCTGGCTGTCGAAGGGCCGGTTGCAGGCGTCCCACGCGGGCCTGATTAGCGCCTTCACCGGACCGTTTCAGGATGCGCCGGCTGGCAGCCAGGATTCGGCGCGCCAAGCCCGGGTCAGGGCATGCCATCGCCGTTTCCCGACCGGCGGTCGATTCCCATACAATATTTGGCATGGAAGACGACAGAGTCGTGATCCGCATCGACAGCGAAATCCGCGAACTGATTCCGGGCTTCATGGAAAATCGTCGCCGCGAACTCGAAATACTGCGCGCCGACGCCATGGGCAGGCGGTTTGACGCCGTGCGCAAGCTGGGTCACACCCTGGCCGGGGTGGGATCCAGTTACGGGTTTGACGAAATCAGCCGCATCGGCCGCGAACTTGAGCGCGCCGCCTCCGGCGCGGCGCCGGCCGGCGTCGCGGCGCCAGCCGGCGTTACCGACGCCGAGGTCCTGGCCGTGCAGCGACTCGCCGATGAACTCGAATCCTACCTGCGCAATGTGGTGCTGCGGTACACATGAGCATCCGCATCGCCCTTCTCGAAGACGACACGTCGCAGTCCGACCTGGTGCGCCTGTGGCTCACCGCCGCCGGCCACAAATGCCACGTTTTCAGCCGCGGGCAGGATTTCATGCGCGCTCTGCAGCGCGAAACCTTCGATTTGCTGATGATCGACTGGATGATCCCGGACATTACCGGCATCGAGGTGCTCAACTGGATGACCGCCAACCTGGCCACACCCACGCCCGTATTGTTCGTCACCGCGCGGGACAGCGAAGAGGACATCGTGATGGCGCTGAACGCGGGTGCCGATGACTATCTGGTCAAGCCGCTGCGCAAGCTTGAACTGCTGGCGCGAATCGCCGCGCTGGCGCGTCGCGGCCGGCCCGGCGCAAAGCAGGATTCCCTGACCATCGGCGAGTTCAGCATCGATCCGGCGCGCCACACCATTACCCGGCATGGCGACGCGGTGGAACTGACGCAGAAGGATTTCGATCTTGCCGTCTTTTTGTTCCGCAATCGCGGCAAGTTGCTTTCCCGGGGTCATATCCTGGAGAGCGTCTGGGGACGCAGTGCGAATGTGAACACACGCACCGTCGATACGCATGTCAGCCGGCTGCGCGGCAAACTCGGCCTCACCCCGGAGAACGGCTGGAAACTGTCGGCCGTTTACCAGCACGGCTACCGGCTGGAACATCTGCGGGAAATCGATCCGGCACCGGATCCGGGAGGCGGTCCCGCCGCCATATGACCTGAGTGAAGATCAGGCGGCAATTCTTCCCTAACGAACGATCAGAGTCGGCACCTTGCAGCCGGCCAGCACCTTGTTCGCGACCGATCCGAGAACCAGGTTGGCAAGCGTGCCGTGTCCGTGTGATCCCACCACGACCAGATCGAATTTTCCGGTTTTTGCATGGGCGGCGACCTGCTCGCCCGGATCCCCGACCAACTGGACCTCGCGATAGGTCATTCCCGCCGCTTCAAGCCGGCGCTTGGCGCCCGCCAGCGCTTTCCCGGTTTCCTCCCGGTAGTAGCGATCGACGACGTCGCGTCCCAGCGCGCTCGCGGCATGCCCGGGCAACTGCGGCCGCACATGCACCAGATGCACCTCCGGATCGCCGCCGAACATGCCGCGATGCCTGGTGAGGTAGTCGAGGGCGTGACGGGTATACTTCGAACCATCCGCAGCCACGAGAATCTTCAATTTCACTCCAGACTTTGTTGTTTCGACGCCGCGCACGAATGTAGAAGAATTCCACCGCCATTGCAATCGGCATGCTGAACTGCAAACCGGCAGACCGAAAAGAGGAACAGGATCCGCACAATGAGCGACGCAAAACAGCACGGTTATCCCGGCGACGCGGTTCCACGGATTGAAGATCCGCGGCTGCTGCGCGGCCTGGGCGCATTTCTCGACGATCTGCCCGAGTCTCGCGGCGCCCTGCATCTTGCGTTTGTGCGCAGCCCGCATGCGCATGCCCGGATTCGCTCGATCGACGCGTCTGCGGCCCGCGCCCTGCGCGGCGTGAGCGCCGTCCTCACCGGGGCGGACATGGCGCCGCTCGCGCGATTGCTGCGCCCGGATATGTCCTTGCCGGGCATACAGGCCACCACGCGCAGTCTCGTATGCGAGGATCGCGTGCGCTTCGTAGGCGACATCGCCGCCGTCGTACTGGCTGAGAGCCGGAATATCGCGGCGGATGCGGTCGAGCTGGTTGCGGTTGACTACGAGCCGCTGGCTGTCCTCACCTCGGCGCAGCAAGCCATGGCGCCCGGCGCGCCGCTGCTGCATGAAGGGACGGCGAGCAACGTCCTGTTCCATGCGGCCTCAAAAACCGCCGGCTTCGATGCCGTGTTCGAATCCGCCGCGCACGTGTTCAGCGAGGTTTTCACCTCGGCGCGCATGCACGTCGTATCGATGGAGCCGCGCGGCTGCCTGGCTGCTTTCGATCCTGGTTCCGGTACGCTCACCTTCTGGTCCTCGACCCAGGTGCCGCATCTGGTTCGTACCGTGCTTGCCGAGCACTTGGACATGGCGGACACCCAGATCAGGGTCATCGCCCCCGATGTGGGCGGCGGGTTCGGCATGAAGGCCCAGATTTATCCGGAGGAATTCATCGCCGCCACCCTGTCACGCCATTTCGGCCTGCCGTTGAAATGGGTGCAGGACCGCTACGATGACTTCCTGTCCAGCGCGCACGCGCGCGATTTCCGTTTCGAGTTGTCGCTGGCAGTCGATCCGGACGGGCGATTGCTCGCCATGAAGCTGGATGCGCTGGTGAACCTGGGCGCTTACCCCTGCTACCCTTTCGGTGCGAGCCTGGAGGCGGGCGGCGGACCGCGCACCATCCCCGGCCCGTACAAATTCAGGCAATTCGCATTCGAGACGCGGGCGGTGGCGACCAACACCTGCCCGACGGGCGCCTGCCGGGGCGTCGCCGCGCCCATCTCGTTCTTCGCGCTCGAGGGAATGATGGACCGGATCGCCCGCGGCCTCGGGCTCGATCCGGCAGAGGTGCGCCGGCGCAACCTGGTTCAGAAGCAGGATTTTCCCTACGTCAACGTGAACGGCATCCGCTATGACGGGGGGTCCTATGCCGAGTGCATGGAGCGCGCACTTGAACTGGCCGGCTACGACGAATTCCGCGCGCAGCAGGCCCGCCCGCATCCGGCAGACGGCGCGTATCGCGGCATCGGCATCGCCGTGGTCACCGAGCAAACCGGTCAGGGCGGGGCCCGCTATCGCGCCCGCGGTCTCACCCGGGTTCCGGGTTATGAAGCCGCCGTGGTCCGCATCGAGCCCAGCGGCAAGGCGATTGCGTTCGTCAGCCAGGCCACCCAGGGCCAGGGCCATCTCACGTCCTTCGCGCAGATCATCGCGCAGGAATTGGGCCTTGCCTTCGCCGACGTAACGGTCATCGAGGGCGATACCGGCAAGGTGCCATTCGGATCGGGCACCTTCGCCAGCCGCGGCATGGTGATCGGCGGCGGTGCAGTGCTGCGTGCCTCGGTCATGGTGCGCGAGAAAATTCAGCGCCTCGCCGCGCACCGGCTCGAAGTGCATGCAGCCGACATCGTTGTCGAGGATGGCTTTGCCCATGTGGCCGGCGTGCCGCAGATGCGCATCCCGATCCAGGAGCTGGCGAAGATGGCCTATTCGATGACCCCGCACGGCATTCCGGAAGGCGAATCGTTTGGTCTCGAGGCGCTGGACACCTATGACCCGCCCCACCCGGCGATCAGCAATGCCGCGCACGTCGCCTGCGTCGCCGTGGACCGCGACACCGGCGTCGTGACCGTCGAGCGCTACGTCGTCGTGCACGACTGCGGCCGCGTTGTCAATCCACTCATCGTGGCGGGACAAACGCATGGCGCGGTGGTTCAGGGGATTGGCGAAGCCCTGTGGGAAGAAATCCGTTACGACGAAAACGGACAGCTTCTGACCAGCACGCTGATGGACTATGCGATCCCGATTGCCCGGGATATTCCCGACATCCTGACCGAGCACATGGAGACCCCCTCCATCGACACCGCGGGTGGCTTCAAGGGCATGGCGGAATCGGGCACCATCGGCGCGGTGCCCGCCATCGCCAACGCGGTCGGCGATGCGCTGTCATCGCTGAACGGGAGCGTGAACCGGATTCCGCTGAGGCCCGAATACCTGCTCGGACTCATCAATGGGAAAAAGACCTGAGCCCATGGTGAATTCATTGGTCAGGCTTGATCGCGGCCGCCAGGGACGCACTGATTGACAACATGGTGCCGGGAGGGGGACTCGAACCCCCACACTGTTGCCAGCGGCGGATTTTGAGTCCGCTGCGTCTACCAATTCCGCCATCCCGGCACGCGCCCGGCCCTGATTATCGCCCAGGCGGCGCGTCACGGTAAACATGGAACTGAGCCTCGCCGACTTCGACTACGACCTGCCCGAAGAACTGATCGCGCAGACACCCGCCGAACGGCGCTCCGCCAGCCGGCTGCTGCAACTTCAGGGTGATGACCTGCACGACCGGCGCTTTGACCAACTCCCCGAATTGCTCTCCCCCGGTGACCTGCTGGTGCTGAACGATACGCGGGTGATAAAAGCGCGCCTGACGGGTGAGAAGCAAAGCGGCGGGAAAATCCAGGTGCTGATCGAGCGCATCGTTTCCGCGCATGAAGCACTCGCGCAGATCCGCGCCAGCCATGCGCCACAGCCTGGTTCGAGGCTCCGGCTCGCAGCCGCGTTCGAGGTGAACGTCGTGGCACGCGAGGGCGAGCTGTATCGCCTGCGCGCCGGATACGCGGCAGACTGGCACACATTGCTGGAATGCCACGGCGAACTGCCGCTGCCGCCGTATATCGGACACGCGCCCGGCAGCGACGACGAGGCGCGCTACCAGACGGTGTATGCACGCAACCAGGGTGCGGTCGCAGCGCCTACGGCGGGCCTGCATTTCGACGAAGCCATCATGGCAGCGCTGCGGCGCCGGGGCATCGAATTTGCCTGGCTGACCCTGCACGTCGGCGCAGGAACGTTTCAGCCGGTGCGGGTGGAGCGAATCGCCGCGCACCGCATGCACGCGGAGCGGTTCGAGATTCCCGAGGAAACGGCAGAGGCGATCCGGCGCACCCGCGCCCGCGACGCTCGCGTCATCGCCGTGGGCACCACCAGCGTGCGCGCGCTGGAAACGGCGGCGACCGATGCGGGGGGCGTGCACGCCGGCGCCGGCGACACCTCGATTTTTATCGTTCCCGGCTATCGCTTCCGGGTGGTGGATCGGCTTGTCACCAATTTTCATCTGCCCAAATCAACCCTGCTGATGCTGATTTCGGCGTTCGCCGGCATCGAAGCGGTGCGCCGCGCCTACCGGCACGCCATTGCCGGACGCTACCGGTTTTTCTCGTACGGCGATGCAATGCTGATTGATAGAATCCCGCGATGAAATTTTCGGTCGGCTCCCGGGACGGCGCCGCGCGCCGCGGCACCCTCGAACTGGCGCACGGCAGCGTTGAAACGCCGGCATTCATGCCGGTGGGAACCTACGGCACGGTGAAAGCGATGAGCCCTGCGGAGCTCGCCGACATCGGCGCGTCCATGGTTCTGGGCAATACCTTTCATCTGTGGCTGCGTCCCGGTACGAAGGTCATCGCCGCACACGGCGGCCTGCACCGCTTCATGGGCTGGCATGGGCCGATACTGACCGATTCCGGCGGATTCCAGGTATTCAGCCTGGGCGGCATGCGCAACATCACCGAGGAGGGCGTACGGTTCGCCTCGCCCGTAAACGGCGACCGGCTGCTGCTGACGCCGGAGGAATCGATGCGCATCCAGCGCGCCTTGAATGCCGACGTCGTCATGGTATTCGACGAATGCACGCCGTACCCCGCGGACGAACGCGCGGCCGGCGAATCGATGCGCCTGTCGCTGCGCTGGGCGGCGCGCAGCAGAAAAGCGCATGAAGGCAACGCCAACGCGCTGTTCGGCATCGTGCAGGGCGGCATGCATGAGAGCCTGCGCGAGGAGTCGCTGGCGGGGCTCACCGCCATCGGTTTCGACGGCTACGCCATCGGCGGCCTCTCGGTGGGCGAGCCAAAGGAGGAGATGCGGCGCATCCTGCGGCACACCGCGCCGCTCCTGCCGCCGGACCACCCGCGTTATCTGATGGGCGTGGGCACGCCCGAGGACATCGTCGAGAGCGTCCAGGCCGGCGTGGACATGTTCGATTGCGTTCTGCCCACGCGCAACGGCCGCAACGGCTGGCTGTTCACCCGGCGGGGGGATGTCAAAATCCGCAACGCGAAGCACAGGGACGATACGCGGCCACTGGACGAAACCTGCGCCTGCTATGCCTGCCGCCATTTCTCGCGCGCCTATCTGCACCATCTGCAGCGGGTGAACGAAATCCTGGGGGCGCGGCTCAACACCATGCACAATCTTTTCTACTACCAGACCCTGATGCGCGAATTGCGCCAGGCCATCGAGTCCGGCCGCCTCGCGCAGTACGCCGCGCGTTTTCTGGAGCAGCGTCTGGCACGGCGTCACGAATCCCAAAACGAGGAGGCTGACTCGTCGTGAGCCGTGCGGATGTTATACTTTTGGGTTGGATTTTCAGGTATTGGAGACAAGCGTGCTGATTTCACCGGCTTTTGCTCAAGGCGCGGGCGGCGGCGACTCCGGCTGGGCCGGCCTGCTGCCGATCGCGCTGATGTTCGTGCTGCTGTATTTCATGATGATACGCCCGCAAATGAAGCGTTCGAAAGAACACCGGGCGATGACCGAAGCGCTGCAGAAAGGCGACGAAGTGATCACCTCGGGCGGGGTCCTCGGCCGGATCAGCAAGATCGGCGATGCCTATATTTCGCTTGAGATTGCCGACAATACCGAGATTCATGTACAGCGCGCAGCGGTGCAGACGCTGCTGCCCAAGGGCACCATCAAGACTCTTTAGCCGAATCTCTTTAGCCGAATCGACAAGGCAGCTCCGGTTTTGAACCGGAGCACAAGAAACCAACCGCGGCCGCTGAATGGCATTTGTCCTTCGCAGTTTGTCCTTCGCATCCACCGCTTCCTGACAGCCTCCAAAAATGAACCGCTATCCCCTCTGGGTCTACGTCACGATCGCCATTGCGCTGGTGCTGGGGCTGCTCTACGCGGTGCCCAACCTGTTCGGCGAGGTACCGGCGGTGCAGGTGAGTCCCGCCCGGGCCACCATCAAGGTGGAAGGCAGTCTGATGGGGCGGGTGGAGGAGGCCCTGAAGAAGGCCGGCATCGAACCGGCCGGCATTTTCCTCGACCAGGCATCGGTGAAGGTGCGCCTCGCCGATCCGGACACGCAGTTGCGCGCCAAGGAAGTCATCGGCCAGGCGCTCAATCCGGATGCGCAGAATCCCAGCTTCACCGTCGCGCTCAACCTGCTTTCCGCCTCGCCCGGCTGGCTCACCGCATTGCGCGCGCTGCCGATGTATCTGGGGCTGGACCTGCGGGGCGGCGTGCATTTCCTCTTGCAGGTGGACATGCGCGCGGCCATCACCAAGCGCCTGGAGTCGCTCGCCGGCGACCTGCGCAGCCAGCTTCGCGACAAGAACATCCGCCATGCCGGCATCACCCGTGAGGGGCCGAACATCGTCATCCGGTTTCGCGATGCCGAGACGCGCAGCCGCGCGAAAAAGCACATCGAGGAGCAGCTCCAGGACTTGAGCGTCACGGAATCCGGCCAGGGCGAGGAGCTGCGGCTGGCATCGACGATCAAGCCGGAGGCGGTCAAGCGCACCCAGGAATTCGCGCTGAAGCAGAACATCCAGACCCTGCATAACCGCATCAACGAACTGGGCGTGGCCGAGCCGGTGATCCAGCAGCAGGGCGCCGACCGGGTGGTGGTGCAACTGCCCGGCGTGCAGGACACGGCCAAGGCAAAGGAAATTCTCGGCCGCACCGCCACCCTGGAAGTCCGCATGGTCGATGAGGACAACATGAACCAGGCGGCGCTGACGGCCGCCGCCGCGGGCCAGGCGCCTTTCGGCTCGGAGTATTACGTTGAACGCAACGCCCAGCCGCTGCTGGTGAAAAAGCAGGTGGTGCTGACCGGCGACCGTCTCACCGACGCCCAGCCCGGTTTCGACAACCAGACCCAGGAAGCGGCGGTGCACCTGACCCTGGACGCAGCCGGGGCGCGCATTTTCCGCGACGTCACCCGGGAAAACGTCGGCAAGCGCATGGCCATCCTGCTGATCGAAAAAGGCAAGGGGGAGGTCATCACCGCGCCCGTCATTCGCTCCGAAATCGGCGGCGGGCGGGTGCAGATCAGCGGGCGCATGACCACCACCGAGGCCAACGACGTGGCGCTGCTGCTTCGCGCCGGATCGCTGGCGGCGCCGATGGAAATCATCGAGGAGCGCACCGTCGGCCCGTCGCTGGGCGCGGACAACATCAGGAAAGGCTTCGAGTCGACCGTCTACGGCTTTCTCGCCCTGTCCCTGTTCATCATGGTTTATTACTCGATATTCGGGGTGTTTTCGGCGCTGGCGCTGTGCGCCAACCTGCTGTTCCTGATTGCGCTGCTGTCCTTGCTGCAGGCAACGCTCACCTTGCCCGGCATCGCCGCCATCGCCCTGACACTGGGGATGGCGATCGACGCCAACGTGCTGATCAACGAGCGTATCCGCGAGGAATTGCGCAACGGCGCGAGTCCCCAGGCAGCCATCCACGCCGGTTACGAGCGGGCCTTCGGCACCATCATCGATTCCAACGTGACCACCTTGATTGCAGGTCTGGCGCTGCTGATTTTCGGTTCCGGCCCGGTGCGCGGTTTTGCCGTGGTGCATTGCCTGGGCATCCTCACTTCCATTTTCAGCTCGGTGGTGGTGAGCCGGGCCATGGTCAACCTCGCCTACGGTTCGCGCCGCAAGCTCGATAGCGTGCCCATCGGCAACACTGCGTGGAAATGAGGGTGGCAATGCGCATGAAAATCCACGGGGGACGCCATCGCAGGGCGCGCCCGCCAACCGGGCGGCGCGCCCTGCCCTTCACCGGCCCGGAGAGCTGACATGGAATTTTTCAAGATTCGCCGCGACATCCCGTTCATGCGCCACGCGCTGGCGTTCAACATCGTGTCGCTGGTCACGTTTCTGCTGGCCGTGTTTTTCCTGTTCCAGAAGGGCTTGAACTTCAGCATCGAATTCACCGGCGGCACGGTGCTGGAAATCAACTACGAGCTCGGGGCCGACGTCGAGCGCATCCGCAAGACCCTCGAGGGCAGGCAGTTCCACGATTTTTCGGTGCAGAATTTCGGCTCCTCCCGGGATGTACTCATCCGCATGCCGCTGAAACCCGGCCAGGCCAGCGCCGACCTGTCGAAAACGGTCATGGAGGCGCTGTCGGCGGACGACAAGTCCGCCAGGCTGCAGCGCGTCGAATTCGTCGGCCCGCAGGTGGGCCGGGAGCTGGCGGAAAACGGCGCACTGGCGCTGCTGATCACCTCGCTAGGCATCGTCGGCTACCTGGCATTGCGCTTCGAATGGAAATTCGGCGTGGCCGCCATCATCGCCAATCTGCACGACGTGGTGATCATTCTCGGCTGCTTCGCCCTGTTCCAGTGGGAGTTCTCCCTGCCGGTGCTGGCCGCCATCCTGGCGGTGCTGGGCTACTCGGTCAACGAATCGGTGGTGGTGGCAGACCGGATCCGGGAAAATTTCCGCAAGATGCGCCGGGTGTCGGTGGAGCACGTCATCGACAACGCCATCACCAGCACCATTTCGCGCACCATCATCACCCACGGCTGCACCCAGCTGATGGTCACCTCGATGCTGATCTTCGGCGGTGCGGCGCTGCACTATTTTGCCCTGGCCCTGACCATCGGCATCCTGTTCGGCATCTACTCATCGGTGCTGGTGATGGCGCCCCTGGTGCGCTGGCTGGGGGTGAAGCGCGAAGACCTGGTCAAGCCGGTCAAGGACAAACGGGAGGAGGCGGTCGTTTAACGAGCCGGGTTTCGTACCTCTCCCACCCACGGTAGATTGCCGCGCCGGCAGGGAAGCCTGGATTGGTTCCTGACAGCCGGCAGGATGTGGTTAAAAAACCCCATCCCGCCAAGCACACCGGCCATTGCCGGCCATGTCCGGAGGAATAAACCGCGACCTGCCGCTGTTCGCCCGTGCACGCGACCGCCGTTCGCCCCTGAATTCGGGAAATATGCAGCAGTCCCGCTACCGCCTGCCAAGTCGCATCAGGGAGGGCCTTGGGGCTTACGCACCCTCGCATGCTAGGATCTCGTCGCCGTTCATCTTTAGGGGAATCGAATGAAGACAAGCTTTTTGGCAGCCAGTATCGCCCTCGCACTGGGTTGCGGCATAGCCGCAGAGGCGCTTGCACAAGCTAAACCGGAGCAATTGGTTGCGCAGCGCAAGGGCGCGATGAACCTGCAGGTGAAATACTTCTTTCCCATGCTTGCCATGGTGCAAGGCCGCGTTCCCTATGACGCAGCGACAGTGCAGCGCAACGCGGATTACCTGGCCGTCCTGAGCAAGCTTCCCTGGGATGATTTCCAGCCCAGTACCGCCGGCGCCGCCAACACCAAGGCCAAGGAAGACATCTACAAGGACCCGGCGAAATTCAAGAAAGGAATCGACACGATGCAGGTGGAAGTGCAGAAGCTCGTGGCTGCGGCGCGTGGCGGGGACCAGGCTGTCGTCGGTGCTGCGGTGCGGAGCGTGGGCCAATCCTGCAATGCCTGTCACGAAGGATTTGCCACCTTCGAGTTCCGATTCAAGCTCCAATAGATAACAGGCTGGGTGCGGCGCGCTGCCGGGCGCGCCGACCTCAGCCCATCATCAATTGAACCGCCGCGGTACATGTTGCGGTTGATTCGTCGTATTTCCCGCCTGGCGCTTGCCTGGGTGTTCTTCGCCGGTTTCGCCGCGGCTTTTGCGCAAGGGGACGTGAAGAGCGGACAGTATCTGGCCAAGGCTGCCGGCTGCATCGGCTGCCACACCGACACCAGGCCGGGTTCTGCGCCGTTTGCCGGCGGACGAGCGCTGGATACGCCCTTCGGTACCTTCTACGGCCCGAACATCACGCCGCATCGGGAAACGGGATTGGGTAACTGGTCCGAGGCGGACTTGCGGCGCGCGATCCGCCTGGGCGAGCGTCCCGATGGCACGCACTATTTTCCGGCTTTTCCCTATCCGTCGTTCACCGGGATGACGGACAAGGATATCCGCGACCTGTGGGCTTATTTGCACAGCCTGCCACCGGTCAACAAAGCCAACCGGCCGCACGACCTGCGCTTTCCCTTCGGCTGGCGCTTCCTGGTCACATTCTGGAAATGGCTATTTTTTACGCCGGGTCCGCTTGTGGCGAGTCCGCAGGCGCCCGCCGCAGTGAATCGCGGCGCCTATCTGGTACGCGCGCTCGGGCATTGCGGCGAGTGCCACACCCCGCGGAATTTTCTCGGCGGACCGAAAGCAGACAGAGCGTTCGCCGGCGCAAAACTTCCCGAAGGCCGCACGCCGAATTTGACGCCGACACGGCTGAAGAAGTGGAGCGACGCCGAGCTGAAGAAATTCCTGCTGACCGGGCTCACGCCGGGCGGCGATGTGGCCGCCGAGACCATGGGTGAAGTAATCGAGAACACGACCAGCCAGCTCACTCCCGGGGACCTCGCGGCCCTGATCGCCTACCTGCGCACACTTGCGCCGCTACCCGACGAGCCCCGTTAGGCCAGGCCGGGACTGGACTTTTCGGGCGAGGCGATGGCGGCTTGGCAATGCCGTCGAGTGCAATCCACTCAGACGCGCTCGCGATGCGAAAATAAACCGGCCCGATTACGGCCGCGTTCAACGACTGCCTGCCCACTCGATTGCGCAGTCCCTGCAACGCGGTAACGCGAGCCGGGGTGAGCGTAAGCCGGCCTGGCACGGTTTCACCCCTCGCCAGGCCCCGCCGGCGCAGCCTCTGTTTCCGCTCCATGAGGGAACAAAATGTACTGTAGTTTCCTCATGGATAGGGAAACACCGAAGTATGTTCTCGTTGCCGGATCAGCCGGGCACGGGGCGCGGATGTGTTACCACGTCGCAACGAGCCCCATGTTTTGCTCAGGTGCTCGATCTTATCTCGATAGCGAGACCCCGCATCACCGAGGTCAGCCGTCGGAGAGTGATGGCATGAACGTGACGCCTTGTAACACGGAAGCGAGTACAACCGAGGAACCCGGTGCGGAAAAACTGCACGCCGGGGTCTGTGCGGGGGGCCGCCCGTAAGAGCGGTTCCTACCGCGGAGGCCCCAGCAGACAGGCCTCGCGTATATTGCTATTATGCAATATATGGAAGCCGTCTTGATTGCTCGCACTAAGGACGTTCGCGGCGACGGCGCCATCGTCGAAATAGTTGTCTGGCAGCTTCCGGAGCCACTCCCGCCGAGTACCCATCTCTACAAGTACCGCTTGTACTACGGGACCGAAAATGACAGCCGAGTACGCTATGACAACGAGCGCGGCAAAGGCGATCACCGACACATCGGTGAGAAGGAAGAAGACTACACGTTCACGACGATCGACCAACTGTTGGACGACTTTGAGCGCGACATCGCAAACTGGAGATGATCTATGAAGGCAATTATTGAGGTAGCGAAGAGAGGCGCTGCAATTCGTTCGGCACGGCAGCAGATTGCGGCAGCGCGTCGTGGTCAAGCGGCAGACTATCGGTTGAGCTTCGAGTCGGCTCGAATGTTGTTTTCTGAGCTGACGCCGGCGCGCCTCGAACTTCTCGACACATTACGTCGAGTCGGTCCATGTAGTGTTTATGCATTGGCGAAGGCCGCAGAACGCAACTACTCGAACGTCCATACGGATGTTTCGCGTCTTGAGGAACTGGGGCTGATCGAGCGAGGGGAAGAAGCGACAATACTTGTGCCCTACGAATCAGTTGAGATCCTGATGCCTCTCGCGCAGGTAGCGTGAAGCTGGGGCCGAATCGGGTAGGGGGTGTTTAGCCCCCGGCCCCCACAGCATCCCGCATGCGGGTCCGCACGGGGCGCTTCCGTCGGATTCGTCCCGCCTCAACTGCAGGCTGGCAGCTGCCCGCCGTGCCTTTCAGGTGCCACTCCGAGTAGAAGGGCCTCGATAGCGAAGATCTGCATCTGTTCCATAGTTTCGGTAGTTATTTACAACTACCGCAACTATGGAACAGTAGCGCTCATGACGACTTCCGGGCAAAGAGTGGAGAGGCTTCTTGGACGCAGCGGACCGCTACGATCAAGGAAGCTCGTCCATGCGGGGCTGACCCGTAGCGAACTGTCGCGAATGGTCGCCAGCGGGCGCCTGGTGCGCGTGGGACGTGGCCTGTACGCGGTGCCGGAGTATCAGTCGGGCGAGAACGAAGCCCTCGCCGCCGTCGCGCAGCGGGCACCCAAGGTCGTGTTTTGCCTGCTGACGGCGCTGCGTTTCCATGATCTGACGACACAGGCGCCGTTTCAGGTGGTGGATCGCCATCGGCAACAAGGCGCATCCGCCGCGGCTCGAATATCCGCCTATCCGGACGGTGCGCTACTCGGTGGAGTCGCTGGCTGCCGGGGTCGAGGAACACAAGGTCGAACGCACCACCATCCGGGTAACGAGCATCGAGAAGACGGTGGCGGACTGCTTCAAGTTCCGCAACAAGGTCGGCCTCGATGTCGCTCTGGAAGCACTGCGCGATGCGCGCCGCGACAAGAAGATTCTTCCCGACGAGATCCGGCGCTACGCGTCGGTCAACCGGGTCGCAAACGTCGTGCGCCCGTATCTCGAGGCGGTGGCGTGAACGCCGGCGAAGCCGCGTCGATCCAGGCGCGGCTGCTGGCACTCGCAAAGTCGCGCGGCGAGGATTTCAATCTCACGCTCAACCGCTACGGGCTGGAGCGCTTTCTCTACCAGCTTTCGATAAGCCCCGCGCGCGAGCATTACTGGCTCAAGGGCGCCCTGCTCTTCGACCTGTGGTTCGACGTGCCGCACCGGCCGACGCGGGATGCGGATTTCCTCGGCTTCGGACCCGCCGACGCGGAAGCAGTGCGCAAGGCGCTTGCCGAGGTATGCCGCATCGAAGCGCCCGACGCGATGACGTTCGATCCGGACTCGATCGCTATCGAAGACATCCGCGAAGACGCCCGATATGGCGGTCTGCGCGTACGGATAAAGGGGCTGCTCGGCAAAGCGCGCTGCTCGCTGCAAGCTCGACGTCGGCTACGGCGCCGCGGTGACGCCGGGGCCGCAAGAAATCGAGTTTCCGACGCTGCTCGCCGATCAGCCGGCGCCGCGGTTGCATGCATACCCGCGTGCCACGGTCGTTTCGGAGAAGCTGGAGGCCATCGTGAGTATCGGCATGACCAACAGCCGGATGAAGGATTACTTCGACCTGCGTGCGCTGGCGCGCGAGGGCGCTATCGATCCGGACGAGCTGGCCTCGGCAGTAGCGGCGACGTTTGCGCGCCGCAAGACGCCGCTGCCCGAGGGACTGCCGCTCGGACTGAGCGAAGAGTTCGCACAGGACGTCGGAAGGAAGGCGCTGTGGAAGGCGTTTCTCGGCAAGAACCGGCTCGACGCGCCCTCGCTTGAAGAGGTCGTGGCGGAAGTCCGCCGATTTGTCGAGCCACCGCTCAAGGCGGCGTTCAAGGTACAGCTGGGCAACGTAGCGAAAACGTAGCGTTTTCGGCGATTCGCTACGTTGCCCGGCGAGCGTAAGTGATTGAGGACGGACCTGAAGTGCCTTACGCTTGCCTTGGTTATCCGACTGTTAACCCGCGCCGCTCGACGGCTCGCGCAGCACGGCGGGGCACGGAAGCTGGCGCCGGCAGGCCGCCAAGCGCGCGGGCAGACGGATTGGGCGCCGGTGGCGGTGATCGCTCCACCGCCTGCACCGGCCTTCGTGCGAAGGTGGCGCCGGGCGAGACGGCTCAAGTGACAAGCTGAAGCGCCCCGCTCGCCGACGCGGCATCGGCAAAGCGACTGCGCGCATCGCTGCCCGGACTGCCGGTAACGAGGCGCGCGGATGGTAAAATTAGCGTTGTTGATCGAAATTGAGGAGCTAGCCGCATGCGATCTACTTACAACGATGCAGCAGCGCCGCCTTGAAAAACTCGCCCGCGATGCCGGGCGCACTCCGCAAGTCATGTTGCGCTTTGTGCTTCGTGACGGCTTCGATTTGTGCGAACTGGAAGTAAGCGAAAGCCTAGCCGCAGAACGCGATGCAGTCCGGCGCGGGTATGTGCCGCCTGTCACGGCCGCGCCTGCGCCGGGAGCAAGTCAAGCACGAAATCGTAAATCGACTCGGCGTGTTGCAGGGCGGCATCGAATTCCTTGCGCGAGGGCATCGGGTCCTGCGTCAGTCCCGGATAACGAAAGGCGGAAGCGTAGGGCGTAAGAATTTCAGCCGCGCCTGCGAAACGTGCGATTTCAGGCGCCAGGGGCTGCACCTGGCGAATGAGCCGGCGGATGTCGTGTCTTCTCGAAGGAAATGTCGCTCGCGGTGAGCCATCCTTTCAGTGCCTTTTCCGCCGCCTGCTGACAGTGGAAAATGGCCGTGTCCAGCGGACCGTCCGGCGTCGCGCCGACGATCCGCGCAGCCTGTAGGTCGTGCGCGGCTTTCGTGAGCCACTCGCGGGTCAGCTGGGCGAGGGCTTCATCCATGGAGTTTGCGCCCGTGATGCAGAATCCGATGCTGGATGGACGCGCGCAGATGACTGTAACGATCGAACTCGGCGCGGGTCTGGACGAACACGTCCTTGCTCATGTCCAGATCGCCGAGACAGCGATGCGCGCGCTGCATCCTGCGGATCGCCCGCTCGTCGCTTTCGCGCACGATCACCATCAAGTCGATGTCGCTGTCTTCATGGGGCGTGCCCCAGGCGTGCGAGCCAAACAGGAAAATCTGCTCCGGCTGGAATTCGGCTTTCAGCCGTTCCACCGCCTGTTCCAAAAGACCCGATGGGATCGTCTTCATGCAGTCCAGCGTAGCACGCGCCGATGTCCGGGAAAAGGCGACCGGGGATGAGTAGGCAGGGATCGCGGCGCGCCTGCCAACATGGGCCGCGGCCCGGTATCCCTGCGTACCACGGGTGCTGGTGACCCACGCGCCACGGGGCGCGGATGTGTCGCCACGTCGCACCGCGCCCCATGCGCTACCGGAGCCCCAGAAAGTTTCGGGACGGCGGGGGCGTCATGGCAATGCCGCCTGAGCGCGCCACTAGATTTTTCGCGCCAACCCGGCAGCCTTGCCGATATAGCCCGAAGGCGTCATCGCCAGCAGCCTGTGCTTCTCCGCCTCCGGGATCGGAAGCCCGCGAATGAATTCAGCCAGGCCTTCGCGCGTAATCCCCTTGCCGCGGGTGAGCGCCTTCAGTTGCTCGTAGGCGTTCGCCACCCCGTGGCGGCGCATCACGGTCTGCACCGGTTCGGCGAGCACTTCCCAGCAATCATCGAGATCGCGGCAGATGCGCCCGGCATCGGCTTCCAGGCGCGACAGACCTTTCAGGCAGGATTGATAGCCAAGCAAGCCGTGGCCGAGCGCGACGCCGATGTTGCGCAGCACGGTCGAATCCGAAAGATCGCGCTGCCAGCGGGACACCGGCAGTTTTTCCGACATATGCCGCAGCAGGGCGTTGGCGATTCCCAGGTTGCCTTCGGAGTTCTCGAAGTCGATCGGATTGACCTTGTGCGGCATGGTCGAGGAACCGACCTCTCCCGCGACCGTCTTCTGGCGGAAATAGCCGAGCGAGATATAGCCCCACAAATCGCGGTCCAGATCGAGCAGGATGGTGTTGGCGCGGGCGATCGCATCGAATTGCTCGGCCAGGCCGTCGTGCGGCTCGATCTGGGTGGTGTAGGCGTTGAACTCCAGACCGAGGCCTTCGACGAAACCCTGCGCCAAGCGCTCCCAGTCGAAATCCGGATAGGCCGCCAGATGAGCGTTGTAGTTTCCTACCGCGCCGTTCAGCTTGCCCTGCAGCGAAACTCCGGCCACCGCGCGCTGCGCGCGCCGCAGCCGGTGCGCCACGTTGGCGAGTTCCTTTCCCAGCGTGGTGGGCGAGGCCGGCTGCCCATGGGTGCGCGCCAGCATGGCGAGGCCGGCATGCCGTTTTGCCAGGGTGGTGAGTGCGTCGATGATCCGATCGAGGGCGGGCAGGATCACCGCATCGCGGCCCTCCTTCAGCATCAGACCATAGGCGAGATTGTTGATGTCCTCCGAAGTGCAGGCGAAATGGATGAACTCGCCGACCCGCGCCGCCTCGGGATTGCCGGCCAGGCGGCCCTTCAGCCAGTACTCGATCGCCTTGACGTCGTGATTCGTCCCGGCTTCGATTTTTTTCACCAGCGCCGCGTCATCGTCGGAAAACGATTCGACGATCTGTTCGAGCTCGGCGCGGGTCGCGCCGGAAAACGGCCTGATCTCGGCGATCGATGCTTCGTCGGCGAGCGCCAGCAGCCAGCGGATTTCGACCTTGATCCGGTACCGGATCAACGCCGCCTCGCTGAAAAAACTGCGCAGCGGCTCGAGCTGCCGGTGGTAGCGTCCATCGAGCGGCGATAATGCGCTGAGTGGGGAAAGCGGCATCGACGGGCGGGAGAGGGCGGCGGGTAAGAATTTTAGCATGGTCCTTCAAGCGCTTAATTTCGTTTTTTGGACTCAAGGACTGAAGCTGCCGGACAGCCGCCCAGCGGCGGTTTTTTTGGACGAGAAACTCGCCGCAGAGCGCGGAGTCGGCGAGCGTTCCGCGCCGTGATTTCCGGAAGAGCATCAGCGGCGTGATATAATTTTTTCCCTCATCACGCGCTCGTCGCAACAACCCGGACGGCCGCGCCCACTGCGCAACAAGCACTCATGAAACTCCTAGGCTCCATCGCCAGTCCGTTCACGCGCAAGGTCCGCATCGTCCTTGCCGAAAAGAAAATCGAGTACGAATTCGAACTCGATAATCCCTGGGAGCCCGACAACAAGGTGCTGCCCCTCAATCCGCTCAACCAGCTGCCGGTGCTGGTGCTCGATGACGGCTCGACGCTGTTCGATTCGCGCGTGATCGTGGAATTTCTGGACAACGTCTCGCCGATCAGCCGGCTCATTCCCTCGACCAATCGCGAAAGGATCGAAGTCAAGCGCTGGGAAGCACTGGCCGACGGCCTGCTGGACGCCGGGGTGCTGGTGCGCAGGGAATTCCAGCGCGCGGACAACGAACGCAGCGCTGCCTGGATCGAGCGCCAACTGCGAAAAATCCACGACAGCCTGGCCGGGATGGAACGCGAGCTGGGCGTAAAGCCCTGGTGCGCGGGGAACAATTACACCCTCGCGGACATCTGCGTGGGCTGCGCGCTGGGATGGCTCGGTTTTCGTTTTCCCGAGATCGACTGGCGCGCCGGCCACCCCAATCTCGCGCGCGAACTCGACAAGTTGTCCGAACGCGCCTCGTTCGCCGACACCGTCCCCCAGGCCTGAAACCTTTCACCGGCCGGGCTGCGCCCGGGCACCCGGTCTCTAAGACCCGTCGCCCAGACTTTCCAGGTCCGCGAGATCCTTGAGCCGCCCGGCCGCGCGCTTGTTCGTTTTGAAGTCCGCAAGCGAAATGAACGACAGTTCGACGCCGTCGATGGCGGTCGCCGTGCGGCGCACGTAGCAGTCGGAAAATTCCACGCCATCGATCGTCGTGAGCAGATCGATGCGGTTGGGCGGATAGCCGAGTTGGATGACCTTGCCCGGCGAGGTGAGATCCTCAAGCGCGATGCCCAGCGATCCGAAGCCGAACTGCCCGAGGGCGGTCAGCAGCCTCTGCGCGTTTTCCCGCTCGCAGCCGATCCAGAAATCAAGATCGCCCGTATACCGGGGATGCCCGAAGGCCGCCAGCGCATAGCCGCCGACGATGAGGTACTCAACCCGGTTTGAGTTGAGTAATTCGGCAAACTCTTTGAAGTCTCGCGTCAGCATCCGGATGCAGGCGAAGGTATTCCCGGCGCAGCGCTTCAAGCGCGGCAATGCGTGCTTCCACCGGCCGGGACAGCCAGTACAGGCGCTCCGGTGCGGCGGATCGCAAACCGGTCTTGACGACGTTATGCTCCATGAACACGATTGTCGCGCAGTTTCCCGGTCAGCGTCGAGCTTTGATGCCTGTCACTACCTTGCGCGCCGCGGTCCCGGCTCACGCGATGACGCCGCCGCCCAGACACAGCTCGCCGCGGTACAGCACCACCGACTGCCCCGGCGTCACCGCCCACTGCGGTGAATCGAACGCCACCTCCAGTCCCGACTCATCGACCCCCGCAACATGGCAGGGCGCATCGGCCTGGCGATAACGCGCGCGGGCGGTGAGCCTTTCACCCGCCCCGGGCGGCTCGCCGCCGACCCAGGCGAGATCGTTCGCCCGCAGCCCGGCGGCCAGCAGCAGCGGGTGATCGCGACCCTGAACCACGATCAGTTCATTGGCGCGCATGTCCTTTGCGGCGACGTACCACGGTTCGCCGGCCGATGACTTGAGTCCGCCGATGCCGATGCCCTTGCGCTGGCCGATGGTGTAGAACGCCAGACCCTGGTGCTCGCCCACGGTGCGCCCCTCCGGGGTGCGCATCGGCCCGGGCTGCTTGGGCAGGTAACGATTGAGAAACTCGCGGAACGGGCGCTCGCCGATGAAGCAGATACCGGTCGAATCGCGCTTGGCGAAATTCGGCAACCCCGCCTCCTCCGCGATCCGCCGCACCTCGGTTTTGCGCAGGTCCCCCAGGGGAAACAGCACCCGGGAAAGCTGCGCCTGATTCAGACGATGGAGGAAATAACTCTGATCCTTCGAGCCATCGCGCGCCCTGAGCAGTTCGACGCCTGGGCCGGATTGCCGGACGCGCGCGTAGTGCCCGGTGGCGATGCGTTCGGCGCGCATCGCCAGCGCGTGATCGAGAAACGCCTTGAACTTGATCTCGGCATTGCACAGCACATCGGGATTGGGGGTGCGGCCGGCGGCGTATTCGGCAAGAAAGGCGCTGAATACGCGGTCCTTGTACTGCGCCGAGAAATTCACCACCTCCAGGTCGATGCCGATGACATCCGCAACCGACGCGACGTCGATCAGGTCGGCGCGGGTGGAACAGTACCGGTCGTCATCGTCGTCCTCCCAGTTCTTCATGAACAGGCCGATGACTTCGTATCCCCGGCGCTTCAGCAGCAGCGCCGCCACCGACGAATCCACGCCGCCCGACATGCCGACCACGATCCGCTCACCGGCGAATTTTGCTGTCGAGGCAGCGCTGGTCAGCGCTGTATTTCCCACAGGCGCAGCCTCATTGCCAGTGCGTCACGATGTCGATCGGATAACGTCTCCCCGCCAGATAGTCTTCCACGCAGCGCATCACCAGCGGGCTCCGGTGACGGCGGGCGAGCGCGCGGATTTCTCCCGCCGTGAGCCATGCTGCGCGCAGGATGGGACTATCGAGCCGGCGCTCCGGCTCGTGTGTGCCCAGCTTGCCGTGGAAGGCGAAACGGAGAAACACCGTCCCTGCGGCCGATGCCCAACTGTATATCCCCACCAGCCCGGCCGGTTCGAAGTGCCAGGCCGACTCCTCCAGGGTTTCCCGGGCGCAGGCCTCGATCAGCGTCTCGCCCCGCTCCCAATGGCCGGCCGGCTGGTTATACACGCGCTCGCCGCTTGACTCCTCCTCAACCAGCAGGAATCGCCCCTCCTGTTCAATCACGGCCGCGACGGTGACATCGGGTTTCCAGACCACGGTCTCAGTATCCGCACGTTCCACGGACAGGCGCAGTACGCGCCATGTACCTGGCCGCCGCTTCACGCCGTTCGCTGATCCGGGCCGAATCGGTGGTATGTCGGCTGATTTTCGGCATGACCGGGCATCCGGTTGATAGCGAAGAACAACATTCTACCAAGCCACCCGCAACGAGCGCTGCTATCATTTTTAACGACGGCCGAAGACAAACCAACACGGCCGCATGGAGACGGGCATGCTCATCAACTGCGTTGCGTATCAGGACGGCAGGAAAATTGCCGATGTCGCAAAGGAGGACATCAGCCTCTACGTTGCCCGCCCGGAGTGCTTCATCTGGGTGGCGCTGAAGGAGCCGGACGAGGCGGAGCTGCAGGAGATGCAAGAGGAATTCGGCCTGCACGAACTGGCCGTCGAAGATGCCCACCACGGCCATCAGCGGCCGAAAATCGAGGAGTACGGCGATTCGCTGTTCGCCGTGCTGCAGACGGTGGAAGTGACGGGCGAGGAGCTTCGGGTCGGCGAAGTGGATGTGTTCGTCGGCAGGAACTACATCCTGTCCATCCGCAATCTCACCGAACAGGGGTTTGCCAATGTGCGCGCGCGTTGCGAGCGCGATCCGGAATTGCTGAAGCACGGCTCGGGCTTTGTGTTCTACGCGCTGATGGATGCGGTGGTGGACCGCTATTTTCCGGTGCTCGACGCGCTCGAGCAGGAACTGGAGCTGGTCGAGCAGAATATTTTCAAGGGCGGTTCGGCGCGCGCCAACATCGAAGCCCTGTACGCATTGAAGCAGAAGCTGATGGTGCTGAAACACGCCGTGGCGCCGCTGCTCGAAGCGGTGAGCCGGCTCCACGGCGGGCGCATTCCGCAGGTCTGCCAGGGCACGCAGGAGTACTACCGGGACGTTTATGACCACCTGGTGCGCCTCAACCAGTCGATCGACGCGCTGCGCGACATGGTGGTCACCGCCCTTTCGGTGAATCTGTCGCTGATCACGCTGCATGAGAGTGAGAACACCAAGCGCCTCGCCGCCTACGCCGCGCTGGTCGCCGTTCCCACCATGATCGCCGGCGTATACGGCATGAATTTCCAGCACATGCCGGAGCTCCAATGGCAATTCGGCTACCCGCTTTCGCTCGCCATCATGGTGGCAATCGACACCTTCCTTTACCGGCGCTTTCGCAGGACCGGCTGGCTGTGACCGGGGAATCTGCATATTGCCGACTTTGTGCAGTCCAGATGGCCTGCGGCCGCGGCCTGGCCGGAGGCGATGTTTTCTTTTTTGATATAGTATCCGGCCATTCAACTTAACCCGGGGCTATTCATGTCCACCAAAGCGAAACGACGTCCGTCCACCGCCAAGACGGTGAATCATCCGCTTCGTGAACAACTCGCCAACGCCATAGCCGGCCGTATCGCCTATCTCGGCCTGAAGCAGGTGCAGGCAGCCGAGATGCTCGGCTTGACCCAGCCGCGGCTCAATTTGCTGCTGCGCGGCCACATCGAGCACTTCAGCCTCGATGCGCTGGCCAACCTCGCCTCCCGTGCCGGACTGACGGTCCGCCTCACCGTGACCCGCCCCTACGGGCAGGGCTGAGCGACGGCGCCGCCCGGCGCCGCCCGGCGGCGCGACAGCCGCCGTCTCCGGGGCCCTGTGCAGGATTATTCGGCCACCCTGCTCCGCAGCGCTTTGGTGCGGCCCCGGCGAATTTTGCCGTCGAGGCGCTTTTCCCTGGAACTGCGGGTGGGCCGGGTCGGCTTTCGCTTGCGCGGTATCACCGCCGCGCTCCCGACCAGTTCGCGCAGGCGCGCGAGCGCATCGTCGCGATTAAGTTCGAGGCTGCGATGCTGCTGCGCCTTGATCACCACCACGCCGTCACGGGTGATGCGCTGGTCGGTCAGCCGCAACAGGCGTTCTTTCAGCCAGGCAGGCAATGACGAGGCCGGCACATCGAAGCGCAAATGGATCGCGGAGGAAACCTTGTTGACGTTTTGTCCGCCGGCTCCCTGGGCGCGGATGGCGCTCAGTTGTATCTCGGACAGCGGAATCCCCGGCGTGCCGGGGATTTCCACGCCGGTCTGATCCGTACCGGGACGCGCGATCGCCATGAGGTGTTGACGCAGGGTGTTGACGCAGCGGCGCCGGCCTGCCAGGCCCGCCGTGCGGCCTAACGACGCCGGCGCTTGCGCGCGGCGTAGAGCTGGCGAAAAGTCCTGGCGGAATGCGGCGCCGGGAAAAAACGTCCGGCCGTCCAGCCGGCGCCGAACGGCAGTGAGCCGATCATCCGGTCGCGGTTGCGCAGGGTGCGCAGGTAGCGCACCCCGAGCCCGGTGGCCATGCCGTACAGCAAAGGGCGGCGCGCGAACCATGACCAGATGCGCAGCGCCAGCATTTCACGCCAGGGCCGCAGACCGCGCGCCACCTGCTTTTCCCGGAGTTTGCGCAGCAGATCGGGCAGCGGAATTTTCACCGGACAGACTACCGAACACGCCCCGCACAGGGTTGCCGCGTGCGGCAGATCGAGCGAGTTTTCAAGGCCGGTGAAGGACGGGGTCAGCACCGCGCCCATCGGTCCCGGATAAACCCACCCATAGGCGTGGCCGCCCACGGTTTTATAAACAGGGCAATGATTCATGCAGGCGCCGCAGCGGATACAGCGCAGCATTTCCTGCATGTCGCTGCCCACCAGATTGGTGCGGCCGGCATCGACCAGGATGAAGTACATGTGCTGCGGCCCATCCGCATCGCCGGGACCGCGCGTGCCGGTGAACAGGCTGACGTAGTTGGAAATCGCCTGTCCGGTGGCCGAGCGCGTCAGCAGCCGCAGCAGGCACGCGAAATCCTCCAGGCTCGGCAGCACTTTTTCGATGCCGGTGATACAGACATGGACGCGGGGCAAAGTCGTCACCATCCGGCCATTGCCTTCATTGGTGACGATCACGCCCGATCCGGTTTCCGCAATCAGGAAATTGCCCCCCGATATCCCCAGGTCACCTGACAGAAAATGCTGGCGCAGCACGGCACGGGCCTCGCGCGTCAACTGCTCGGCGCTGGTCTTGCGCGGGCCGCCGTGGTGTTTCTCGAACAGGTCCGAGACTTCGTCCCTGCTCTTGTGCAAAGCCGGTCCGATGATGTGCGAGGGCGCTTCGCCGGCGAGCTGGATGATGTACTCACCCAGATCGGTTTCGATGGGCGTCACGCCACTGGCCGCAAGCAGCTCGTTGAGCGAGGCCTCCTCGGACAGCATCGACTTGGATTTGATCGCCTTGCGGATGGCGTGCCGGCGGCAAATCTCCAGCACCAGTTCACCCGCCTCCGCGCCGGTTTCGGCGAACAGCACCGTCGCGCCCCGCCGCGTCGCTTCGGCCTCGAAGCGCTCGAGGCAGGTGTCCAGGGTGGCCAGTGCGCGATCGCGAATCGCCGCGCCGGCATCGCGCAGGCGCTCGAACATCTCGGGACCGAACTCCCCGACCGCGCGGCTGCGCAGCAACGCCAGGCCTGCCGAGCCGAATTGGTGCAGATTCGCCTGCAGCACCGGATTGGCGAGCGCCGTCGCGGCGCGGGCCTTGAAATGCATGGATTGAACTTGCATGGCTCTGTCCGGGAGAGGCGAAAGGGGGAAGGCGTCAGCAGCGCATCAGCATCGCGGCCGGGCCTTTATTCTTCACCGGCCAGCACCTCTGCGATGTGCAGCACGCGGATGGTCATATCACCGCGCTTGCGCAGCCGGCCTTCGATGTTCAGCATGCAGCCCAGGTCCCCCAGCACCACGGCGCCGGCGCCGCTGGCGGAGATGTTCCGGCACTTGGCTTCCGCCATTTCAGCGGAGATATCACCGAACTTGACGGAGAACGTGCCGCCGAAGCCGCAGCAGGTTTCGCACTGTGTCATTTCCTTCAGTTCCAGTCCGGCCACCCGGGAGAGCAGTTGCCGCGGTTGCGACTTGACCCCGAGTTCGCGCAGTCCTGAGCAGGCATCGTGGTAAGTCACCGCGCCCTGGTAACGCCCCGGGACGCTGCGTATCCTGGCGACGCTGACCAGAAAGTCCGTCAGCTCGTGCACCCGTTGCGCAAAATGCCCGGCCCTGGCTGCCGGTACCGGTTCCCCGCGAAACAAATCGGGGTAGTGCATGCGTATCATGCCGGCGCAGGAACCCGAGGGAACCACGATGTAATCGCAGGAGGCGAATTCGGCCAGCAGTTTTTCGGCGAGCGCCCGCGCCGATTGGCGATCGCCGGCGTTGTAGCCGGGCTGGCCGCAGCACGTCTGGGATTGCGGCACCACCACCTCATAGCCGGCCGATTCGAGCAACGCCAGCGCGGCGAATCCGATGTTCGGCCTCATCATGTCCACGAGGCAGGTGACAAACAGTCCGACGCGCATTTTGATTTGAAAAACAATCGGGTTAGGCCGCAAAAATGATAGCACGACAGATACCTGCGTTTCGCAACGAAGCGACGCCGGGAGGGTGGCCGCGCTGCGCATTGGTCCGCGGTTGCAAAGCCGGGGAACCTCTGCCGGGGGAACCTCTACTGCGCAACCATGCCGTGCACTGAAAAAAGCCTGGCCGGATCGATCCAGACTTTCTCCGGCGCGAGGCCGGCTGTGCGCGCCAGGTCCTGAAATTCAGCGACCGTGTATTTGCAGGAAATCTCGGTGTGAATGGTCTCGCCCGGCTTGAAGTCGAAGCGGCGGCCCGCCACCCGCGCAAACTGCGAGTACAGGCTCTCCAGGTGCATTTCGATGCGGCCGAGCGCTGCGTTGTAGAACGCCCGGTGGCGGAAGCGGCGCACCTGGAAGTCGGCGTCCAGTTCGCGGTTGATGCGCCACAGCAGGTTGAGGTTGAACCGCGCCGTGATGCCCTGCGCATCGTCGTATGCGGCCTCGAGGATGGTGCGTTCCTTCTTCAGGTCGACGCCGATGACCAGCACCCCGCCCGCGCCGACCAGCCGGCGCGTGCGACGCAGGAACTCCAGCGCCTCGTCCGGGGTGAAATTGCCGATGGTCGAGCCGGGAAAGAACACCGCCTTGCCGCGGATGGGCACGCCGACGAATTCCGGGAGTTCCAGCGGGCGGCTGTAGTCGGCGCACACGGCGGTGATGTTCAGCGCCGGAAACAGCCCGGCAAGCCGGCTCGAGGCCGCCTTCAGCGTTTCCCCATCGATTTCGACCGGCACGTACAGGCGCGGCCTGAGCCGCTCGAGCAGAATGCGCGTCTTGATTCCCGCCCCGCTGCCGAACTCGATGAGTTCGGCATCCGGACCGATGAATTGGGCGATCTCATCGAGATGGCCGCGCAGGATGGCCATCTCGGTCCGCGTCGGATAGTACTCGGGCAGTTCGCAGATCGCCTCGAACAGCCGCGAGCCCTGCTCGTCGTAGAAATATTTTGGGGGAATGGCCTTTTGCGCCAGGGCAAGGCCGGCGAGCACGTCCTCGCGAAACGAATCCCCCGGGGGATGAAAGTTATAGAACCGCACCACCCCCGGGACGGACTCCCGCTGCTGCGTCATCAACCGGCGTCCGAACCGCTCAACCAGGGCGATGGCGCCTGGAGTCCTTGGCGTGAATGTTGCGCCGATGCTTTTGCACCGCCGCCTTGGCTTTTATCTTCACCGGCTCGAGGGCATTTTCCAGCCACTTGCGGATGCGGTTGGCGTCGGCGATGCGGCTGTACTTTCCCCACGAATCGAGCAGTACGATGATGATGGCGCGTCCGGCCAGGTTCGCCTGCATCACCAGGCAACGTCCGGCTTCGTTGATGAAGCCCGTCTTGGACAAACCGATGTCCCAGCCGGTGGTGCGGACCAGCGCGTTGGTATTGCGAAACGACTGCCTGCGCCCATTGATTTCCAGATCGAAGCCGGTCGCAGTCGAATACTCCCGCACCTTCGGGTAGGAATGCGCCGCGCGGACAAGCTTGGCGAGGTCCTTCGCGGTCGAGACGTTGGTCGAGGACAGGCCGGTCGAATCGGCGTAGCGCGTGCCTTCCATGCCGAGCTCGCGCGCCTTTGTGTTCATCGCCGCGACGAACGCGGGCCGGCCACCGGGGTAGTAGCGCGACAACGCGGAGGCGGCGCGGTTTTCCGACGCCATCAGCGCCAGTCGCAGCATCTCGTCCCGGCTGAGCATGGTTCCGACCGGCAGCCGCGAATGCGAATTGCGCAGCCAGTCGATGTCCTCGTCGGCGATGGCCATCTGCTCGTCGAGGTCGAGGTTCGCGTCGAGCACCACCACGGCGGTCATCAACTTGGTGATGGAGGCGATCGGCACCACCGACCCGGAATTCTTGCCGTAGAGGATTTCGCCGGACTCCTGGTCGAGGACCAGCACCGAACTGGAGTTCATCGGCAGCCGGCTCGAGGCCGTGCTGTCTTCCGTATGCACCGTGACCGGCCCCACGGCATGAGCCGGTCCGGACGCGATTGCAAGTGCGAAAAGCATGATCGCGAAGGAACGCAAATCCGCCTCCTGGGGGTTTGGAACTGCGCGGAGTGTACCAGCTAAAAACGCAGAATCAAGTGAAAACCCCGGGTGGACTGTGAAAAGCTCATATTTCAGTCGATATAAAGGGATAGCCAGGGTTCTTTAGGCTCCTTTTAAGTACTTTTGAGTCGCCGCCAGCCCCCGTCCAAGCCTTGTTCTTAGGCCATTTGCGAGATCATTCCGGCCGCCAGGACGGCGCCCTCCGGCACCCGCATGTTCCCCTCTTCCTGCAACTGCAGCGCCCACATCTGGGCATACGCGCCGTTCAGTTCCAGCAATTCGCGGTGGCTGCCCCGTTCGACGATCCGTCCCTGGTCCATGACCAGGATCTGGTCGGCATCCATGATGGTGGACAGCCGGTGCGCGATAACCAGGGTGGTGCGGCCGCGCGCAATCCGCTCCAGTTCCGCCTGTATGGCCTGTTCCGTCTCCGAATCCAGGGCGGAGGTGGCCTCGTCGAAAATCAGGATGCTCGGGTTCTTCAGAATCGCCCGGGCGATCGCCACCCGCTGTTTTTCGCCCCCTGAGAGTTTCAGCCCGCGTTCGCCGACCCGCGACTCGTAACCCTCCGGAAGCGTTTCGATGAACTCGTGAATGTGCGCCGCCTGGGCGGCGGCGATGACTTCATCGCCGCCGGCGGCGGGCCTGCCGTAGTGAATGTTGTAGCGGATGGTGTCGTTGAACAGCACCGTGTCCTGGGGCACGATGCCGGTCGCCGCGCGCAGCGATGTTTGCGTTAAGTCGCGGATGTCGGTGCCGTTGATCTGGATTCTGCCCTCGTTGACGTCGTAAAACCGGAACAGCAACCGCGCCAGGGTGGACTTGCCCGAGCCGCTGTGGCCCACCACGGCCACCTTGCGGCCGGCGGGTACCTCGAACGACACGTCAAAGAGTATCTGGCGCTTCGGCTCGTAGAAAAAATTCACGCGGTCGAAACGGATCGCCACCGGCCCCGCGGCAAGCGCTCGCGCATGCGGCCGGTCCCGGATCTCCCGATCCTGGGCGAGCAGCCGGAACATGCGGTCCATGTCGGCGAGCGCCTGCTTGATCTCGCGATAGACCATGCCGAGAAAATTGAGCGGGATGTAGAGCTGTATCAGCAGGCCGTTGATCAGCACCAGATCCCCCAGGGTGAGGGTCTTGTTGACCACGCCCCCGGCGGCGAGAATCATGAGCAGGGTCACCGCCACCGCAATGATCAGGCTCTGCCCGATATTGAGCAGACCGAGCGAAGCCTCGTTCCTGACCGCGGCCGATTCGTACTTCTGCAGGTTCTCGTCGTAGCGGCGCGCCTCGTATTCCTCGTTGTTGAAGTACTTCACCGTCTCATAGTTGAGCAGGCTGTCGATGGCGCGGGTGTTGGCTTTGGAATCCAGTTCGTTGGCCTGGCGGCGGATCGCCATGCGCCACTCGGTGATGGAGATGGTGAACGCCATATACAGCGCCACCGCGACGAAGGTAACCGCGGTGAAACGCCAGTCGAACTTCGCCAGCAGGATCGCCGCGACCAGCCCGAATTCCAGGATCACCGGAATGATGGAAAACAGCATGTACGACAGCAGGGTCGAGATGCCGCGGGTGCCCCGCTCGATGTCGCGCGACACCCCGCCCGTCTGGCGTTCCAGGTGAAAGCGCAGGCTCAGGCTGTGCATGTAGCGGAACACCGTCAGCGCCACGCGCCGGATGGCCCGCTGCGTCACCCGCACGAACACCAGGTCGCGCAGTTCGCCGAAGAGGGTGGTGGAAAAGCGCAGCAACCCGTAGGCGGCGAGCAGCGCCAGCGGCAGCACCAGCAGGGCGTTTTTTGAGTCGAGCGAGTCGACGACTTCCTTGAGCAGGAGCGGCACGCCGACGTTGGCCAGCTTTGCCGCAATCAGGAACGCCAGCGCGATGGCCACCCGGTAGCGGAATTCCCACAGGTACGGGAACAGCATGCCGGCGGCACGCCAGTCGTTCCGGCTTTTCCGGGTGCCCTGCGAATTGTCGGGAGGTGCGGCTGGCGCCGCGTGGTGATGGTGTGCCATGAGGGTCCGGGATGAGCGGGCATTTTACTCCCGCGCGCCGGTGCGCCGGACGCCGATCCTGTGGTTGACCGTGTTGAGGAATCAGGGGCTTGCGCGTATCTTGGCTGGTGTATGGCCGCGGCAGGGACAAACAATGGCCGTGTACGGGGCCGACTTTTCGTAAGGCGCTACGCATCCTGAGGACATGCAAGAGGGGGTACGTGATCGCTTAGCGCAGGCTCGAATAGCGCAGCGACTGGACGCCGCAGTTATCGGTCACTTCGGCGACTGTGAACCAGTGGGCGACGGCATTTCCGAGATGCGCATGCATGTCGGCGCCGGTTATCGCGTGTACTACACGCGCACAGCCGCAGTGGTGTACGTGCTGCTCTGCGGCGGCGCCAAGGGTTGGGGTTTCTCATTGTGAATAGCAAGGTACTTGCGAATGGCTTCGCTCGAGTTCGATGGTGCTGCGATGAGTTCCGCGCTTGATCTGTTTTTCGCTGAGCAAACCGAACCAGCGC
>Ga0080064_1001361_pt1 | contig 49961 bp, 48 predicted proteins | sample Subgrocontami54m_FD_69260 | JGI IMG/M metagenome (GOLD analysis project Ga0080064, IMG submission 69260) | Subsurface groundwater microbial communities from S. Glens Falls, New York, USA - GMW46 contaminated, 5.4 m (SPADES assembly) (version 2) ...
CCGCCCCCCCCCCCCCCGCGGACCCGGGTGCGCCCGCTCGCCCCCCCCAGCGCGAACGCCCCGTCCCCCCGCGCCGCCGCCACGTCGTGCGGCGTGTCGCCGATGATCACGACGCGCTCCGGGCGGCCGCCGTTGGTCAGCCGCTCGATGCCGATGCGGATGACGGTGTCGCGCGACTCCGAATCCTCGCCGAACCCGCCCGGCGTGCCAGGGAAATAGCCATCGATGCCGTAGTGCCGCAGCTTCAGCTCACCCCCGCGCCGGAAGTTTCCGGTGCCGAGCCCCATTCGCACGTCCGCACGCTGGGACAGCGCCTCCAGGATCTCAGTGATGCCCGGCATCAAGCGCCCGCCTGGCACCTCGCCGAGCGCCGCATCCAGGTGCGGCACGTACGCGTCGCAGAAACGCTCGAGCTCCGCCGCGAGGCGGTCGCCGGGGACGCCGTGCTCGCGCGCCGCGTCGAGGAAGATCGCCGTGTCGGTCCGTCCCGAGAACTCCACCCGGCCGAACGCATCCGGCACGCCGTACAGGTCCTCGAACGCCCGCGCCATGCCCAGGCTCCCGGCGCCGCCGGTGTACAGCAGCGTGTTATCGATGTCCCACAGGACGATGGTCTGCATCATCACTCCGTACGAAGAACGGCCCCGGCGCTCGCCGGAGCCGTCCGATGCATCATCGCGCGCTCGCCGCTACTGCTCGACGGGCTCGCCGGCCTTCACCCACGCGTCGGTCCCGCCTTCGAGGTTGTAGAGCTGGTCCGCCGGAAAGCCGGCCGCCGCCGCCATCTCGGCCGCAAGCGCGCTGCGCGATCCCATCTTGCACACGAACAGGATCTTCTTGTCCTTTGGCAGTTCGTCGCGCCGGGCGAACACGCTGTTCACGGGGATCAGCGTCGCCGCCGGCACATGGCCCGCCTGGTACTCATTCGGCTCGCGTACGTCGATGACGACGACGCCGTCATCCTGCAGCATCTCTTTCGCTTCCGCGACATCTACGCGGTAGAACGGCTCGCGTTCGTCTTTCTTCGCCATGACTCCCCGGCTCCTCATCTGGACTAACTTGGTCGATTAAGTCTGACAATCGCCGCGGCCGGAGGCAAACGCATCCCTATTGCGGCAGCCCCCGCATGTGTTCCGCCTGCTTGCGCGCCAGCGACACCACCAGCGCCACGTCGTCCGGCCCTTCCACGTCCCCGGTGTACCGAAGCACGATCTGCCCCGCGAGCTTCCCCTGCGCCCACGTGTACTCGATCGTCCGTGCGCCCGAGAATCGATACCGCATCATCTGTGACAATTCGCCGACCTTGTCGGCCTGCACGCGCTCGACCGAGGTCGCTCCTGGATAACTCTCGCCCGTCAGGCCCGCTATCGTCGTGACGAACGCCGTGGACGACTGCGGCGTGCCGAACTGGTAGACGATGCCGCTCAGCGCCGACGGCGGCTGCTCCCGCGTGTAAAACGTCGCCCACGCGCCCGCCATGTCCGAGGCCTTCAGAAATCCCGACAGCGCCGGAACGCCGATCAGCGCCGTGCTCGCATCGGTGCGGGTCACCGGCTGGTCGGACCGCAGCTTGAACCCGAAGGGCACCTCGAGCGCGGTCAGCGTCAGCGCCCGCAGCCCCTTCAACTCCTCGGCGTACGCGACCTCGGTCAGGCTGACCGTGGGCCGGCTTGTCGGCTGGGCTACGAGCGGCGTGCCCGACGGCGCCGTCGCGGATGCAGCGACGGATGCGGCCGCGGATGCGGCTGCGGGCGGCGTCGCGGTGCTGCTCCCGCCGCCCGAACCGCCGCAGGCGGCAGTCACGGCCAGCGCGGCGCACACCGGCACTGCCAGCCAGGCGCGGATCGATGTCATGGAGCCTCCGTCCCGCAAGTGCCCCATGCTATCGGCGCGCCTCGGGCCGGGCAATGAGCCGTTGACCCGTTTCGGGGCGTCCGCTAGATTGAGCCACGCCAAAATAAGCCCTCATCGAGAGCCCGCCGAGGTGCCATCCGATGGACTACCCAATCATCGCGAAGCCATCGCTCGACGAGTTCCGCGTGCGCCCCAACCTCGACGACTACGAGCGCATTCGCAAGGGCTTCGTCTACAAGGACGTCATCAACGAGCTGGATGGTCTGCCCGGTGGCGCGCTCAACATCGCCCACGAGTCCATCGACCGCCACGTCGCGAACGGCCGCGGCGATAAGCTCTGCTGGATCTGGGAGGGCAAGGACGGGCGCATCGAGCAATACACCTACGCCGATGCGCGGCGCATGTCCAACCAGTTCGCCAACGTGCTCGGCAAGCTCGGCATCGCGAAGGGCGACCGCGTCTTCTGCTTCATGGACCGCGTGCCCGAGCTGTATGCCGCCGTCTTCGGCACGCTGAAGGCCGGCTGTGTCACCGGACCGCTCTTCTCCGCCTTCGGCCCCGATGCCGCCGGCGACCGCATCGCCGACGCCGGCGCAAAGGTGCTGGTCACCTCGCCCGACCAGCGGGCGAAGGTGGCGCAGATGAAGCCGAACCTCCCGGATCTCAGGCACATCATTATCGTCGAACACGGCAAGGAGCCGGCGCTGGAACCGGGCGAGCTCTCGTGGAATGACCTCATTAAGGATGCGTCCACCGAGTACGAAGTCGTGCGGACGAACCCGGAAGACCCCGCCGTCATGCACTACACGTCGGGCACGACCGGCAAGTCAAAGGGCGCCGTCCACGTGCACCAGGCCGTCCTCGGCCACTACGCCACCGGCAAGTACGTGCTCGACCTCCACGCGGATGACATCTACTGGTGCACCGCCGATCCCGGCTGGGTCACCGGCACCTCGTACGGCATGTTCGCACCGCACACCAACGGCGTCACGTCGATCATCTATGAAGGCGGCTTCTCCGCCAGCAAGTGGTACGACGTCATCCAGCGCCACAAGGTCACCGTCTGGTACACCGCGCCCACGGCCATCCGCCTCCTCATGAAAGCCGGCGACGACCTGCCGAAGAAACACGACCTCTCGAGTCTCCGCTACACGATGTCGGTCGGCGAGCCGCTCAACCCGGAGGCCGTCGTCTGGGCCGAGAAAGCGATCGGCCTGCCCTTCCATGACAACTGGTGGCAGACCGAGACCGGCTCGATCATGATCGCCAACTACCCGATCCTGCCGATCAAGCCGGGCAGCATGGGCCGGCCGATGCCCGGCATCGAGCCCGGCATCATCGACGAGCATGGCAACCTCAAGCCGGCAGGAGAAGAAGGCGACCTCGCCGTCCGGCCCGGCTGGCCCTCCATGTTCCGCACCTACTGGAACAACGACGCGATGTACCGCTCGAAGTTCGTAAACGGCTGGTACATCACCGGCGACCGCGCGCGCATGGATGCCGACGGTTACTTCTGGTTCGTCGGCCGGTCCGACGACGTCATCAACACCGCCGGCCACCTCGTCGGCCCGTTCGAAGTGGAGAGCGCCCTCATCGAGCACCCGGCCGTGGCCGAGGCGGGCGTCATCGGCAAGCCGGACCCAGTAGCGATGGAGATCGTCAAGGCGTTCGTGACGCTCAAGGACGGCTTCGAGCCGTCAGACAGGCTGCGAGGCGAGCTGCTGCAGTTCACCCGGAAGAAGCTCGGGCCGGGCGTCGCCCCCCGCGAGATCGACTTCTTGACGACGCTGCCCAAGACCCGCTCCGGTAAGATCATGCGACGCCTGCTCAAGGCGCGCGAACTCGGCCTGCCCGAAGGCGACACGAGCACGCTCGAGGATTAGCGCCGCGCCAGCATGACAGCGCGAAACGGCGCCGCTCCCGGCACGTTACCTGTAGCGGTGGGGATGATGACGATGACGGCGAGGCAAGCGGAGTAACGTGCCGAAGAAAGCCAGGAAACCCCAGGACGACTCGTCGCGGATCACCCGCCGTGACGTCATCATCGGACTGATCGCCGCGGTCGTGCTGGCCGCGGTCGGCGTGTCCGTATCGATGCTCGTCTTCGGCGACCTGAGCCGCGGCGACAAGTCGCACGGCGTAGACCTACCGCCGCCCGTCGGGCCCGAGACTGCCGAGCGCAGCGCTGCGGCGGATCTCCTCGCCGAAAAATCCTACGCCGACATGACGCCGGAAGAGCGCGACCTCCTGAAGAGCGAGATCACGCGCGCCTTCGCCAACGCCCAGTTCCGCGCCACGAGCGTCATCGTGCCCGGCATCGACGTGTTCCGCCTCGAAGACCGCACACGCGTCTCCCGGCAGTTCCGGACCGGCGAATCGCCCGGCGGCGAGACCGTGCTTGTGCAGACGCTGACCTTCTACTGCGACTCGCCGGACGGCAACATCAGTTCGTACCAGTACAGCGTCTCACCCCTCGGCGCGACATCGAAGGCGACGGGACTCAGGAAATGGGGATCGCCCTTCGAAGGCACGATCTACGGCCTCGACTGGGCGCAGGCGACAGACCTCGGATTCAAGACCGTCGACGGGCACCGCGTGCACGGGTTCGAGATGCCCTTCAACTCGCCCTACTCGGAACGCACGATGCTCTCGCGCACCTGGTTCGATGTCGAGAGCGCGCGTATGATCTTGCGCGAGCAGCCCGACATCGGCGGCGACGAGGCAACGTACACGTTCGACTGGCGCCAGCCGGCGCCCGTCGTCATCCCGCCGGACCAGCCGGTCGCGCCGTGCGCGGAGGCGTTCTACAACAGCGCTCCGTCCGCACGGCCGCCGGACACTCCCACGGCCGCCGCCGAGGCAGCTACCCCGGCGCCCTGACAAATGGCATTGCTCGCCCCCCTCTCGCCGCACGCCTTGTACCCCTGCGCCTTCGCCTGCTATAACCCAGCCAACGGCGAAGACCGGGACCAGTAGCGGACGATCACTGACCAAGAGAGGGCGCGGATGGTGCGAGCGCCCGTCAGCCGTTTCGTGAACACCGCCCGCGAGCCGCGCCCCGAACCGCGCTCGTGGAGCGAAGTAGGCGGCGCCGGTTGGCCTCGTTAGCGGCCGAATGGAGCTCGCCGCGGCGAGGAACCAGGGTGGAACCACGGAGCGCGTCTCCCGTCCCTGCAAGGGCGGCGACGCGCTTTTTCATTTCGATGACGGAGGGACGGCATGAGCCTCGAAACCATGACCCGCGACGAGCGCCTCTACCGGATGCGCCACTCGGCCGCGCACATCATGGCGGAAGCCGTGCTTGAGATGTTCCCCGAGGCGAAGTTCGCCATCGGCCCGCCGATCGACAACGGCTTCTACTACGACTTCGAGCTGCCGCGCGCGCTCACGCCCGAAGACCTGCCCGCCATCGAAGGCCGCATGCGCGCCCGCATGACATCCGATGTCCCCTTCGAGTACAGCGAATTGTCGAAAGACGAGGCGCTCAAGCAGTTTGCCGGCCAGCCCTTCAAGGTCGAGCTGATAGAAGGCATCGCCGCCGAGAAAGTTTCGCTCTACCGGCAGGGCGCGTTCCTCGACCTCTGCGAGGGGCCGCACGTCGACCGCACCGGCCAGGTGCCGCCGTTCAAGCTCACCTCCGTCGCCGGTGCGTACTGGCGCGGCGATGAGAAGCGCCCGATGCTCCAGCGCATCTACGGCGCCATGTTCGAGACGCAGCAGGAGCTCGACGACTACCTCGCCCGGCTCGAAGAGGCCGCCCGCCGCGACCACCGCAAGCTCGGCCGCGAACTGGAGCTGTTCACCACCAGCGAGCTCGTCGGCGCCGGTCTACCGACACTGCTCCCGAAGGGCGCGACCATCCGCCGTCTGCTCGAGGAGTACATCCTCAAGCAGGAACGAGACGCGGGCTACGAGCACGTCTACTCGCCGGTGCTCGGCAAGGTCGACCTCTACAAGGTCTCCGGCCACTGGGAGCACTACCGCGATGGCATGTTCCCGCCGATGCAACTCGAGCACGAGGAGATGGTGCTGCGGCCGATGAACTGCCCGCACCACATCCTCGTCTACCAGGCCAGCCTCCACAGCTACCGCGATCTCCCGCTCCGCATCGCCGAACTGGGGACGATGTACCGCTACGAGAAGTCAGGTGTCGTCGGCGGCCTCAGCCGCGTCCGCGCCATGACCCTCAACGACGCGCACATCTTCTGCCGCCCCGACCAGATCAAGGCGGAAATCACCTCCGTCATGCGGCTCGTCGAGCGCGCGTTCGCCACGCTCAAGATCACCGACTACACGTACCGGCTTTCGCTGCGCGATCCGGCGAACACGGAGAAGTACGTCCAGAACGACGAGCTCTGGAGCCAGGCCGAGGGCGAACTGCGCGACATTCTCGAATCACTCGGCCTCACCTACTACGACGGCGTCGGCGAGGCCGCGTTCTACGGCCCGAAGATCGATATCCAGATCCGCGACACGCTCGGCCGCGAGGAGACGCTCGCAACCATCCAGGTGGACCGGCACCTGCCGAACCAGTTCGGCCTGACGTACATCGGCGAAGATGGCGCGCACCACCAGCCCGTGATGATCCACCGCGGCATCATCGGCACCATGGAGCGCATCATGGCCTACCTGATCGAGCTGTACGCCGGCGCCTTCCCGGCATGGCTCGCGCCCGTCCAGGCGATCGTCATCCCGATCGCCGACCGCCACGTCGACTACGCGCACGAGGTGCGCCAGAGCCTGCGCGCCGCCGGCCTGCGCGCCGATGTCGATGCCCGCAGCGAGCGCATGAACGCCAAGATCCGCGACGCCCAGTTGCAGAAGATCCCGTATATGCTCGTCGTCGGCGACCGCGAGGCCGAAGCGCAGGCCGTCTCCGTGCGCACGCGCGCCGGCGAAGACCTCAAGTCGATGCCCGTATTCCAGTTCATCGACCGCCTCCAGGACGAGGTCACGACCGCCATGGAGCCCGAAGAGGCCGGCCCGGATCTCACCTGAGCGAAGTTCCGGCCGCCTGACGCATCGCGTCCTGGGCCTCGCTGCCCGTCCCGCGCACCGGCGCGCTACGATCAACGCATGCTCGACGCACTGCTCCTGATTTGCGCGGCGATGCTGCTCGCCTTCGTCATCAACCTCGTGCCGGCATTCATGCCGTCGACGTGGATGGTGATGGCGTTCTTCTACATCAGGTTCGACTTGCCGCTGCTCGTCCTGACCATCGGTGGCGCCTTCGCTTCCGCCGCCGGCCGCATACTGCTGGCCCGCGCCAGCACCGCCTTCACGCGCCGGTTCGCCGCCGACAAGTCGTCGGACCTGCGCGAACTCGGCTCCTTCCTCGATGACCGCCGTGCCTACGTGGGGCCCGCCGTCTTCGCCTACTCCCTCTCGCCGCTGCCGACGAACAACCTGTTCATCGCCGCCGGCATGACCGGCGTGAACATGACCGCGGTCGTCACGGGCTTCGTAGCCGCGCGCGTGCTGGCCAACACGTTCTGGGTGTGGACGACGCACAAGGCGTTCGAGAATCTCGGCGAGTTGTTCAGGGGCGTCTTCAGCGGCCCGGCGGGGATCGCGATCGAGGTCGCGGGTGTGGTCAGCATCGTGCTGCTGTTCAAGGTGCCGTGGGCGCGCTGGCTGCGACAGGCGTTCGCCGACGGCCGCCAGGGGACGAAGGCTGGCGGCTAACTGCCCAGCTTGCCGCCGAATTCCTGCAGCCGCTGCTCCAACCGCCGCTGCTGCACCGAGAGCGTCAGGTCGCCGCGCGTCTTCTCCAGTATGCCGCGCACGCTGTCGGTCGTCCGCCGCAGGCCCCCGGTCATCGCGTCCGGATAGTCGACCGTCACCAGCACGGAGTACATCTCGTCCATCGCGCGCAGCCAGTCTTCGCAGCGCTCGACGTCGCCGGAACGCAGCGTATCGAGCAGGTGCCGCCGCAGTTCGCCGACGGCCTCACCCATGCCGTTGAGATACGCCGGCAGCTCCACGTCCAGGCTCTCCGGCGTCGGCAGTTCGCCGCCCGAGATCAGCGCCAGCGTGATCGAAGCCTCCGCGAACTCCTTCTGCGAGTCGTGCACGAACCCGGCGTGGTAGATGTCCTCGTGCTCGACAAGGCTCTGCTTCGCGATGGCCAGCTGCGATCCCGCTTTGCCGGCCAGCTCCCGCGCCGTCGTGAAGTCGTCGCGATGCACCGCCCGGATGGCGTTCGCCGAAAACCGGATCGCCTCCCGGCAGAGCGGCAGCGCCTTCTCGCGCGCCAGGTTCTTCGAAGCGAAGTCCTCGCGCACCCGCTCCATGATCGCGTCGAGCGCCTTCGAGATTTCAGTCATGTGCGTTCAAAGATCCTTCACCACGTCAGGCAGTTCGCCCTCGCGCGCCGCGTCGATCATCGTGCGCGCTTCATCGGGCAGATCCATGCCGTAGTCGTCGAACTGCTTCTCGACCCAGCGGCCGATCTGGCGCGGGTCCTTGTAATCTTCGGCGCGCTGCGGCAGCGAGCCGTACTCCTCCAGCACCCGCTGCTCTCCCTTGTGATACGCGAACCGCGACAGCGCCCGCGCCGTCTTGCCGCCGCAGTGCTGGCACGCCGGCGAGACCTCGTGTTCGAGATTCCGGACGAACGCGCTCGTCAGGCGCTCGCACTTCCTGCACTTGTACTCGTAGATCGGCATGGCCTACAGCCTACCGCAAACCACAGCACTAGAAATCATCATCGCCGCCCTCGTCACCGAACCCCTCGCCGCCCATCACCGCTTCCGGGTCCTCGCCCGCCTCGATGCGGCCGACCATGTCGTCGAACTCGGGCCCCAGGTCCTCGCCCATCTCGTCCTTCATCTGCCGGGCCCAGCGCGCCACCGCCTGCGGATCGTTTTCGTCGATGTCCCCCGGGTCGCCGAAGTCGCCAGGGCCGCGCTGGATGGCAAACCGCGACAGCAGCCGCGTCAGCTTCGCGCTGCCGCAGTGCTCGCATTTTGCGCGCACGGGTGAACTCACCGACCGCACGAACACGGACGTGCGGCGCTTGCAGGCTGCGCAGCGATACTCGTAGATGGGCATGTCAGTAGCTGATTAGCACAGCGCGCGCGCACCGGCAACGGCGCGCCCGTCAGCGCATGCGGTCCGGCCGCACCGCGTCCTCGATATGGATGACCTCGCGCAGCGTCCCATCGCGCTCCAGTTCGATGGCGACGACGTCGATGCGCAGCGGCATGTCGGCCGCGTCGGGATGGCTCTCCAGGTAGTGCTCCGCAGCCACCAGCAGCTTGCGCGCCTTGCCCCGCGTGATCGAGAGCGCCGCCATCCCCGGATACGCGCCGCGACGCGTCCGCACCTCCACGAACACCAGCGCGTCGCCGTCGATCGCCACCAGGTCGATCTCGGCCTCGCGTACCCGGAAGTTCCGGTCGATGATGCGGTAGCCCTTCGCCTGGAGATGCGCTGCGGCCGTGCGCTCCCCGAACCCGCCGAGCCGCTGCCGCTCGTTAGGCAAGCGCGGGCTCGGGTTCCATCTCGGCGGCGCCGCGCAGGTCGAGCGCGGCGCGCACGGGCGCGAACCGCCGCCGATGGATCGCGCAGGGGCCGTGCTCCCCGAGCGCGCGCATATGATCGGGCGTGCCGTAACCGCGATTCTGAGCGAACCCGTACGCCGGATACTGGGGGTGGTACCCCTCCATGATCGCGTCCCGTGTCACCTTCGCGATGATCGAGCCGGCGGCGATGGACGCGCACAGCGCGTCGCCGTGGATGATCGCCCGGTGCCGGTACTCCGGCAGCGACACCGCATCGATCAGCAGCATGTCCGGCCGGCATGGCAGCGCAGCGACCGCCTGCCGCATCGCCAGCTTGGTTGCCACGATCAGCCCCAGGTCGTCGATCTGCTGGTGCGAAGCGATGCCCGCGCCCCACGCGCATTCGTCGCGGATCGCCCGCGCCAGGCGATCGCGCTCACCCGCCGTCAGCAACTTGCTGTCGCGTAGCTGCGACCACCACGTGCGCGCGAACTGCGGTTCGAGGATGACAGCGCCTGCGACGACCGGGCCCGCGAGCGGCCCGCGCCCGGCTTCATCCACTCCGGCGACGTGCCGCCAGCCGCGCCGCCATGCGGCGATCTCGGCGTTCAGCGTGGGCACCGCACGGAAGAGACCCATCGCCGCGAGGCTAACACCGCCGCCCGCGCGTGTAAAGCCGTGCCCGATTGCCGCCGCGCGGCTACCATGGCGCTGACATCAGGCAATCCCCTACGCATCCGAGTACGCAGGAGGTCGACATGCCCATCGTCAGGGTCGAGATGTTCCCCGGACGGACGCACGCCCAGAAGCAGGAACTCGCGCGCGCCATCACCGAAGCCGTCGCGAACATCGCGCACACCACGCCCGAAGCGACGATCGTCGTCTTCCAGGACATCGAGCGCGAGAACTGGGCGCAGGGCGGAAAACTGGCTTCCGACGAAGACTAAGGGTACTTGCCGATGGGTCACGCCTCCGCATCGGCGGATACTCATGGGGCGCCCAGCGGATGATTGGGCGCTGCGCAGCGGGATCGTGCGCGCCGGGCGGCCCCCGCGCCCCGGCTATCGTGCGGGCGTCAAGGGTCACAGCTCTGTAACACGCGGGCCCGCTACACGATCCGAGGGCTCTGTTATACTGACCGCAAGCATCCCCGCGCCCCGGCAGGAACGCCGGGGGAAAGGCTAAATGAAACCTATGAGCTCTCGCTGGCTGCGAAACAGCTTTATCTACCTGCTTATCCTGGTGGCGGTCATCGCCATCGTGGTCTCGTTCTTCCGCAACGGCGACAGCCCCAAGAGCATGACGTTCAGCGATGTCATCACCAACGGCCGCGACGGCAAGCTCAAGAGCATCGAGATCTCCGGCCAGAGCCTCACCGCAGAACTCAACAACGACCCGCAGAAGTACAAGTCCCGCATCGGCAAGAACACCGACGTCGAGCAGACGCTCAAGGACAACGACGTCCAGATCGGCGGCACCGGCGATAAGGCCGTCGAAGTCAAGTACAAGGAGCCGTCGGCGTACGGCAACTGGGTCGGCCTGCTCATCAGTTTCGCGCCCATCCTCGTCTTCGGCGCGATCCTGATCTTCATGATGCGCCAGGCGCAGGGCTCCAACAGCCAGGCCATGAACTTCGGCAAGAGCCGCGCCCGCATGTTCACCGGCAACAAGCCGACCGTCACCTTCACCGACGTCGCCGGCGTCGATGAGGCGAAGGAGGAGCTACAGGAAGTCGTCGAGTTCCTCAAGTACCCGGAGAAGTTCGCCTCGCTCGGCGCGCGCATCCCGCGCGGCGTCCTCCTGGTCGGACCTCCCGGCACAGGCAAGACGCTGCTCTCGCGCGCCGTCGCCGGCGAGGCGGGCGTGCCGTTCTTCTCCATCAGCGGCTCCGAGTTCGTCGAGATGTTCGTCGGCGTCGGCGCCAGCCGCGTACGCGACCTGTTCGACCAGGCCAAGCGCAACTCGCCGTGCATCGTCTTCGTCGACGAGATCGACGCTGTCGGCCGCCAGCGCGGCGCCGGACTCGGCGGCTCGCACGACGAGCGCGAGCAAACCCTGAACCAGATCCTCGTCGAGATGGACGGGTTCGACACCAACACCAATGTCATCGTCATCGCCGCGACCAACCGCCCGGACATCCTCGACCCGGCGCTGATGCGGCCCGGCCGCTTCGACCGCCAGGTGATCCTCGATCGCCCGGACAGCCGCGGCCGCGCGATGATCCTCGACGTCCACACCAAGGGCAAGCCGTTCGAGAAGGACGTCGAGCTCGGCGTCCTCGCGAAGCAGACGCCCGGCTTCTCCGGCGCAGACCTCGCGAACCTTGTGAACGAGGCCGCCATCCTGGCGGCCCGCCGCAACAAGAAGAAGATCAGCATGAGCGAGTTCAACGAGGCCGTTGACCGCGTCATCGCCGGTCCCGAACGCAAGAGCCGCGTGATCACTCCCAAGGAAAAGGAGATCATCGCCTACCACGAAGCGGGGCACGCGCTCGTCGGCCAACTGCTGCCGAACGCCGATCCCCCGTACAAGATCAGCATCGTCTCTCGCGGCATGGCCGGCGGCTTCACCCGCTTCCTGCCCGAAGAGGACCGCCACCTGATGGCGCGCTCGCAGTTCAAGGACATGCTGGCGACCAGCCTCGGCGGACTCTGCGCCGAAGAGTTGTTCCTGGACGGCGAATCGACGACCGGCCCCTCCGACGACCTCAACAAGGCGACGAACATCGCCCGCAACATGGTCACCCAATGGGGCATGAGTGAGCGGCTCGGGCCGCGGACCTTTGGCAACAAGCAGGAACTCGTCTTCCTCGGCCGCGAGATCGGCGAGCAGCGGAACTACAGCGAGAAGGTGGCAGAAGAGATCGACGAAGAGGTGCGCCGCCTCGTCGACCACGCCTATCAGACCGCGCGCACGCTGCTCACCGACAACCGCGACCGCCTTGAGCGCCTGGTAAAGGTCCTGCTCGAAGAGGAAACGATCGAAGGCGACGACCTGAAGCGGGTGATCGACGGGCTCGACCTGGATCAGCCGCCGTCCGCTCCGCCGCTGCCGGCCGTCGCGCCGGACGAGCCGTTGGAGAAGACTGACGAAACGCCCGGTCCGCAGCCGAAACTTGGACCTCCCGGCCTCGCGTGGGGCAGCCAATCGAACACGATACTGGACAGCGGCCGCCTCGACGGCTAACGCCGCCAACAGTAACGGACGAGAGGCTCCCGGCGCGGGAGCCTCTTCTTCTTGTAGCAACGAATCGCGCGGCCGCCGCCGCAGGAGCGCATGCACATGGAACTCGTCCGGCTGCAGAACATCCGCAAGAGATACGGATTCGGCCCGGTGCTGGCCGACGTCAGTTTCCGCGTGCTGGCGGGCGAGAAGCTCGGCCTGATCGGTGCGAACGGCGCCGGCAAGACCACGCTCGTCCGCATCATCATGGGCGACGAATCGCCCGATGCCGGCGCGGTCACCCGCGCTCCCGCCGTCCGCATCGGCCATGTGCCCCAACACGTCACCTTCCGCGATGATGAGACGGTAAGCGACTGCCTGCTGGCCGCACACGCCGCCGCCGAGGGTGCATTGCGTCGCGCCGAGGAGCACCTGGCGAGCGCCGGCGCCGCGGCACTCGCCGCTGCGGAGGCCCGGTACGGCGAAGCGTCCGCCGGGTACGAGCGCGCCGGCGGCCACGGCCTCCCCCAGCGCGCGAAGATGATGCTCGACGCCCTGGGTCTCGCCGGGCGCGACGGCGACCGTGTCGGCACGCTCTCAGGCGGCGAGAAGAACGTCCTGTCGCTCACGAAGGCGCTGCTTGAAGAGCCCGACCTGCTCGTGCTCGACGAGCCCGGCAACCACCTCGACTTCGAAGGTTTAGCATGGCTCGAAGAGTTCCTGCGCCGATTCAAGGGCGCCGTGCTCATCGTTTCGCACAACCGCTACCTGCTCGACCGCGTCGCGTCTGGCATCCTCCACCTCGAGGCCGGCGGCGTGCGCTCGTACACCGGCAACTATTCCGCCTACCGCATGACCGCGCTGCGCGAGAAGGTCGCGCAACAGGCTGACTACGTCGCCGACCAGAAGCGGCTCGCGCAGATCGAAGAGATGGTGCGGCGCTTCGAGGAGTTCGCGCGCCGTACGGCAGACCCGGCATGGGGCAAGCGTCTTCGCGCCCGTCGCTCACAGCTCGAACGCGCGCAGCGCGACGCCGCCGAAAAGCCCGCCGCCGAGGCATCGTCGATCCACCTGCAACTGACCTCCGACGTCAGCCGCGCCGACGTCGGGCTGCAGGTCCGCGGCTACAACCGCGCGTTCGGTGAGCGCAATCTCTTCCAGGACGCCGATCTCGACATCGCGTGCGGCGAGCGCGTCGCCCTGGTCGGTCCGAACGGATCCGGCAAGACCACGCTGCTGCGCGACATCGTCGCGCAAGGCGCGTGGGACCACCCCGTGCTGCGGATCGGCCCCAGTCTCCGCGTCGGCTACTGCGCGCAGGAGCAGGAGGTCCTCGATGACGGCCGCACCGTGCTCGGACAAATGCTGCTGCTCGAATCGATGACGCGCGAGCGGGCGTTCGGCGTCCTCCGGCAGTTCCTCTTCGGCCGCAACGACCTCGATCGCCGCGTCGGCGACCTGTCCGGCGGCGAGCGCAACCGCCTCCAGTTAGCGGTGCTGATGACGCAGCAGCCGGACTTCCTGATCCTCGACGAACCGACAAACCATCTCGACATCGCCGCGCGCGAGGCCATCGAAGAGGCGCTCTCGGCGTTCACGGGCACCATGCTGGTCGTCTCCCATGACCGCTACTTCCTCGACAAGATCGCCGGCCGCGTCGTCGAGGTGCGCGACGGCGCGCTCGTTGCGCACGATGGCAACTTTTCGGAGTTCTGGCTCGCGCGCGCGCCCCGGAGACCAGCCGGAGCTGGGCGCATCGCCACGCGTCGCCGCCAGCGCGAACGCCCGGCGCCCGTGCAGCCGTCGCCGCGTCCGAACGCCCGCGCCGCCGGCCTGCAGGCGCGGCTGCAACTCGCCGAGCGCGAGCGCATCGAGATCGAGCGGCGCGTCGCCGCCGCGTTCACCCGGGGCGATCACCGCGAGGGGACGCGCGCCGCCGGCGAGCTCGAACGCCTCAAGACGCACATCGACCGCATGTACGACGAATGGGCCGCGGCCGAAGGTGACGGGGGCAGCGCCTGACACGCGGAAGGGGCGGCCGAGCTACTGACCGCCCCCTCGCGCAACATGCAAGACCCCGTTCCGAAGGGTCAAAGCGGCCTAGTAAAGATCGATGATCGCCTGCGCCAGCGACGGCGGCGTCGTCCGCTGCAGGACCATGTACGATCCGGTCGGTGGCTTGATCTCCAGGATGAACGTCTGGTTGGTGCCGACGTTGAACACCGGCCCGCCGGTCTGCGCCGCGAAGTCGACCGTCACCGTCAGCAGCTCACCTTGCTGCAGCAGCATGTCGGCGTTCCCCGTGATCGGCGCCGTGGTGTATTCGATGTCCGGGTCGATGACGTCCTTGTCGATGTAGCTGATCACCGTCCGGTTCGTCGGGTCAGCCGCGTTCAGGTTTACGCTGTCGCCGCCGGCGGCAAGCGTCAGACTGAACGTCACCTGCGTGATCTTCGTGCCGTCCGAGCTGGCGATGACGCCGCCGGTCAGCGTCATTGTCCCGCGCGTCTTGGCGAGGCCCGCGTACACCGCCTCCTTGCCTCGCTCAGAGCTGAACAGACCGGTGCTGAGCACGACGAAGGCAAACACCGCTGCCACTACGACGAATGCGATCAGGATAATGGCAGTCTCAAGCCCCGTGATGCCTTGCTCGCCGGAGTGGACCCCCTGGGTGCGCGCGCGAATCCTCGCACCTAAGCGACGCCAAAGCCCGTCGAAACTGCCCAATGCCCACCTCCCCGGGGGGGTCCCGCACCGCCGCTGAGCGCCATGCCGGTGCCGCCACGCCGCACGCCAGACCACCCTTGCGGGAAAGCACCTAAGCCACAGCCTTAGGGGGTTCCCCTCGGATGTTCGTCCTTAGGGGCCCGCTACTTTAGGCCTCCAGCCCGCTATTCAGGCACTCGCCGGCGCGAAATGCTCCGCCGCGGGACATGCAGCCGCCCACTGCCCGGCCCCCCACGCGGTTCCGCGCCCTCGCCCGGTCCGCGCTTGGTTCTTGGACCTCGACCTCCGCATCAGGTTCTTGGTTCTCGGTTCTTGGTTCTCCCATCCGTTTGACAGATTCGCGCCGCCCTCGCTAGAATGCTGCGCGATGCCTGCCGCACGGCAGGTCTTCTCTTGTCTGGAGGAAGCCTTGTACGCCGTCGTCCGCACTGGTGGCAAGCAGTATCGGGTCCAGGAAGGCCGTCCGATCCAGATCGAGCGCCTCGCCGGCGAAGCTGGCGAGACCGTCGAGCTGTGCGAAGTCCTGCTGCTCCACGATGGCGACAGCATCACCGTCGGCAGCCCGGTCATCGAAGGCGCGCGCGTCGTCGGCACCATCCGCGAGCAGGGCCGTACGCGTAAGATCATCGTTTTCCGCTACAAGGCGAAGACCCGCGCCCGCAAGAAGAACGGCCACCGCCAGCAGTTCACGCAGTTGATGGTCGATGACATCCTGGCGCCCGGCCAAGATCCAAAGCCGAAAGCGGCGAAGGCCACGGCGGAAGCCGTTGCGACTGAAGAGCCGAAGCCCCGGCGGCGCGCGAAGGCAGCGCCCGCAGAGACAGCCAGCACCGAGCCGGCGGAGGCGCCGAAGCCGCGCACCCGCAAGAAGGCGGAGTAACAAAGAGCGATGGCACACAAAAAGGGCGTAGGCAGCTCCCGCAACGGCCGCGACAGCAATTCGCAGCGCCTCGGCGTCAAGCGCTCCGACGGCCAGGTCGTGCTCTCGGGCACGATCATCGTCCGCCAGCGCGGCACGCGCATGCACGCCGGCCGCAACGTCGGCGTCGGCCGCGACCACACGCTCTACGCGCTGGCCGATGGCGCAGTGAAGTTCGAGCATTACGCAAAGGGCCGCCGCAAGCAGGTCAGCGTCTACCCGCCCGAGACCGCATCCGAACAGTAGTCAGCGCACAAGGGCAGGAGCCCCGCTATGAAGGCCAAGATCCACCCGAACTACGTCGAAGCAAACGTCCACTGCGCCTGCGGCAATAGCTGGCAGACGCACTCCACCCGGCCCGACGTCCACATCGAGATTTGCAGTGCCTGCCACCCGTTCTTCACGGGCCAGCAGCGCATCGTCGACACCGCCGGCCGCGTCGAGCGCTTCACCAAGCGCATGGAGAAGCACGAGGCCAAGAAGGCCACCGCCAAGAAGTAGCCCGCTCCCTGCCAGAATGCTGACGAGTGCCCGCCATTGGCGGGCACTTTCATTTCCGACGCGCCGGGCTATCCCGCCGCGTCGAACCGTGCTATCACCATGCCGATGCCCGATCTCTTCCTCCGCAACGCCCGCATCTGGACCGGCGTCGTCTCGGCGCCCTGGGCCCAAGCCGCGCTCGTCCGCGACGGTCGCTTCGCCGCCGTCGGCCGCGCCACTGACTTCGATCCACCGGCGGACGCCGAGGGGCTCGACGCCGGCGGCCGGCTCGTCGTGCCCGGCTTCACCGATGGCCACGCGCACCTGCTCGGCACCGGTGCCGCCAAGCGCGTCATCGACCTCAAGGGCGCCGCCAGCGCCGCCGAGGCGGCACAGCGCGTCGCCACGCGCGTCGCGGCGACGCCGCCCGGCGGCTGGGTGCGCGGTTCCGGCTGGGATCAGCACTCCTGGCCGGGTGCGCGTTTTCCGCACCACCGCGACCTCGATGCCGTCTCGCCGGACCACCCGGTCCTGCTGCTCCACAGCTCCGGGCACTGCTCCTGGGTCAACAGCGCCGCACTCCACGCCGCCAACATCACGGCCGCGACAACTCCTCCCGTCGGCGGGGCGATCGACGTCGACGAACACGGCGAGCCGACCGGCATCCTCCGCGACACTGCCGCCCGTCTCGTCTCCGACGTCGTGCCGTCGCCGTCGCCCGCCGACCGCATCGATGCCCTGCGTGACGCCGTGGCGCACGCGCACAGCCTCGGCGTCACCACCGTACACGCCATGGACGTCGGGCGCGGCGAGTTGCAGGCGCTGTACGCGCTGCACGACACCGGCCGGCTGCGCCTGCGCGTCCGCGCCTTCATGTCCGCAAGCAAGCTCAATGAGTGGTTCGACCGCAACCTCGCCACCGGCGACGGCGACGACATCGTCCGCATCGGCGGCGTCAAGTTCTTCACCGATGGAGCCCTCGGCTCCATGACCGCGTGGATGTTCGAACCGTACGAGGACGCTCCCGGCGCCGGCTTCCCGCTGCAGCCGCCGGAAGACCTCGAACGAGACGTACGCGCCTGTCTCGATCGCGGCCTCGCTCCCGCCGTCCACGCCATTGGCGACCGCGCGAACCGGACGGCGCTCGACATCCTCGAACGCGCGCGCGGGATCTCCCCCGGCCTGCCGCGCCGCATCGAGCACGCGCAACTGCTGGATCCGCACGATATCCCGCGCTTCGCCGCGCTCGGCATCAGCGCCTCCGTCCAGCCGATCCATGCCACGCAGGACATGGCGAAGGTCGACCGATCGTGGGGCGCGCGCGGCATCGGCGCCTATGTCTTCGCATCGCTGCTGGCGGCGGGCGCAAATGTTGCCTTCGGCTCCGACACTCCCGTCGAGACCATGGACCCCATAGCCGGCATCCACGCCGCCGTCACACGCCGCAACGCCGCCGGCGAGCCCTCCGACGGCTGGCATCCGGATCAGAAGATCTCGCTCGATGCCGCGCTCCGCGCTTACACGTCCGGCTGCGCCGCCACGGTGAACGAACAAGCCGCCGCAGGATGCATCGCGCCCGGCCACCTCGCTGACTTCGGCATCCTCTCCGAGGATCTCTTCGCACTCGACGATCCGATGCGCATCCTCGAGGCGCGAGCCGACGTCACGGTCGTTGGCGGCGACATCGTCTTCCGCCGCGGCGGCTGACACACAGCACGCGCCGCCCCGCATCCGGTACGCTGCCGTCGTGCGCTATCGACAACTCATCATCCCGGCGCTCTTGACGCTCGCACTCGCCGCCTGCACGAGCGGCGGCAGCGCCACACCGACGCCCACCGCCCCGGCCACGCCCCCAGCTTTGACAACCGCAGCCGGCCCAGCTGCATCACCCACCCGCGCGCCGGTGCCCGATCGCCCTGCCGCACTCAAGGACTACGCGCTCACCGCCGCCGCGTACCTCTCGGACGATTCCGCCGCCGCGTCGTCCTCGCCCTGCCTGGCGGACCTGTACGCCGCGTGGAAGATGCCCGGCGTGACCGCCGCGAAATCCTGCGTCGCCGGCAACACGGACGGCGATCCCGCTGACGAAGTCGCCGCCGTCTTCGCGCAGTCCGGCGACAACCCGGGCGCGCCGCTCAGCGTCGAAGTGGCGATCTTCGACGCCACACCCTCCGGCTTTCGTGTAGCCTACGAATCCGCCATCCAGCCGATTACAACGGGCGCGGCGGACGCGCTCGACGAGATCCTGGTCGCCATCGGCGACGTCAACCCCGGTGCCAGCGGCGAGCTCGTGTACGAGCTCCCGGACTGCGGCGCGCACACTTGCCACAAGAGCGTGTATGCCGTCCGCGGCACCGCGGCCGGCTACGTTGACTTGACTCCGCCCTCCGGGATATCGATGGAGTACCCGGACCTCAAGTTCGAGGACGTCGACGGCGACGGCAAGCGGGACATCGTGCTGTATGGCGGCGAGATCGGAAGCGTCGGCGCCGGCCCGCAGCGCAAGCGCACGGAGATCTGGGCGTGGGACGGAGCCGCCTACGCCCTCCGCAGCCGGACGTTCGATAAGCCCGTATTCCTCTACCACGCTGTCAAGGATGCGGACGCGCTCTTCGCCACTGCGGACTACGCCGATGCCGCCGCCGCATACCTCGCGGCGGTCGACGACAAGCAACTGACGAGCTGGAAGCCCGCGCCGGACGAGCGCAACGAGCTCGAGTCCTACACCCTCTTCCGCGCAGGCCTCGCCGAACTCGTCGGCAACGGCGATCGCGACAACGCCATGGCGCTGTTCGCGCGGGCCAACGGCTACGCCGGCACGCTCCACCACCAGCTCGCCGGATCGTTCGCCGCCGCGTACGGAGCGAAATCGAACATCAGCGGCGCCTGCACCGAAGTGCGCGACGACATCCGGGCCAACATCGACGAATACAACGCGTTCTGGGATTTCGGCTACGGCAACCCGCCGTTCGACGCGGACGCGGTGTGCCCGTTCTGAGCGTACGCCGCTTCCTTGACGCCCGAACCGGCGCCCCCGATCCTGAGCCCGCCGGCGATCGAGCGCGCCGCTCGCTCACCTTGCCCTCTCGACAGTGACAGGATCCCCCATGTCCGGCGAACAGCCAGCCAACCTCTACTACGGCGGACAGGCCGTCATCGAAGGCGTGATGATCCGCGGCCCGCGCACGCTGGCCGTCGCCGTCCGCGCTCCCGACGGCTCCATCGTTCAGCGCGCCGAGACGCTGAGCGGCGTCTACACCGGTCGGATTCGCCGCATCCCTCTGCTCCGGGGCGCGGTCGTCCTCTACGAGACGCTTGCCCTCGGCGTGCGCGCGCTCACCTGGTCGTCGCAAGTGGCCATGGGCAACGACGGCGAAGACATCAGCAAGATGCAGATCATCACCTCCCTTGCCGTCACGCTCGTGTTCGTGGCGGCCGTGTTCTTCATGGGCCCCGTACTGCTGACGAGTTGGCTCGGCCGCGTCGCCGGCAACGAGTACGTCGAAGTGCTCGCCGAGGGCGTCCTACGGCTCGCGATGCTCATCGCCTACATTTGGCTCATCGGTCGCATGAAGGAGATCCAGCGCGTGTTCGCGTATCACGGCGCCGAGCACCGCGCGATTCACGCGTACGAGCACGGCCGCACGCTCACGCCGGAGAGCGTGCGCGAGTACCCCAACGCCCACCCGCGCTGCGGCACGGCGTTCCTGCTCACGGTGATGGTGATCTCGCTCGTCGTCTTCGTCGCGCTCGGCACGCCGCCGATCTGGCTGCGCCTGGTCGAGCGCGTCGTGCTTATCCCGGCCATCGCCGCCGCCTCGTACGAAGTGCTGCGATTGGGACAGCGCTTCGGCAACCGCGGCCTCTTCGGGCTGATCTACCGCCCGAACCTCTGGCTACAATCCCTCACCACGCGCGACCCCGACGACGCGCAGATCGAGGTCGCCATCGCCGCCCTGCAGCGCGTCATCGCCCTCGAATCCGCCCCGCAGATGCCTGCAACCCAGCCCGCCCTCGCCCCGGGTGACGCGCGTTAGCAAGGGATCTGGGAGAGCAACTATGACTGTAGCGCGGGCTTTTCAGCACGCGCGAGGCCGCTCAGCGAGACCACCGCATCAGTTGACGTGGGCGCGGTCATTTGCCTCTCGGCGTTCTCGCGTCCGGCTCGCGGCCCCCCCGGTTCTTGGTTCTTAGTTCTTGGTTCTGCTGAGTAGGCGCGGCCTTGCCGCGCCTACTCAGCCTCCTTGAAGAAGCACGACTTTGCACCCGTGTGGCACACCGCCTTGCCCAGCATCTTCACGCGCACCAGCAGCGAGTTATCCTCGCAGTCGGCCTTGATCGAACGCACCTCCAGGTAGTCGCCGCTCGTCGCGCCCTTGTGCCAGATCTCCTTCCGGCTGCGGCTCCAGAACACCACCTGGCCGATCTCGCGCGTCATGCGCAGCGTCTCGGCGCTCATGTAGCCCACCATCAGCACCGCATCCGTCTCGTCGTCCTGGATCACTGCCGGGATCAATCCCTGCGCGTTGTAGTTGAGCATCGATGTTTCTCCATGCGTCGCCGCGGCGGCGCGCGCCGTCGCGTCATCCCGTTCCGTGTCGATGTGCGGGTATCGCCGGTCCCGGCCCTACAGCCGTACCGGCAGGCCATGCGCCTGCATGTAGCGTTTCGTCTCGCCGATCGAGTACTCGCCGAAGTGGAAGATGCTCGCGGCGAGCACCGCGTCAGCCTTCCCGAGCACCACCGCATCCACCATGTGCTGCGGGCTGCCGCAGCCGCCGCTGGCGATCACCGGCACTTCGACCGCCTCGCTGATCGCCCGCGTCAGCGGGAGGTCGAAGCCGTGCTTGTGACCATCGGTGTCCATGCTGGTCACCAGCAGTTCGCCAGCCCCCAGCTCGACAACCTTCCGCGCCCACTCCACGGCGTCGAGCCCGGTGGCACGGCGACCGCCGTGCGTGTAGACCTCCCACTTGCCCTTGCCGACCCCCTTCGCATCGATCGCGACCACGATGCACTGTGCGCCGAAGCGCTCCGAGCACACCCCGACGAGCTTCGGGTCCGCGACCGCCGCGCTGTTCAGCGATACTTTGTCCGCGCCGAGCTCCAGCAGCACGCGCACGTCCAGGTCGCTCCGCACGCCGCCGCCCACCGTGAACGGGATGAACACCTCGTCGGCGGTGCGCGCGACCATGTCGTAGGTCGTCGCCCGGTCGTCGCTCGACGCCGTTATGTCGAGAAATACCAGCTCGTCCGCGCCCTCCTGGTCGTACAGCTTCGCCAGCTCCACCGGGTCGCCCGCGTCGCGCAGCTCCACGAACGAGATGCCCTTCACGACGCGCCCGTTATCGACGTCAAAACACGGGATGATCCGCTTGGTCAGCATGGTCTTGCCATGGTATCAGACGCCTTTCCCGGGTTCCGCGGGCGCCTTCCTCCTTGGTCGCAGTTCCTGGCTCTCGCTTGCCCCCTGGTTCTTGGTTCTAAGTTCTTGGTTCTCGCGGTTCCGTATAATGCCGCCTGCAACCACCACCAGAAGGAGAAATGGTTTGGCATCGACCAACAACATCCCGCGCAGCACCGGCGAGATCACCCCCGAGTTCCTGACGACGGCCGCCCGCCGCCTGCTGCGCGACGATACCGCGCGCGTCACCGCGCTCCGCATGGGCCAGTCCGAGCCGTTCGAGTACCCGAAGTTCGGCAACAAGAGCTTCGACGTCATCGAGTTCGACTACACCGGCCGCAACGGCGCCGGCAGCTCCCGGATGATCCTCCGCCGCCGCGCGCCGCGCGACGCCGTGTCCACGCTCATCGGCGACCTGCAGCACCGCGAGCTGCTCGCCTTCAAGACGGGCCTGCTCGACCAGATGCCGCCCGCCTTCCATCACCCGTATCTCGATGTCATCCACGACGAGGAACACGGCCAGTTCTGGGCGTTCCTCGAAGATGTCACCGAGGACATGGAACGCCTCGGCATCGTCGATGCGCTGCCCGACGAGACGATCCGCACGATCCTCTCGCACCTGTCAGCGTTCCACGCGAAGTTCTGGGAGCGCCACGACGTCCTCGACGCCCCGTGGCTCATGAGCCTCCGCGCCCCTGTCGATTCCTGGTACAAGCTCATCGTCGAGGTCATCGACGACGTCGAGGAGCCGTCCGAGCCGACCCGCTTCATCCTGGCGGAGTGGCCCTGGCTTGCCGATGGCATCCGCCGCCTGCTCGACTCCCTGGAGCCGGACACCCGGACGCTGATCGAGGGCTTGTTCCGCGACCCCGACCGCCTCATCGACAAGATCGAGGGGTTACCGATCACGCTCTGCCACTACGACTTCGATAACCGCAACCTCGGCATGCGCGAGGGGCCGGACGGCCCGCAGACGACCGTCATCGACTGGGAGATCGTCGGCCGCGGTCTGTCGTCGGCCGATGTCGGCCGCTTCCTGCAGTACCAGCAGCCGCCTAACATCGAGGAACTGCTCGAGTTCTACCTCGACGAGCTGGAGCGGCATCTCGGCAAGCCAATCGACCGCGCGGAGTGGTACAAGGGCTACGAGATCGTCGCCGTCGCGCTCTGGCAGATTGTGGGCTTCCTGTTCGGTGCTATGGTCGCCTCGCCGGACGCGCCCGTGCCCGAAGACCAGCGCGAGGGCATGCGCCAGCGCGTCTACGCCGACGTCGCCGCCGTGGAGGAGCTCGCCCGCAAGTGGCTCACGTAGCCCGCGTCGTCACGCCCGCTTCCGCCCGACCGCCAGCAGGTTCACCCGCAGGTTCTTCAGCGCGCCGACCTTGTTGACCAGCCGCTCAAACCCGACGCCGAGCGCGTACGTTGGCGTGCTGAACGCCAGGTACTCCGGCTCGGTCTCGAACTGGTAGAGCTGCTCCACGTCCATTCCCGCGCCGCCGTACAGCGACCGCAGCCGCGACGCCGTGTTGGCCCGGTACACCGTCGGAAAGATGTCGTGCGCATCGACGCCGCGCCACTGGTTGTACTTCAAGTGGAATCGATGCGGCAGGAGCGCCGAGCTGATCGTGACGTAGTGCCAGCGATTCGGCGTCAGGATCAGCAGCAACCCGCCCGGCTTGAGCACGCGAGAAAGCTCCCCGAACACCCGCTCCGGCTGCGTCAGGTGCTCCGCCACGTGACTCGAGATAGCGATGTCGAAGGTGTTGTCCGCGAACGGCAGCGCCCCCAGGTCGGCGCGCGCCGCCGCGTCGAGGTTCTTGTTGCCCTTCGGCTCGTCCGTCATGTCGACGCCGAAGATCAGCCGCGGCCGCTGCGCCTCGCCGAAATGGTACTGGAAGACGCGCCCGCTGCCGCAGCCCGCGTCCAGCATCACGTCGCCACGCCGCACGTACTCGTGGATGACATCCGAGAAGCGGTCGTACATGCCGCGGAATGCAGGGCGATAGAAGCGATCCCGTAGCTCTTGCTTGCGCCAGCGCAAGATCGGCATGCGCTACCCGCCCCGCGCGCAGGCAGGCGGCGCAGGGGTGACGTTGGCGGCGGGCTGGTGGCAGGAGCGCATAGCGGCCTTAGTATGGGCGCGCCTTCACCCCGAGACAAGCGCTCCGCCTTCGGTCACCAACCAGGGCGCGACGTCAGCACGTCCCGTACACCTTCATTTGGATCAGCAGATCGGTCGAGTTGACGGTGCCGTCGCCGTTCACGTCAAAGGCGCGCACGTAATCGGGCCCGCCCGTCACCGCGAACGCCCGCGCGAGGATGACCTGGTCGATAGAGTTGACCTTCGTGTCGTCGTTGAGGGATGCAGCTTCCCTGCCGTCGCCGCACTTGTCACCGTCCGTGTTGGTGTTCAGCGGGTCGGAGCCATAGCGCAAGACTTCGACGCTGTCGAGCAACTTGTCGCCGTCGCTGTCGGGTAGCGCCGGGTTGGTGCCGAGCACGATCTCCAAAGTGTTGGGAATCCCGTCGTGATCCGTATCGCCCGGCACGTTGAACGTCAGGGGCTTGGATGCCGCAGCGGCCGGGTCCGTGCCGAACAGGCACTCGCCCCGGTCGATGAAGCCGTCATGGTCGGTATCGAGCTTCATCGGATCGGTGTTCGCGCTCGCGCTCACGCACTGCGCGTGGGACGCTCCGCCGGGGCCCAGACCAGCCTCGACGCCGTTCGCAAGCCCGTCGCCGTCGATGTCCGGATCGCACACGTCGCCGCTCTTGTCGGAGTTCGGCCAGGTTCGATCGTTGTACGGTTTGCCGTAGGCCGAGAGATCGGTGAAGTCCCCATCGGCGTTTTCCTGCGCCGGATTCGGAATCGTCGGGCAGTTGTCCACGTTGTCGACGACGAGATCCGCGTCGCTGTCGTGCGCGAGCGGCGCGTACATCAGCACGCGCAGCGCCTCTGCGATAGCCGCGCTGCCTGCGACGCTCGGGTGCAGCCCGTCGGGCGCGAGGTAACCGAGCGCGGCCGGATCGCCCGAGCCACCGACGCCGTTGAACGCGGCGTAGACGCTGGCCGCCGGGATGCCGGAGGCGGCGGACGCAGTGTGGATGTACGAGTTCATCGCGTCGAAATACGGCTTGAGCGCCGGGAACGAGCCATCCGCTTTATCGACCGCAACGAACGGGTAATACACGTCCACGGCGCGAATGACCAGCAGTGGATCGGGATTGAGCGCCCGCACCTCAGCGATGATCGCGTCGTAGTTCGCCTCGAACGTGATGATCGCGCCGCGCAGACAGTCCTGGTTGTCCGCGCCGCCGCAGCTCCCGGCCTTGTACGCGTCGCGCGCCACCTGGAGGTCGTTCACGCCGATGTTCCAGGTCACGACGTCGGCGGTCGGCAGCACCGTGCGATACGAGTCGTGCGTGCGAAGCGCGCCGAGCAGATCGCTGCTCGTCCAGCCGCCAATCGCCATGTTGCGGACGCTCACGGTGGCGCCGAGGTCCGCGGCGGCGCGAGCGCCGTAGTCAGCCGGATAGCTCTGGCCGTCGTTCCAGAGAGCGATCGAGTCGCCGAGGGCCACGTACGAGAGGGCGGGCGTCGCGGCCGTAGCGCGCGTCGATCCTGCGTAGAACGCGAGAGCGACGGCGAGCATCGCGAGCGTGGCTCGCGAAACTCCGGCAAGCAGCCCGCGCCGTCGTGTTGGGTGCTCGTTGCGGATAACAGGCTCCAGGCTTCCAGGGAAGCGGCGTGATCGACTTGCGCGGCGGACGGGGACGCAGGTGGGGCCCATTATGGGCCCGGAGGATGCTCGCGTCAATCGATTCTCAGGCACATTCCGGGCCTCCACGCCGCCCCCCGCATGGCCCCTCCTGCGGCGCTCGCCCGGGCCGGCATCCGCGTCCCCCACCCGATTGTCCGCGCAGTCGGCGCGATGCTATACTCACGCAGGCTAGTGAACTGGAAGACCGGACCTGGGGCCGCTGTGGCCTCAAATTTATGTCCGGAAGGATTGAACCATGACTACGCAGCAAAGCCAGTCCGTCACCATGAAGGCGCTCCTCGAAGCCGGCGTCCACTTCGGACACCAGACCCGGCGCTGGGACCCGAGGATGAAGCAGTTCATCTTCACCGAGCGCAACGGCATCCACATCATTGACCTGCAGCAGACCGTGCCGCTCCTGCAGCAGGCCATGGACTTCGCCCGCTCCATCGCGGCCGGCGGCGGGTCGCTCCTGTTTGTCGGCACCAAGAAGCAAGCGCAGGAATCGATCGAGACCGAGGCCACGCGCTGCGGCATGCCCTACGTCACCAACCGCTGGCTCGGCGGCACGCTCACCAACTTCCAGACCATCGAAAGCCGCATCGACCACCTCGTGCGGATCGAAGACCGCCGCGACCGCGGCGAGCTGAGCGTCCTCATCAAGAAGGAAGCGGGCAAGATCCTTGAGGAGATCGAGCGCATGAACCGCTACTTCGGCGGCATCAAGACCATGAAGCGCCTGCCCGGCGCGCTCTTCATCGTCGACCCGCCCATGGAGCGCATCGCCGTCACCGAGGCGATCCGCATGCGCATCCCGATCATCGCCATGTGCGATACCAACAGCAACCCGGATGAGGTCGACTTCCCCATCCCCGCCAACGACGACGCCATTCGCGCTGTCAAGCTCATCGCCAGCCGCATGGCCGATGCGGTCCTCGAGGGCCGCAACCTGCAGGGTTACGCGTCCGAGGCGGACGATACCGAGGGGCTCGATATGGCGTCGCTGGCGTCCGGGACGTTCTCGGCTTCGCCCGACGATCCGTCGCCGCGTACCTCCAGCGAGGAGCCGGCCGCGACCCCCGAAGCCTGATCGAGAGAGGACAAGTAACGTGGCAACAGCGGAAGACGTAAAGCGCCTTCGCGAAGAGACCAGCGCGGGCGTCATGGACTGCAAGCGCGCCCTCGACGAGTCCGGCGGCGACATCGAGAAGGCCAAGAAGTACCTGCGCGAGAAGGGCATCGCCGGCGCCGACAAGAAGTCCGAGCGCGAGACGAGCCAGGGCCTCGTGGATTCTTACATCCACGCCGGCGGCCGCATCGGCGTGCTGCTCGAAGTCAACTGCGAGACGGACTTCGTCGCCCGCACCGACGCATTCAAGCAACTCGTCCACGACATCGCCCTGCAGATCGCCGGCATCTCGACCACACTCGCCATCACCGAGGAAGACCTCCCCGACGGCGCCGAGGGCGCGGTCGAAGAGACGGTGCTGCTGAAGCAGCATTTCATCAAGGACAGCTCGCGCACGATCGAGCAACTGGTCAAAGAAGCGATCGCCCGGACCGGCGAGAACATCCGCATCCGCCGCTTCACTCGATACGAACTCGGCCAGTAGGGAGCCGGAGATGGGCCAGGCCGCCTACAAGCGCATCCTGCTCAAGGTCAGCGGCGAGGCCCTGATGGGCAGCGCCGCCTACGGCATCCACCCGGAGACCGTCAACCGCATCGCCACGCAGATCAAGGCCGCGAGCGACCTCGGCGTCCAGGTCGCCGTCGTCGTCGGCGGCGGCAACATCTGGCGCGGCGCACAGGCCAGCCAGACCGGCATGGACCGCGCCACCGCCGACTACGCCGGCATGCTCGCCACCGTCATAAACGCGCTCGCCTTGCAGGACGCCATCGAGCAGGTCGGCGGTGACGTGCGCACGCAGACCGCCATCCCCATCCAGCAGGTCGCCGAGCCCTACATCCGCCGCCGCGCCATCCGTCACCTGCAGAAGAATCGCGTCGTCATCTTCGCCGCGGGCACCGGCAACCCCTTCATGACCACCGACACCGCCGCCGCTCTGCGCGCCGTCGAGATCGACGCCGATGTGTTGCTGCTCGCCAAGAACCGTGTCGATGGCGTCTACGACCCCGACCCGCACAAGACCCCCGACGCCCGCCGCTTCGCGACGCTCTCGTACATGGACGCCCTCAGCCGCCGGCTCGAGGTCATGGACAGCACCGCGCTCTCGCTTTGTATGGAAAACGAGCTGCCGATCGTCGTCTTCGATGTCGGCGACCCGGACGGCATCGTCAACGCCGCCCGGGGCGACGACATCGGCACGCGCGTCGGCTCGGCGGAGTCGCTGCTGGATCCCGCGAAGCCGTAGCAAGACACCCACCCCGCGCGACGCCGGCATCTCGCCGGTCTCGCGTGTGAGGTACCATGAGGCCGCCCGGACGGACGGTAGAAGGCCAAACACGATGATCGAAGACACCCTCAGAGACGCCGAACACCGCATGCAGAGCGCCGTCCAGGCACTGGACCGCGACCTCGATACCGTACGCACCGGCCGCGCCCGGCCAGGTCTCGTCGAAGCGCTCAAGATCGAGTACTACGGTACCCCCACGCCCCTCAACCAGGTGGCGACCATCAACGCGCCGGAGCCGCGACTGATCACCATCCAGCCGTGGGACAAGACCCAGCTCGGCGCAATCGAGAAGGCGATCCAGAAGTCGGATCTGGGTCTCACGCCCACGAACGACGGCAACATCATCCGCCTCGTCATTCCGCCGCTCAACGAAGACCGCCGCAAGGATCTCGTCAAGGTCGTGCACAAGAAGACCGAGGACGCCCGCATCGCCGTCCGCAACGTGCGCCGCGACTCGCTCGACCACCTGCGCAAGCTCCAGCACGATAAGACGATCTCTGACGACGACGAGCGGCGCGCGCAGGAGCGTTTGCAGAAGATCACCGACAAGCACATCGCCGAAGCCGACCGGCACGGGCACACCAAGGAACAGGAACTGCTCGAGGTGTAGCGCTCGCCGCCGTGCGCGGCCCCGGGCATGGCGCAAGCCAGGAAGAACAGCAGTGCGATTACGCCAACGTCGCAAGAACACGGACGGCGCCGCGTCCGAGGCGCACGCCACCAAACCGGAGCGAACGCTCCGTGCGGTCGCGCCGTCCGGCGCTGTCCCGCGGCACGTCGCTATCATCATGGACGGCAACGGGCGCTGGGCCGCCGAGCGCGGGCTCTCGCGCCAGGCCGGCCACCGCGCCGGCACCGAGAACATTCGCCGCATCATCGAGACGTTCGGCGAACGCGGCGTCGAGGTGCTCACGCTCTACGCCTTCTCCACCGAGAACTGGACCCGCCCGCGCCGCGAGGTCAACGCGTTGATCCGCCTCATCCCGCGCGTCATCAGCCGCGAGGTCAAGGCGCTGCATCAGAACGGCGTCCGCCTGGTCCACGTCGGCAGCCTTGAGCCGCTCGCGCCCGAGCTCCGCAAGAAGGTCGAAGACGCGATCGAACTGACGAAGGACAACGATCGCATGACGGTCGCCCTCGCCTTCAACTACGGCGGCCGCACCGAGATCCTTGATGCCGTCCGCCGCATCGTCGCCGACAAGGTCAAACCGGACCGCATCGACGAGTCGCTCTTCGCGTCCTACCTCTACACGGCCGAGATCGGCGACCCCGACCTGGTGATCCGCACCGCCGGCGAGATGCGTATCTCCAACTTCCTGCTCTGGCAATCCGCCTATGCCGAGTTCTACGCCACCCCCACCTACTGGCCCGATTTCGACGTGACCGAGATCGACCGCGCCCTCGCGGCGTACGCGCTGCGCGAACGACGATTCGGCGGCGTCGAACCGGCCAACGGCAAGACGCCGCACCAGTGACCGCCCGGTGTTAGCGCAGCGCGTCGCAAGCGCGGCCGTCGGCATCCCCGTCATCGTCCTCCTCATCATTCTCGGCGGGAACTGGTACGTGGCCGCTGTCGCCGCGGCTCTCGCCGTCGCCGCCGTCGAGTTCCAGCACATGCGCCGCGACTGGCTCGACCCCGTCTGCCTGCTCACCGGCGCGCTCGTTGCGGGCATCGCGGTCGGCGCCCATGTCGGCACGACGGAATGGGCGGCATGGCTGGTGGGCGCCACCGTGATCGCTCCGCTCGCCTCCCTCGCCCGTCCCGCTACAGGCGACACACTGATGGACGCGCTCTGGACGCTTGGCGCAGTCACGTACGTCGGCTTCCTCGGCAGCTTCATCGTCCTGCTGCGCGACATTGATTTCGATGCCCGCAGCTGGGTCTTCCTCGCCGTATTCGCCACGTTTGCCACCGACACGGGCGCCTTCTTCACCGGCCGAGCCATCGGCCGCCACCTGCTCGCCCCGCGCATCAGTCCCAAGAAGACCGTCGAGGGCTTTTTCGGCGGATGTGCCGCCGGATTCGCCGCCGTCGTCCTCCTCGCGTTCGTGTTCGACCTCGGGATCGAGCCATGGAAGATCAGCCTCCTGGGCCTGCTGCTGCCGCCGGTCGCCGCGCTGGGCGACCTCGCCGAATCGGGCATCAAGCGCCTGGCCCATGTCAAGGACGCCAGCGAGCTCATCCCCGGCCACGGCGGCGTCCTCGACCGCCTCGACTCGATCCTCCTCACCCTCACGCTCGTCTATCTCTTCACCGAATGGGTCGTCTACTGAGTTCCCAACCTCCAACCTCCAACCTCCAACTTCCAACTTCCAACTTCCAACTTCCAACCTCCAACAAGCATCCACCGCGCGCATAGCCGCCAACGCCCGCTCGGCACCGCTAACCACCGCATGTGGTACCGTAATTCCATGGCTGATCCCGCAAAGGGCGTCGCGATCCTGGGCTCCACCGGCTCAATCGGACGCCAGACGCTCGATGTCATCCGGCGGCTCCCCGGCCAGTTCCGGGTCATCGGCCTCGCCGGCGGCAGCAATCACACCCTCCTCGAAGACCAGTCGCGCGAGTTCCACCCGGACCTCGTCTGGTGCCAGGCGGCCGACCGCCACATGGACATCAAGGCCGCGTCCGGCCGCAAGGCGCACTGGGCCACCATGGAAGAGATGGCCGCGCACCCCGACGTCGACATCGTCGTCGTCGGCACCGCCGGCAACGCCGGCCTCGCCCCCACCCTCGCGGCCCTCCGCGCCGGCAAGGCCGTCGCGCTCGCCAACAAGGAAGTGCTGGTGATGGCAGGCCACATCGTCACGCGCGAAGCCGAGCGTGGCGGCGGCGAGCTGCGCCCCGTCGACAGCGAGCACAGCGCCATCTGGCAGTGTCTCTGGGGCGAAGATGTCGCCTCCGTCGAGAAGCTGATCCTCACCGCCTCCGGCGGCGCCTTCCGCGATCTGCCCGCCCGCGACCTGGAGCGCGTCACAGCGCGCGATGCCCTGCGCCACCCGACCTGGGACATGGGCCGCAAGATCACCATCGATTCCGCCACCCTCATGAACAAGGGCTTCGAGGCTATCGAGGCGCGCTGGCTGTTCAACGTGCCGATGGACCGCGTCGAGGTCGTTATGCACCGCGAGAGCATCGTCCACTCGCTCGTCGAGTTCGCCGATGGCTCCGTGAAAGCCCAGTTGGGCGAGCCCGACATGCGCCTCCCCATCCAGTGCGCACTGAGCTACCCCGAGCGGGTCGCCTGCGATGCCGTCCCCCGCCTGAACCTGGCGCGGACCAAGACGCTGCACTTCGACGAGCCCGACTTCGGCCGATATCCGGCCCTGCGGCTCGCACTGGAAGCCGGTGCGAAGGGCGGCACCTGGCCCGCCGTGCTCGCCGCGGCCGACGAGGTGGCGGTCGATAGCTTCATCGGGGGCGGCATCAGCTTCACGGATATCGCCCGCATCGTCGATGCCGCCCTTTCGGCGCACGCCGGCAAAGCCGATCCTTCTCTCGAAGAAGTGCTGGAAGCCGATGCATGGGCGCGCGAATTCGCGGCGGGCCGCATCCGCGGCCCCCAACCCGCCGGCCGCGCCCGATGAACCGGCCGCCGGCGGCAAACCAAGCAGTGACTGAGCCAGGCGAGGCAACTTGGACGTACTAACGCACTCGATTCTCCCGTTTGCGGGCATACTGCTCGGCCTTGTGATCATCCACGAGGCCGGCCACTACGTCACCGCGAAGATGTTCGGCGTGAAGGTGCTGGAGGCCGGCATCGGCTTCCCGCCGCGCGTCTGGGGCTTCCGCTGGCGCGACACCGACTACACGCTCAACCTGCTGCCGCTCGGCGCATTCGTCCGCCTCCTGGGCGAGGAGGACCCCACCGACCCCCAGAGCCTCGCTGCTCAGCCGAAGTGGAAGCGCACGGTGATCATCGGCGCCGGCGCATTCATGAACCTCGTGCTGGCCATCGCCCTGTTCACTTCCGGCCTCATGGTGCCGCGCACGGTTTCGGCCGGCGGCGCGCAGATCGCTTCCGTCACGCCCGGGAGTCCCGCCGAGCAGGCCGGATTGAAGCCCGGCGACCAGATCTACAAGGTCAACGGCCGCCGCTCCGAGAACACCGCCGATGCCGCTTACCTGATCCACCTGTACCAGGGCGGCACGATCGACATGACGATCAAGCGCACCGACCCTCGCACGGGCTCGGAGCTGATCACAAAGAGCGTCTACGCGCGCTGGAACCCGCAGCCCTACACCGACGAGTGCGGCGTGAAGCACGAGTCCGGCCCCACCGGCATCAGCATCGCCACCCCCTTCGGGCAGTACACGCCGCGCACCGCCGCCGAGACCGCGACGCTCGACAAGGAGAGCCGCGCTGCCTTCAAGGAGTACCAGACGCAGATCGCGCCGGGGTCCCCCGCAAGTTGCTCCAGCGGCGCCGACTTCGGCTTCGTGCCCCTGACCGCGGCGCAGTGTGCGGACCTCGATCCAGGGGAGCGCGCCGCCGCCGAGGCGCTCAAGTCCGAGCTGTTCGCGGGCCAGGCGGCGCCCTGCTACCAGTTCTCCCCCGGCCCCCGCTTCGAGCCATTCACCCGAACGCGCAGCGAGCCGATCTGGGAAGCGGCGCCCCACGGCGTTCGCCTCAGCTTTGAATCGTTGATCATCGCCCGCAACCAGCTCTGGAGCATGGTGCGCGGCTTCGGCTCCTCGCCCGTCACCGGTCCCGTCGGCATTGCCCAGGCAACCGGCGAGGTCGTGAACGAGGCCGGCTGGAAGTACCTGATCGACTTCGCCGCGCTGCTCAGCATGAACCTGGCGCTGATCAACGTGCTGCCGCTGCCCATGTTCGATGGCGGCCGGCTGGCGTTCATCTTCATCGAGTTCCTGCGTGGTGGCCGCCGCGTCGCGCCCCAGAAGGAGGCGCTCGTACACCTCAGCGGGCTCGCACTGATGCTCATCTTCTTCGTCGTGATAACCTACTTCGACATCCTCCGTATTATCGCTGGAGACAGCCTGCTGAGATGATGACTCCCCGACGCACGTCCAGGCCGGTCCACGTTGGAGACGTAAAGATCGGCGGCGACGCCCCCGTCGCCGTCCAGTCCATGTGCGCCACCGACACCTCGAACGTCGATGCCACGGTCGCGCAGCTCGACCAGCTCAAGGAAGCCGGCTGTGACGTCGTCCGCATAGCCGTGCCGGACAAGGAGGCCGCCGAGGCGCTTCCCGAGATCGTCCGCCGCACGCCGCTGCCGATCATCGCCGACATCCATTTCGACTACCGTTGGGCGCTCGCCGCCATCCGCGCGGGATTCCACGGCCTGCGCCTCAACCCGGGCAACATCCGCGACGCCGAGAAGGTGAAGCTCGTCGCCCGCGAGGCGAAGGAGCGCGGCATCCCGATCCGCATCGGCGTCAACGCCGGCTCGCTGCCCCCGATCCGCGCGCTCGCCGAGGGCGAGATGCCCCCGTCGCTGCCCGACCGCATGGTCGAAGCCGCGCTGTGGGAGATCAGCGTCCTCAACGAGATGGACTTCGACGACATCAAGATCTCCATGAAGGCCTTCGATGTCCCGACGATGGTCGAGGCGTATCGCCGCATCGCGCCCATGGTGCCCTACCCGCTGCACCTCGGCGTCACCGAGGCGGGCACGCCGCGCGCCGGCTCCGTCCGCAGCGCCATCGGCATCGGCATCCTGCTCTCGGAGGGCATCGGTGACACCATCCGCGTCTCGCTGGCCGCGGATCCCGTCGAAGAAGTGCCGATCTGCTGGGACATCCTCAACACGCTCAACCTGCGCAAGCGCGGAGCCACGCTCGTCGCCTGCCCCACCTGCGGCCGCATCGAGATCGAGCTGATCCCGCTCGCCAACAAGGTCGAAGAGCATTTCACGAAGCGCGGCAAGATCCTCACCGTCGCCGTCATGGGCTGCGTCGTAAACGGGCCCGGCGAGGCGAAGATGGCCGACCTTGGCATCGCCGGCGGCAAGGGCCGCGGCGTCATCTTCCGCAAAGGCGAGATCGTCAAGACCGTCGACGAGCCCGAGTTCATGAGCGCGCTCATCGAAGAGGGCGAGAAGATCATCGCCGAGATGGAAGCCGGCACGTACATCCCCGTCGGCCACGACGACAACGTCATTCCGCTGATGGAAGTGCCCGGAAGGTAGCGCCGCGACGTGACGGACGAATGCGAGATCTGCCACCGTATCGCACGGTTCAAGCCCGACAGTCCTTATCTGATCGCCGAGATGGAGACGGGCTACGCCGTGCTGGCCGACAACCAGCTCTATCCCGGCTACACGATCTTCCTCGCAAAACGCTGCGTCCCGGAGGTGCACGAATTGCCGCCGGCCGAGCGCGCGCGCTTCCTCGGGGAGATGGCCCAGGTCGCTGAAGCGGTCTTCCGGGCATGCGCTCCGCGCAAGCTGAACTACGAGTTGCTCGGCAACTCCGTCTCGCACCTGCACTGGCACCTCTTCCCGCGCTACGCCGACGACCCGAACCCGCTCCTCCCCGTCTGGAACAACGAAGCGTTCCTGCAAGCCGCCAGGCCCGGCGTCGTCGATCCCGGGCTTCTGCGCGACCTGCGCGAGCGCATCCAGCTTGCCCTGGCGAGCCTGCGCGGCCAGAGCTAGCTCGCGATGCCCGCCAGGAGGCGCGCCCCCAGCGTCGCACTCTCGCGCCTGAAGGTGCTCGCCACCGCCGATGAGCCGGCATTCGCGGCGTACGCGATCGAACTGCTCGAGTCCGGCGACCGGCTCTCGCGCGAGGCCACGCTCGCCGCTCTCATCGAGCGCCCGCTGCCGTCTGTCCGCGACGCCCTCCGCGCCCTCTACTTCGAACTCGACGCAGACGGCATGAAGCGCGATCAGGGCGCCACGATGCGCACTGGCATCGTGCGCATCCTCCGCGAGATTGGCGATGTCCGGGATCGCGACATCGCCGTGCGCGCCACCGGTACCGTCGAGATGGCGTTCGGGGGCGACATCTCGTGGGTGCTGCGCGTCCACGGGCTGCGCCTGCTCGTCGAACTCGCGCCCGATGTGTTTCCCTACTACGCCGTGGAACGCCTCGACGATGTCGGCGGCATCGGCGGCGAGCCGGCCAACACGGCGTTTCAGCTCCTCGCCGGCACTAACAACCACCTGCCGATCTACCAGTGGCTCATCACCGGCGACCGCGATCCGTCGCTCGTCACGGCCGGGTTCGAACTGCTGGCCGGCGGCCCGCGGGAGATCGTCCAGCGCTACGCCCGCCAGGCGATGGAGATCGCCATCCGCCGCGGCAACGAGGCGCTTGCCACCGTCGTCGCCGAGTCGATCATCAACCTTGAGCTGGCGGACAGCTACAGCGCGCTCGCAAAGCTCATCTCCTCCAAGCTCTCCGAAGAGCTGTACAACTACCTCGCCGTGCTGCTGGCCGGCACCAACCGCCCCGAGTTGCTCGCCATCCTCGAGCACGAGTTGCATCGCGGCCGCCGCCCGCGCATCATTGCCGAGGCGCTGCGCATCCGCACGACGCCCGAGCATGCAGCCATCCTCGAACGCTGGGAGTCCGGCGACGAGCCGTAGCCGAAGGATCGCCTGTTGAACGAGCACATGGACACCAACCGCGCACACTGGGACGAGGTCGTGCCGATCCACGTCGCCTCGGACTTCTACGATGTCGCCAGCTTCAAGGCGGGTGAATCGAAACTCAAGCCCGTAGAGCTGGCAGAGTTGGGCGACGTTCGCGGCAAGACCCTCCTGCACCTCCAGTGCCACTTCGGCCTCGATACGCTCTCGTGGGCGCGGGAGGGAGCGATCGTCACCGGCATCGACTTCTCCGAACCGGCGATCGCCCAGGCGCGCGCGCTGGCGTCCGAATTGTCGATCCCGGCGCGATTCATCGTGACCAACGTGTACGAGGCCCCGGCCGCGCTCGACGAGCAGTTCGACATCGTCTTCACCTCGTACGGCGTACTCGGCTGGCTGCCGGACATCGCACGCTGGGCGCAGGTCGGGGCGCACTTCGTGAAACCGGGCGGCACGTTCTACATCGCCGAATTCCACCCCGTCTCCAACGTGTTCGACGAATCGCCCGGTATTGACGGCCTCTACGTGAAATACCCGTACTTCTCGCTGCCGGAGCCGTTCAAGGACGACACCGGCAACGACTACGCCGATCCGACGTCGAAGCTGCAACACGCGACGACCTACTGGTTCCCGCACTCCCTCGGCGAAGTCGTCACTGCCCTGATTGATGCCGGCCTGCGCATTGACCACCTGCACGAGTTCCCGTTCAGCACATACCAGTTCCTGCCCTTTACCGCGCGTCAGCCGGACGGCACCGTCCGCCTCACGCAACACGACGGTTGCATCCCGCTGCTCTACTCCATCAAGGCGACGAAACCCGCCTGAACCGCGGCACCCTCGCCCTCCAACTTCTAACCTCCAACCTCTAACCTCCAGACGACGGGCTCAGTACACTGCCGCCATGCCGAAGTACATCCTCGCGCTCGACCAGGGCACCTCCAGTTCGCGAGCCATCCTCTTCGACCACGCCGGCGCCCCCGTAGCGCAGGCGGCACTCGAGTTCCCGCAGATCTACCCGCAACCCGGATGGGTCTCCCACGATCCCGAGGCCATCTGGTCGTCGCAGCTTGCCGCCGCCGAGCGCGTGCTCGCCGCCACCTCCACCGCCGCCGAAGACCTCGCCGCGATCGGCATCACGAACCAGCGCGAGACCACGATCGTCTGGGATCGCGCCGGCGGCCGCGCGATCAACGACGCCGTCGTCTGGCAATGCCGCCGCACCGCCGCCATCTGCGAGGATCTGCGCGCCCGCGGCCTCGAGGCCGAGGTCCGCGCCCGCTCCGGCCTCCTCATCGACGCCTACTTCTCGGGCACGAAGGTACGTTGGCTGCTCGATAACTCAGGCGCCGGCATGCAGCAGCGCGCCGAAGCCGGCGACCTCGCGTTCGGCACGGTCGATTCGTGGCTCATCCACAAGCTCACAGGCGGCCGCGCGCACGTCATCGATGCGACGAACGCCTCCCGGACCATGCTCTACAACCTGCGCGACGGCGACTGGGATGCACGCATGCTCACCGAGCTCAACGTCCCCCGCGCCATGCTCCCGCAGGTCGTGGACAGCAGCGGCGTCGCCGCCGAAACCGACGCATCCATCTTCGGCCGTCCGATCCCCATCGCCGGCATCGCGGGCGACCAGCAGGCGGCGCTCTTCGGGCAGGGCTGCTTCGAGGCCGGCAGCATCAAGAACACCTACGGCACGGGCTGCTTCATCCTCGAACATACCGGCGACCGCCCCATCTTCTCGGAGAACGGCCTCCTCACCACCGTCGCCTCACGCATCGGCGGCCGCCAGCAGTTCGCGGTCGAAGGAAGCATCTTCATCGCCGGCGCGGCCGTGCAGTGGCTGCGCGACGGCCTCGGCATCATCAAGACGGCCGCCGAGAGCGAGCCGCTCGCGCGCTCCGTCCCGTCGAGCGACGGCGTGTACGTCGTCCCGGCGTTCGCCGGCCTCGGCGCGCCCCACTGGGACATGTACGCCCGTGGCACCATCGTCGGCATCACCCGCGGCACCACCGCCGCGCACATCACGCGCGCCACGCTCGAATCCATCGCCCTGCAGACGCTCGACGTCGTGGAGTTGATGGAGCGCGAGAGCGGCGCGTCGATACGCGAACTGCGCGTCGATGGCGGCGCGGTCGCCAACGACCTGCTCATGCAGATCCAGGCCGACGTGCTGCAACGCCCCGTCGTCCGATGCGCCACCGCCGAGACTACCGCGCTCGGCGCGGCGTACCTCGCCGGCCTCGCGGTCGGCTTCTGGAAGGACCAGGCCGAGATCGCCCGCATCTGGCGCTCGGGCGGCGTCTTCGAGCCGAAGATGCCCCCCGCCGAGCGCGATACCCTGGTCGATGGCTGGCGCCGCGCCGTCGAGCGCGCGAAGGGCTGGGCCACGTGAGGCCACGCCTCGCCGAGCTGGCTCAACAGAAGTTCGACGTGGTGGTCATCGGCGGCGGCATCAACGGCGCAGGCATCGCCCGCGAAACCGCGCTGCACGGCTACCGCACGCTGCTCGTCGAGCGTAACGACTTCGGCTCAGGCACCACGTCGCGCGCCACGCGCCTGATCCACGGCGGCCTGCGCTACCTCGAGCACGGCGAGTTCGGCCTTGTCTACGAGTCGCTGGGCGAGCGCGAGACGCTGGTGCGCGACGTGCCGCACTTGGTGCGGCCGCTGCGGCTGCTCGTGCCCGTCTACCGCGGCGATCGTCGCCCGCCGTGGATGGTCCGCCTCGGCCTCGCCATGTACGACGCCTTCTCCCTGCGGAAGTCGCTCCCCCGCCACCGCGCCGTCACGCGCGCTGCGCTCGACGGCTACGAGCCGAACCTCAACCGCGACGGACTCCGCGCCGCCTACACGTTCTACGACGCCCAGGTGGAGTTCCCGGAGCGCCTGGTGGCCGAATCCGTGCGCGAGTTCACGGACGCCGGCGGCGCCGCCATGAACCACGTCGCCTGCACCGGCCTCGTCTCGCCCGGCCACGTGCTCCACGCGCTCGTCCTGCGCGACGAATGCACCGGCGAGACCGCCGAGATCGAGACGGCCGTCGCCGTCAACGCCGCCGGCCCCTGGGTCGATGAGGTGCTCGCCGGCAGCGATGCCGAGCGCCACGACCGCCTGATCGGCGGCACGAAGGGCAGCCATCTCGTCGCCGACTGGCCCGGCGCTCCCCGCCACGCCGTCTTCGCCACCGCCCGGGAGGACGGGCGCCCGTTCTTCATCCTGCCCTGGTATCGCTACACCCTGGTCGGCACGACGGACCTCCGTTACGACGGTTCTCCCTCAGCCGCCCAATGCACCCCCGACGAACTGCGTTACCTGCTCGACGAGGCGAACCACCTCTTCCCGTCCACCCCGCTGCGCAGCGACGATGTGCTCTACACCTACTGCGGCATCCGCCCGCTCCCCTACACCGAGCGCGGCGACGAGAGCACCATCTCCCGCAGCCACTTCATCATCGACCACGTGAAGCGCGGCGGTCCCAGCGGCCTCCTCAGCATCGTCGGCGGCAAGCTGACCACGTACCGCAGCCTCGCCCGCCTCGCCCTGCCCGCCATCGCCAGGCACGTCAGGCCATCGAGCGCTCCATCCTCGATTCCCGCCTCTGGTGGCGTTCCCCCTTCCCGCCTCGGGAAGGGGGCTGGGGGGTTAGGTTCCGTGCCCCCGCCCACCGACCCGCTCGCCCTTTACGGCCCGCGCGCCGCCGAGGTCCGCGCGCTCATCGACACCGACCCGTCGCTCGGCGACCGCATCTGCGAACACAACTCGGAGCTGCTGGCACAAGTCGCCTACGCCGTCGAGCGCGAGCACGCGGTCACGCTTGCCGATGTCCTGCTGCGCCGCCTCCCCGTGGGCTGGAGCAAGTGCCACGCCCTCGACGGCGCAGAACGCGCCGCCCGCATGATGGCCCCCCGCCTCAACTGGGACGACGCCCAACTCACCCGCGAACTCGCCGCCTACGAAGCCGAACTCCGCACCACCCTCGTCCCCGTAGGCGCCCTGACCGATTCTCCATCCTGACCCGCACGGGTTAGCGCGACAGATTGACTCGTGAGCAATGGCCGCGCTACGATGCGCCCACTTCGATGATGAACGCGATGACCAAGCTGCGACGCTAACGTCCGCCCACCGGCGGGACTCCCGGCCGATAACACCGGCCGGGCTCACCTCCTGTCACAGGACTCGTAGTTGCGTGCCTGCTGACGGCGTCGATGCCGCCTGCCATCCGTGATCCATGCAGATTCGTGTGCGACATCGCGCCTCCGGCCGGCTGGAGGTACAGGATGCGTCGCCACGATCCCCGGATTACTCATCGCCACCCCGAACTGTCGCAGCACTTCCTGCGCGATGCCGCGGTCGCCCGCGCCCTCGTGCGGCGGCTGGCGTTCCCATCGGGCGCGCTTGTCATCGAAGCGGGTGCGGGAGACGGCCAGCTCACGGAGGCGCTTGCGGACGCCGACTTCCGCGTGATCGCCGTCGAGAAGGACGAACGGCTCTTCAGCGTTCTGCGCGAGCGGCTCGCGAGCCGCCCGAACGTCACGCCGCGACACGCGGACTTCCTGACGTTCCCGCTGCCATCGACCCCGTACCGCGTCGTCTCGAACGTGCCCTACGGCATCACCGCCGCCGTCGTGCGCAAGCTGCTGCACGCCGCGCGCCCGCCGGACGAAGCGATGCTCATCGTGCAGCGAGAAGCCGCCGAGAAATTCGCCGGCGCACCGCGTGAGACGCAGTTCTCGCTCCTGCACAAGCCCTGGTTCGAGATCAGCATCGCCGGCGGCATCAGACGCCGCGACTTCGCGCCGCCGCCGCGCGTGCAGAGCGCCCTGCTGCGGATCAGGCGCCATGACGCGCCGCTGGTCGCCGCCGCGAGCGCGCACGCCTATCGGGCGTTCATCAGCACGAGCTTCGGGCAGGGTGCGCCGGAGGTGTCACGCGCGCTTCGGCGGTTCCTCACCGCGCGTCAGGTCAAGCGCCTCGGTCGAGATCTGGGTTTCTCGCGCGATACGCGCGCATCGCAACTCTCGTTCAGCCAGTGGCTGGCCATCTTCCGCTTCGTCGAGCACGAATGCCTCGGCCACGACCCTACTACCAACCACCAGCTACAGCAACACCCGCTTCGGCGCCCCCGAGGGCTGCCGCCGGAAGTTGTGCACCAGCCAGCGCTTGAACCCGTCCGACTCCACTTCCTCGATGTACGCGCGAGCCGGCGCGCCCAGCGTCTCCCCCACGCGCAGCGCGTAGTCGCCGTACGCCGCGTGTGTCGCCGGTTCGATGTTGAGCACGTCGTCCATGTGCACCGCAACAGCCAGCTGACGCTCGCACAGCCGCAGCAGCCAGCCCAGCGTGATCTCCGCCCACCCGACGTGGAACGACGCATCGGCGAACGCGTACGCCAGCCGCAGGTTGTTCGATTCCGGCCCTACTTCCAGCAGCGTCGCGCCGAAGTTCGGCCGGCCCAGGTCGCTCGATGAGCGGTACACCGCGCGCAACTGGTCGTCCGCCGCCAGCGTCGTACCCGCGAAGTAGTGCCCGAGCCCCACGTCGAACGCCTTCTGCTCCTCGTCCGGCTTCAGGTGCCCCAGCATCCAGCCGATGAACTCGCCCATCTCGCCGTACTTCACCTGGTACTCGGCCGCGATCAACTCGCACGCCGAACGCACCAGGTTCGGTACGGATCCATACGACCCGCGCGTCACGAGCAGGCACGCATCCTCCAGCGCCATGTACGCCCGCGACCACGTGCCGACGACGGCCGCGTACGCGTGCGTGCGATACCGTGAGTGCGACGAGTCATTGAGGATTCGCAGCTGCAGGTTCATCCCGTCGGCGAACAGCCGCAGGTCCTTGCCGAGTACGAACTGCGTCTGCCTGAATGTGTCCTGCACCGTCGCCGGTGCGTGCTCGTCCGGCTTGCCCGGCAGCGCGTACGCCTCCGGGAACGGAATGCCGCTGACGCGCTGACCCGGCGTGGGAAGCGGCTCCTCTGCCATTAGCGGGGCCTCACGGCGCGACGCCGCCGCGGCGGCACATACGCCGCACTCGATGCCGGCGGCCGCCGCCGCTTCGTCTCAAAGCCGGTGATCTTCACCGGTACGACGCCCGTCCAGTCCCGCGCGACGAATACGGCCCGGGAAAGCCCCGGAAACGCCACCTTGCTCGCCACGACCTCCACCTCGAACCGCGCGCTCTGCCCCGGCTTCACCACGATCTGCCCCACCGGCCCCCACACCCACGGCTCCGACGTCGAGACATCGCCCTTCAGCGTGCAGTCGCAGCGGTTCGTGACGGTGATCGACCGCCGCACGCGCGGCTGTACCCGCAGTTCCGCCATGTCGACTTCCACTTCCTCCGGCTCGATCAGCGGCTGCACCGTGTGCGCGTGCGCCGTCCGCTTCGCCGGCACGTGCTCGGCGACGATGTCTTCCCAGTCGGGCTGCTCCGCCCACACGTCGTACGGCCGTTTGCCGCTGCGGCCGCGCTGCGCGTCATAGGCTCGCCGCCGCTCGGGGTCGCCCAGCGTCTCGAACGCCAGGTTCAGCGCCGCCGCCTTCCGCGTCGCCTCCGGGTCGTCTTTGTTAGCGTCCGGATGCACCGCCCGCATCAGCTTGCGATAGCCGCGCTTGACCTCGGCATCCGTCGCCCCCGGACGCACCCCCAGCGTTGCGTAATAGTCTGCCTCAGCCATGGCCCCCACAAGCGCCGCGCCGGCGACCTAACCCCTAGTCCCTAGTCCCTAGTCCCTAGTCCCTAGTCCCTAGTCCCTAGTCCCTAGTCCCTAGTCCCTAGTCCCTAGTCCCTAGTCCCTAGTCCCTTCAGCGCCCCCCACCCCGCGTACTCCGCGCTCCGCCCCAGCTCTTCCTCGATCCGCAGCAGCTGGTTGTACTTCGCCGTCCGGTCCGAGCGCGCCGGTGCGCCCATCTTCGCTTGGCCGCAGCCCGTCGCCACCGCCAGGTCGGCGATCGTCGAATCCTCGGTCTCGCCGCTCCGGTGGCTCATCACCGATGTCCAGCCCGCGCCTGACGCCATCGTGATCGCCTCCAGCGTCTCCGTCAGCGTGCCGATCTGGTTCACCTTGATCAGCACGCTGTTCGCCGACCGCTCCAGGATGCCGCGCTCGATGCGCTTGGTGTTCGTCACGAACAGGTCGTCGCCCACCAGCTGCACGCGGTCGCCGACGCGTGCCGCCAGCAGCGCCCAGCCGCGCCAGTCGTTCTCCGCCATCCCGTCTTCGATGCTGACGATGGGGTAGGTCTCCGCCCAGCGCGTCCAGTGGTCCACCATCTCCTCACTGGTCAGCGCCTTTCCCTCGATCGGCAGCACGTAGCGCTCCTGCTTCGCGTCCCACAGCTCGCTCGCCGCGGGGTCGAGCGCGATCGCCAGGTCTTTCCCTGGCTCGTAGCCCGCCGCTTGGATAGCCTCGATGATCACCTCCAGCGCCGGCTCGTTCCCTCCCAGCGACGGCGCGAAGCCGCCCTCGTCGCCCACGTTCGTCTGGTGGCCGCGCTTCTTCAGCACCTTCGCCAGCGAGTGGTACACCTCGACGGCCCACCGCAGGCCTTCCTTGAAATTCGCCGCGCCCAGCGGCATCACCATGAACTCCTGGAAGTCCGTTGAATCCGTCGCGTGCTTGCCGCCGTTGAGGATGTTGAACATCGGCACCGGCAGCAGCCGCGCCGTCGGCCCGCCCAAGAACCGCCACAGCGGCGTCTTGGCCGATGCCGCCGCCGCCCGCGCGTTCGCCAGCGACACGCCCAGGACGGCGTTCGCCCCCAGCCGCCCCTTGTCGGGCGTCCCGTCGAGCGCGATCAGCGCCCGGTCGAGCCCGGCCTGGTCCCCCGCCGGCATCCCGATGATTGCCGGCTCGATCTCGCGGTTCACGTTGACGCACGCCGTCAGCACGCCTTTGCCGCCGTAGCGCTTCAGGTCGCCGTCGCGCAGTTCGACCGCCTCGTACTCCCCCGTGCTGGCGCCCGAGGGCACCGCGGCTCGCCCGAACGCGCCGTCGGACAGGTGCACATCGACCTCGACCGTTGGGTTCCCGCGCGAGTCGAGGATCTCTCGCGCGTGGACCTTCGCAATCTCTGCCATCGTCGTCCTTTCAGGCGGCCCGGTGGTATGCCGCTTGCTTTGGCGTCCCTATTCGCCCGGCCGGAACACGGCAAACGAGCCCGTCGCCGTCGCGACGAGCTTCCCCGCGTCGTCGGTCACGCGCGACTCCAGGAACGCAACCCGCCTGCCGCGCTTGATGATGTCCGTCTCGCACGTCAGCACCCCGCCCCGGACGCCCGCCAGGTAGCTGATCTTGATCTCGATCGTCGCGCAGATTTCGCCCGGCGGCAGCATCGACATCACGGCACCGCCCATGCTGTAGTCGACCATCGTGTAGACGGCGCCGCCGTGCAGCACGCCGTGCGGGTTGAGGATGTCCGGCAGCACGTCCAGCTTGTAGAGCGCGTGCCCGTCGGTCGCGCCCTGGTTCGAGATGTGTAGCAACTCCGCCAGCGGCCCGATGCTCGAACCCGGCGCGCGTGCCCGCGGCACCTGTGCGTTCATCGACCCTGCCCAGTCGAGCAGTCGCTGACACTGCGCGTCCTCCAGCGCCGCGACCACCGCTTCCAGCCGGGCCCGCGCCCCATCATCGGTCATGCGTCGAGCATACCCGCGCCGCCATATAGGCGCGAGCAGAAGGCATCCGGCACTGCCGCGCGCCCGGTCACTGCCCCGCGAGCAACTCCACGGTGTACGGCGCCCTCTGGTTCGTCCCCTCGGTCGAGCCCGCGATCGCCACCGTCGCCGATTCGACCCCCGCCCCGCTGAACCGCAGCTCGCCGCGCTGGCTCGCGTCCAGCGGCACATCAATCACCGATGTCTCGCCGCCGGCGCGCTTCTCGATCAGCCGCACGATGTACGTCTGCGGCAACTCCCGGTCGATCCGCACCCAGCCGTCGCTCCGCCAGCCGCCGTCTGCCACGCTCGGGTCGCTCACCGCCGCGCCCTCGATCGCCACGTCGCGCATCGCCCAGCCCGCGCCGTGCGTGCCGCCGTCAGTGACGTATTCGAACCGCAGCAGGACCTTCCGCCCGGCGAAGCGCGCCAGGCTGACGCGCTCGTCCACCCACGCTGGATCGCTGCCGCCGCCGCTCTTGCCGCTGTAGCCTGGGCCCAACGCCGCCTGTGTCGGGTCATCAGCGCCCGTCTGCTCACCCGCCAGCGCCTGCCAGTTTGTACCGCCGTCGGTCGAGACGGCCACGTACCCCCAGTCATACCAGCGTTCGATGTCGTACCAGGTCTTGAAGGTCAACACCGGATTCGCGGCGGCCGTCAGGTCCACCTCCCGCGTCAGCGTCGTGTCGATGTCGTCCTCGGCGTTGCCCCAGACCACGGGCCCGTTCGACGCCGCCTCCAGAGGCAACACCGGCGTCAGCGCGCGCCCCTCGAAGCGCAACACAAAGTCGCCGCCGTCGAGTCCCTTCACCGTGTAGTAGTCCGTGCCGAACTGGCGCGCCTCTCCCTCCATCGGCGCACCGGCGGCCAGTTCGCCGCCGACGGTCACTTTCACGGGGTTGCCCGGGTTGCCGTACGGGCCCGCCTCCCGATTCAGCACATTCGCCGCGATCCAGTCCGCGAACACGTCGCGAAAGCGCACCTGCTCCCCGATCGACGACAGGAATTCGTCGACGCCCGCCGGCCCGTCGTGCTGCGCACGCGCGATCCCGCCCAGCGCGCCGTCGCCGCCGAACCTGCTGGCCAGGTACCGGAAGAACGCCGCGCCCGCGCCGTAGTGCGCCAGGCTGCCGCCCTCCCAGTCGTTGAGCTGCGTCTCCGGCCTCCCGGCGAACGTGTTGACCGACGACATCGCGCCGCCGGCGAGGCCCGATGCGCCCTCCGAGAGGCCTTCGTTCACCCACGACTCCTCGCCCTGGTCGTTCTTCGCGTGGACCAGGTGCTGGAGTTCGTGCGCCAGGACCACGTTGAACGCCTCGCCGCCGACCTTCAGCGTCCGGTCCATGTAGACCATCTCCGCCTCGTTACTGAGCGGCCGCACGGCCTTCAGGTACGCATCATCGCCGGAGTAGTAGCCGCCCGCTGCGCCTCCAAGGTCCGCGTGCAGCACGATGATCCGCGGGTCGCCGTCCACGCCCGGGATCGCCGGCTCGCCGAAGACCGACGTCACGATCGGCCACGCCGTCGCCTCGAACTTGTCCGCAGCCTGCTGCACCGCTGCGGCGTCCGCTTCCAGCGCGGCGTCCTCGTAGAAGTACGCGTGTTCGCTTTTGGCCATGAGGATAGCCGGCGTGGTCACGACCTGGGGGGGCGTCCTTCCCTCAAGCGCGCCGCTCGTGAGCTTCACCAGCGTGAAGTCGCGCCGGTCGCCCACGTTCGGCTCGCCGGCGAACGGCTTCGATGCAGCGGCGGTCGCCGCGGCGACGCCGTATCGCGCCGCCAACGCGATGGCGTCGTTCTGCGGCAGGCCCGCGCGCGGGCCGATGAGCGCCGTCAGCTCGGCGGGCGGTGGCGGCGCGGTCGGCGTCGCCACAACGACTGGGGACGGCGAACCAGCGGCCGGCGTCGCGGCGTCCTTCTTCGAGCCGCTGCACCCGGGTGCCAGCGCGGCCAGCAGCAACACCAAAATGGCCGTCCCTGTGACAGGACGGCCATGGAAGATGCTGCCGGCTTGTGCCTTATCGAGCGCGCGGATGGGCCTTCTCGTAAACCTGGCGGACGTGCTCGTTGGCGATCTGCGTGTACACCTGCGTCGTGGAGATATTTGCATGCCCGAGCAGTTCCTGCACGTTCCGCAGCGGTGCGCCGCCTCTCAGCATATGGGTGGCAAACGAGTGTCGCAAGGTGTGCGGCGTCACCGGCGACGTGATATTGGCCTCCTTGGCGTACTGCTTCAGGATCAGCCAGAAGCCCTGCCGCGTCAGCCGCTCGCCGCGTCGGTTCACGAACAGCGCGTTCTCCTTCCGCGCTTTCACGAGCACGGCGCGCCCCTCGTTCAGGTAATCGGTCACGGCGCCGGCCGCCTGCTCGTGGATCGGGATCGTCCGCTCCTTCGAGCCCTTGCCCATGCAGCGCACGTACGGCCCCGACATGTTCACGTCATCCACGTCCAGGGAGACCAGTTCCGTCACCCGCAACCCCGTCGCGTAGAGCAGCTCCAGCATCGCGCGGTCGCGCCGCGCTTCAGGCGAGTTGCGCTTCATCGGCTGCTCCAGCAGCTCGTCGACTTCGGTCACCGAAAGTGGCTTCGGCAGCGAACGTCCGACGCGCGGCGACGCCAGGCTTTCCGCCGGGTTGCCGCGGATCGTGCCCTCCGCCTGCAGGTACTGGAAAAACGACTTGATGGCCGCCACCTTGCGCGCCACCGTCGCCTCCGCGTAGTTCTTGCGCTTCAGGCTCAACAGGTAGTCGATGATCAGGTCACGCTCAAGGCGCTCCCAGTCGCGCGCCTTGCCGTTGCCGTTGATCGAGGTCATGTAGCTGTCGAACTGCTGCAGGTCGTTCTTGTATGCAGCGACGGTGTTTCCGGATGCACCCTTCTCAACCGACATGAAGTTGAGAAAGTGCCCAATGTGATCATCCATTGTGCCCTCGCCGGTGGGTTTCGCCAAACAGGGGGAGGAAATGCAAAGGCGATTGTAGCACGGTAATGCGTGTTGTCTACCCGGCCGCGGATGGATTTCCCCACACTTTTGATACGAGTACGAAATACGTCCCGGCCAGCGCAATACGTGCGGGTTATCGCACCTTGTACCTTCCCGAAGCCTCGCCCTCGTATGCATCGGGCCACGCTTCAGATCCGATCAGCGGCACGAACGCACACGCCCCCAGCCGCTCCAGCTGTACGCCGTGTGACGTGTTTGTGACGCGCACAAGCTCCTGCGATCGCAGCGAACCCACCGGCAAGACGAGCCTTCCCCCGGCAGCGAGTTGCTCGATCAACACGCGCGGGACGTGCGGCGCACCCGCCGCCACCACGATCGCGTCGTACGGCGCGTCCTCCGGCCGGCCAAGCACCGCACCGGCGAGATGCCCGCGCACGTTCGCGCATCCCAGCTCCGCCAGCTTGTCCATCGCGCGCCGCAGCAACTCGCCGATGCGCTCGACCGTCACGACCTCGCGCACGAGCCGCGAAAGCACCGCCGCCTGGTAGCCCGACCCCGTGCCGATATCGAGCACGCGGTCGCCGGCCTTCAGCCCGAGCGCCTCCAGCATCATCGCCACCATCAACGGCTGCGAGATCGTCTGTCCCTCTCCGATCGGCAGCGCTCGGTCGTCGTATGCCGCGCGCCTCAGTTCGTCCGGCACGAAGCGCTCCCGCGGCACCGACGCCATCGCGTCGATCACCCGCTCGTCGCGCACGTGCTGCCGCAGCAGGTCGAGCATCCGCTCTCGCTGCGCCGCGAGGCCGTCGCGCTCCCGGCCGGACGTGTCTTCGCCGCCCATCACAGCCCCGCCTTCACCTTCTCCGCCAGCCCCATCGTGAACCCCACCGTGGCCGCGATCTCGTCGACTGACGCCTCGCGTATGCCGCGGACGGACCCGAACTTCTTGAGCAGCGCCCGCTTCCGCTTCGGCCCGACGCCCGGAATCGTATCCAGCGCCGACTGCATGCCGGCCTTGCTGCGCACGCCGCGGTGGTACGTGATGGCGAAGCGGTGCGCCTCGTCGCGCAAGCGCTGTACCAGATACAGCGCCTGTGACTGCCGCCCCAGCACCACCGGCTCCGACACGTCCTGCACATAGATCTCCTCGTGCTGCTTCGCCAGGCCCACCGTCGGGATCTCTTTCACCCCCATCTCCCGCATCACGTCTGTCGCCGCCGACAGCTGCCCCTTGCCGCCGTCGATGATCACGAGGTCCGGCAGCGCCGCGAACGAACGGTCGTCGCGCTCACGGACGGCTGGCGCAGCGCCATCGATCTCAGGCGCGCTCGCTCCCGTATCCTCGAGAAGCCGCTCCCGCGCGCGCCGGAAGCGGCGCCGCAGCACCTCCGCCATCGATGCGAAGTCGTTCGCGCCCTCCACGGTCTTTATCCGGAAGCGGCGGTACTCCTGCGGCCGCGGATGGCCGCCGATGAACACCACCATCGACCCCACGGACGATGTCCCCTGGATGTTCGAGATGTCGTAACACTCGATCCGCGACGGCAGCGCCGGCAGGTCGAGTTCCTCCTGCAGTTCATCGAGCGCGGCGCGCGTCTTGCCGGTGTCGGCGAGCCACTTTACGCGCGCCATGTCCAGCGACTCCCGCGCGTTGTTCGCAGCCATCTCCACCAGCCGGCGCTTCGCCCCCCGCTGCGGGACGGACAGCTCGACCCTGCCGCCGCGCCGCTCCGTGAGCCAGCCCTCGATCAGCGCGTGCTCCGGCAGTTCCACCGGCACGATGATGCGCCGCGGGACGTACGTAGCCGACTCGTAGAACTGCTTCACAAAGCTCGCCATCACGTCGGCATCGCTCTCGCCGCGCGCCCCGTCCAGCGTGAAGCTGTCGACGCCCACCATCCTGATGCCTCGGACGAACAACACCTGCACCACGGCGTCGTCATCCCCGCGTGCCAGGCCGAAGATGTCCTCGTCGGCGGCCCGCGTGCTCGCCACCGCCTGCCGCTCAGTCACCCGCTCGATGGCCTGCAGTTGGTCGCGGATGCGCGCCGCCCGTTCGTACTCCATGCCTTCTGAGGCCTCGGCCATCTGGCGCCCCAGTCCGCGCACGACTTCCTCGGTGCGGCCCTCCAGAAAGAGGATCACCTGCCGGATCACCTCGTCGTACTCGGCTTTCGTGCAGTACGAGGTGCACGGCGCGATACAGCGGTTGATGTAGTAGTCCAGGCACGGGCGCGGGTCCGTGCCGGTGATCGGCTTCGTGCACGAGCGCCACGGGAACAGCTTGTTGACGATGTCCAGCGTCCGCCGCACCGACCCCGCATTCGCGAACGGCCCGAAGTAGCGCGCGCCGTCTTTCTCGACCCGCCGCGTGATGTACACCCGCGGCCAGTCGTCGCTCAGGTCCACTTTCAGATACGGATAGTGCTTGTCGTCCTTCAGCCGGATGTTGAAGAACGGCTGGGGCCGCTTCACCAGCTCGGCCTCCAGATGCAGCGCCTCCCGCTCCCTGTGCGTGAGCACGTACTCGAAGTCGGCGATCCCCCGCGACAGCGCCCCCCC
>Ga0080064_1001364_pt1 | contig 49885 bp, 51 predicted proteins | sample Subgrocontami54m_FD_69260 | JGI IMG/M metagenome (GOLD analysis project Ga0080064, IMG submission 69260) | Subsurface groundwater microbial communities from S. Glens Falls, New York, USA - GMW46 contaminated, 5.4 m (SPADES assembly) (version 2) ...
CCACGGCGTCCCCCCCCCATGTGAGGGGCTGTTGGTCACGTGCGCCCCGGAGGCGACCCTCCCCCCCCCCCGGGGGGGGGGGGGGGGGGGGGGGGGGGGGGTGACTGACGCGCGAGATTCGAAACTGTACCCCCCTCCCGACCGCGCCAAAGTGGCGCGGTCGACCTCCCCCGCAAGGGGGGAGGTGGCCAGAGTTCGCGGATTGTCTGATCAATACCGCAGACTCAAACTCGCGCGGTCAGTCCCGCTTGATCACCCGATAAAGTTGGAAGCCCGGGCCGTCTTGCAGCAGCGCCAGCCGCCCGCTGTCGGGATTTTTGTCGGCCGCTCTGGTGAACAGCACATAGACATAATCGTAATGGCGCGGCCACTGGCTCCAATAGAAGCGGTCGGTCTCGTCGACCGGACCGGCCGACAGCGGGAGCCAGCCGGCCGAGGGCGGAATCCGATCGGCGGTGTCGACCTGACGGCGGAATTCGTCGCGCACCTGCATGACCTGCTTGCCGCTGACGGCGAAGGCAGTGGACACCAGCGCCGAGCGCTCAATGGTGGCGAGCGAGGCCGCGTGCAGCAGGCCGAGATCGCTCACCCGTTCGGTTTGGAACGCCGCGCGGTCGCCGTGTGTCACCAGGATGCGGGCGCCGCGCTCGATCGGCAACACCGACTGGCGGAAAGCCGTGATATCGCGCGCCAGCCGGTCCCAGACGATCTGCACCTCGGCGATGCGTACGACCAGCAGGATGACGAGCAGCGCCGCAAACATCTGCCGCACCCGTGCGCGGTGCAGATCGAGATCGAGGCAGGCGATCAACATACAGAGGAGAGCAAGCGGCAGCCGCTGGTCGGCCAGGTGGCTCGCGAACAATGAGCGCGGCATGGCGAGGTACACGATGCCGCCAAATCCGGCGAGAAACCACCCGGCCGGATGAAACCGCAAAAGCCCGCGCCAGGCCGCCCATCCCGCCAGCGCAACAACGATACCTGCCACGACCAATGCGGTGAGTTCATTGTAGACGCCGATCGCCAGCATCAAGCCGTCGAGCTTGCCGTCGAGGCGCCAGTCGATCTGCCGCGCCAGATTCCAGGTCGAGCTTCCGAGCAGCAGCGCGAGCGCGGGAAGGAACGGCACGCCGCCGGCAATGAAGTCGAGCAGCCGCGGGCCGAGCGGGTCGCCTCGCTTCGCCCATAGCCGCCAGGATTCAAAGGCGAGCAGCGCGAGGCCGTAAACACCGAGCGCAAACAGATGGCAGACGAACAGCACCACCGCGAACAGCGTGGAGACGACGAGGCGCCAGGGCCAGAACCGGTCGCGCAGCGCCACCCAGGCGGCGAAGGCCCAGAGCGCAAGGCCGATGCCGAAAATGTAGTTCACTACCCCAACCAGCAGCACGCCGTTGTAGAGCAGGAGGCCGGCCATCAGCGGGACCGGCGACCAGCGCCGGAACAGCGCGCGGTTGAGCGCGAGCGCGCCGGAGAGAATCAGGAAAAAGCTCGCAATGATGAAGATCTGTCCGGCCACATAGATGTTCATGTATCGGTGCAATACCGGTACGATCAGATCGATCATCATATTGGAAATGACTTGCCATTCGATAGTGTAGAACCGCTGGAAGTCGGGATCGAAGCCGATCGTGGCGATCACATGGGCGCGCGCCAGGTTGTTGATGTAGTCCGACAGCGGCGGTAGCGGGTGGGTGACGATGGGGATCGAGACCGCGAGCATCACGACGATGAACGCGAGGACGATGGCGGCGCCACGGACCTCGCCGGGCCGCCGCAGGGCACTATCCAAATGAGCGTTGCGGTTATGCATGGCAAAACACGACCAGACGGCCCTTGCAAAAGCAAGAGTCGATGGCCGCGGAAGCTGAGGGAGGGAATTCGATGACCTCGACGATCTTGATCGTGCTTGCCGGCCTGATGGGCGCGGCGGGCGTCGTGCTTGCCGCAGCTTCAGCGCATTCGGCGCAAGGCGCCGAGCTCGACAACGCCGGCCACATGCTGCTGTTTCATGCCGCCGCCGTGCTCGGCGGCGCGGCCATCATCCATCAGGGCCTCGTCTGGCGTCCGCTCGGCATCGTGGCGGTGGCGGGCCTCATCCTCGGCGCGGCGTTGTTTTCCGGCGATCTGGCGCTGCGCGCCTTCGCCGGCCAGCGGTTGTTTCCGATGGCCGCGCCGACCGGCGGCGTGCTGCTGATCGCGAGCTGGCTCGTTCTGGCGGCCGCCGGACTGGTGGCGTTGGCGCGCGGCAACTGAGCTGCCTTTCGCCCTTCCCCGCCGAGGCTCCGCCCGCTAAAAGGCAGCGCCGGAAGGAATGAGATCATGACCGTCACCGCCCACGACATCGCCCGCGTCCTCTCGGAGGCGCTGCCGCATATGCAGCGCTACGACGAGGAGATCGTCGTGGTGAAATACGGCGGCCACGCCATGGGCGAGGAGGAAACCGCGCGCAACTTTGCTCGCGACATCGTGCTGATGGAACAGACCGCCATCAACCCGGTGGTGGTGCATGGCGGCGGGCCGCAGATCGGCGAGATGCTGCAGCGGCTCGGGATCAAGTCCGAGTTCGCCGGTGGCCTGCGCATCACCGATGCCGCCACCATCGAGATCGTCGAGATGGTGCTGGCCGGCTCGATCAACAAGCAGATCGTCGGCTACATCAACGAGGCCGGCGGCAAGGCGATCGGGCTGTGCGGCAAGGACGGCAACATGGTGGTCGCCCGCAAGGCGACCCGCACGGTGGTCGATCCGGATTCCAAGATCGAACAGATGGTGGACCTCGGTTACGTCGGCGAGCCGGACAAGGTCGACACAACGGTCCTGACCCAGATCCTCGGCCGCGATCTCATCCCGGTGCTGGCGCCGCTCGCCACCTCGGCCGAGGGCGGCACCTATAACGTCAATGCCGATACCTTCGCCGGCGCGATCGCCGGCGCGCTGAAAGCCAAGCGCCTGCTGATCCTGACCGACGTGCCGGGCGTGCTCGACAAGTCGAAGCGGCTGATCAGCGAGCTGTCGCTTGACGACGCGCGACAGCTGATCGCCGACGGCACCATTTCCGGCGGCATGATCCCAAAAGTGGAGACCTGCATCTACGCCATCGAGCAGGGGGTCGAGGGCGTGGTCATCCTGGACGGCAAGGTGCCGCACGCGGTGCTGCTGGAACTCTTGACCGACCACGGCGCCGGCACCCTGGTGCACCGTTAGCGTTCGGCCTCTCACGGGATTGACGTAAGCCAACGCTTGACATGTGTAAGTCATAAGCTTACACTGTCGCGGTGATCGGGTCATTCAAGCATAAAGGGCTGAGGGAGTTCTTCGAGACAGGAAATTCTCGCAAGCTAAGCGTTCAAAATTCGGCCCGCGTGCGACGTATCCTACTGGCGCTCGATGCCGCCACGAAGGCCGAACAGATGGATTTGCCAGGTTTTAAGTTTCATGCCCTCAAGGGCAATCTGGCCGGACGCTATTCAGTTTGGGCCACCGCGAATTATCGCATAACTTTCGCTTTTGACGGCGAGCACGCAACGAACGTTGACCTAGAGGACTATCACGGAAAATGAGCACCCGTCCCATCAAGAGCGGTCTAGAGCCCATGCATCCCGGTGAACTTCTCCGCGAGGAGGTGTTGCCCGCATTGCGGCGCTCGAAGACGGAGATCGCGGAACTGCTCGGGGTCTCGCGACAAACACTTTATGACATCCTCCGCGAGAAAAAGCCGGTAACCCCCGACATGGCGTTGCGGATTGGGAAGTTGTGCGGCAACGGTCCCAATCTGTGGCTCACTCTTCAGGCGCGATACGATCTCGCGCGATCTCAAAAAAGGCTCGGCGCTGTGATCAAACGGATACCGACCTTGCAGGTGGCGTAACGATGATACCGCCGAGCGTGGCACGGATCGCGCGGGTTTTGAGGATTCGGCTCATGGGCACACGCGCCTTACTTGAGTCACCCAAACAGGGTATGACAGGCGCACAGTATCCAGGGGCTGAGCACGTATGACTGCCCGTCCGACCCGAATTCTTATGATTTATCCGAGGTTTGCGTCGGACTCGTTCTGGGTCTACACGTCCGCCTGTGAGATCGTCGGCGCCCGTTATCCGACCGCGCCGCTCGGCATGATCACGGTGGCGGCGATGCTGCCGCCCTCCTGGGAGGTTCGCCTCGTCAACCGCAACACCGAGGAACTGGTCGAGGGCGATCTGGACTGGGCCGACATGGTGTTTACCGGCGGCATGCTGTTTCAGCAGGCCGACTCGCTGCGCATCATCGAGATGGCCCACGCCAAGGGCAAACCGGTAGCGGTCGGCGGGCCCGACGTCTCCTCGCATGCTCACCAGTACAGAGCGGCCGACTTTCAAATACTCGGCGAAGCCGAGAGCTCGATCCACGAATTCATCGCCGCCTGGGAATCCGGCGAGCGCCAGGGCGTGTTCGAAGGGCCCAAGTTCCAGGCGGACGTCACCAGCACGCCGATCCCGCGCTTCGATCTCCTGAAGTTCGACCACTATCTCTACATCGGCGTGCAGTTCTCGCGCGGCTGCCCGTTTACCTGCGAATTCTGCGACATCATCGAGCTCTACGGCCGGGTGCCGCGCACCAAGACCACCGAGCAGATGCTGGCGGAGCTCGATGCGCTGTACCGGCTCGGCTACCGCGGCCATGTGGATTTCGTCGACGACAATCTGATCGGCAACAAGAAGGCGGTGAAGGCGTTCCTGCCGCACCTGAAGACCTGGCTCGACGAGCACGGTCATCCGTTCGAGTTCTCCACCGAGGCCTCGCTCAACCTGGCTGACGACGACGAACTCTTGCATCTGATGAGCGAGGCGAACTTCTTCGCGGTGTTCGTCGGGATCGAAAGTCCCGACACCGAGACGCTCAAGCAGATGAAGAAGAAGCAGAACACCCGCCGCAACATCGCCGAGAGCGTGCATAGGATTTATGCGCACGGGATTTTCGTCACCGCGGGCTTCATCGTCGGCTTCGACAGCGAGAAAGGCTCGGTGGCACAGCCGATGATCGACCTGATCGAGGAGGCGGCGGTTCCGATCAGCATGGTGGGCCTGCTCTATGCGCTGTCGAGCACCCAGCTCGGCCGCCGCCTGAAGACCGAAGGACGGCTGCACGCCGGCCACGACGTGCAGGTGACCGGCGACGGTGACCAATGCACCGCCGGCCTTAACTTCGACACGCTGCGCCCGCGCGTCGAGATCCTGGCCGACTACAAGCAGGTGCTGGAGACGGTGTTCGATCCGGAGCGCTTTGCCGGACGGCTGCGGCGCCTGTCAGCCATGCTGGATCGCTCCAACGGGTTGCGCGAACCGCCGAAGGGCGACATCAAGCTGAAGACCGGCACGATGGAAACCCTGCACAAGATCGTCAATCATCTGCCGGAGGCGCGCGAGATCTTCTGGCAGACCTTTACCCATTGCGCGGCCACCAATCCGAAGGCCCTGCGCTTCATGGTGGCGATGATGGCGATCTACCTGCATCTGCGCCCGTTCTCGCGCAAGGTGATCGACACCATCGACCGCCAGATCGCATCACTGCACAATCAGCGCGCACTGCCGCCGGTCACCGCCGCGCGCGAGACCGCCGCCGCCAGCATGTGAGCCTTCAAATGCTCGCCCCGCCTGCGGGCGAGGGAGACCTGCCAAACGCCGTCAACGCATGACCTCTGTACGCTTTGCCCCGCGCGCGTTCGGCCATGTCGAGACCTGGGTGTTCGATCTCGACAACACGCTCTATCCGCATCACGTCAATCTGTGGGAACAGGTGGACCGGCGCATCCGCGATTACATCGCGGATTTCCTCAAGATCACCCACGCGGAGGCGTTCCGCCTGCAGAAGGACTATTACAAGCGCTACGGCACCTCGATGCGCGGTTTGATGACCGAGCACGGGATGGCGCCCGACGACTTCCTCGATTTCGTGCACCAGGTCGACCACTCGCCGCTCGAGCCCAATCCGGCGCTTGGGGCTGTGATTGACATGCTGCCCGGGCGCAAGCTCATTCTCACCAACGGCACGCGCCGGCATGCCGATGCGGTGCTGGCGCGGCTCGGGCTCGACCACCATTTCGAGGACGTGTTCGACATCGTCGCAGCGGAGCTGGAGCCGAAGCCCTCGCCTCCGACCTACCGGCGCTTTCTAACGGCGCATGGCGTCGACGCCGGCAAGGCCGCGATGTTCGAGGACCTGGCGCGCAATCTGGCCGTGCCGTACGAGCTCGGCATGACCACGGTGCTGGTGGTGCCGGAACACACCCGCGAGGTGTTCCGCGAGGACTGGGAGCTGGAAGGGCGCGACGCCCTGCATGTCGATCACGTGACCGACGACCTGGTGGGATTTCTCCGCTCGCGTTGCTGCCGGTAACGCGCCCTACGGTCGCAGGGCGGCGGGTCGCTACGCCGCGGGCAGCAATTGCTGCGCGATCCCGGCAAGGCCGATGCCGACCACCGCGGCGCCGACCAATTGCACGCGCGCCGCTTCCAGCCATTGCCGCGACACCAATTGCTGCACGACCAGCACGATGCCGACGATAAGCGCGCCATGGATGAGCGCGAGCCCGGCGAAATAGGCGTAGAGCGGCGTCGGCTCGGCGCCGGTGATCGCTTCGCCGAGCGCGTGACCATGCACGATCCCGGCAAATCCGAACACCAGCGCGGCGGCGACGAAATTCGGCCGCGCCAGCACCAGGAACGCGCCGAGCGCGAGCAGCGACAACGCCACCAGAACTTCGCCGGCGGGAAGGCTCAGCGCCTGCACATGGGCCACGGCGCCGGCCAGCATGGCGAGCACATAGATGACCGCGACCAGCGCCCCGCGCGGCTGGGTGGCAGCCAGGCAGCCAGCCGCCACCAGCGCGGCGAAGTGGTCGAGGCCGATGATCGGGTGGCCGAGCCCTGACAGCAATCCATGGGTGAAATTGGCGGGCGTCACGCCGCCCATCGGATGGTGCGCCAGGGCGGCATCGCCGCCGAGGCTCACAAATCCAACGACAAAAAGTAGCGCAGCCGCCGGCCGCGCCGATTTTGTGCAAAGTAAATGCAAATCGTCCTCCCCGCGCTCGGGTCGCGATGGCCTCTCAGGCGGTCGAGTTTATCCCACGATCCCGGCCGGTCCAGCTAGTTGACATCGCGGGAATGGTCCGCGACACAGCGGCGAGCGCCACGCAGGGAAGTCCATAGGAATTCGCATGCCCGATAGCGATCTCGCCCGCACCATCGACGACGCCTTCGAGGCGCGCGACGGCATCGGCCCGGCCACCCAGGGGCCGGTGCGCGACGCCGTGGACAAGGCGCTCGACCTGCTCGACCGCGGCGCCGTACGCGTTGCGGAAAAGCAGGCCGATGGCGGCTGGCGGGTCAACCAGTGGCTCAAGAAGGCGGTGCTGCTGTCGTTCCGCCTGAACGACATGACCGTAATACCCGGCGGACCGGGCGGCGCAGCTTGGTGGGACAAGGTGCCGTCGAAATTTGCCGGCTGGGGCGACAATCGCTTCCGTGAGGCCGGCTTTCGCGCCGTGCCGGGCGCCATCGTTCGCCGCTCCGCCTATATCGCACCGGGCGTGATCCTGATGCCGTCGTTCGTCAATCTGGGCGCCTATGTCGATCAGGGCACCATGGTCGACACCTGGGCCACCGTCGGTTCCTGCGCGCAGATCGGCAAGAACTGCCACATCTCCGGCGGCGCCGGCATCGGCGGCGTGCTGGAGCCGCTGCAGGCCGGGCCGGTGATCATCGAGGACAATTGCTTCATCGGCGCGCGTTCCGAGGTGGCGGAGGGCGTGATCGTGCGCACCGGCGCGGTGCTGTCGATGGGCGTTTTCATCGGCGCCTCCACCAAGATCGTCGACCGCGCCAGCGGCGAGAGTTTCCAGGGCGAAGTGCCGCCCTATTCGGTGGTGGTGCCAGGTTCGCTGCCCGGCAAGCCGATGCAGGACGGCACGGCCAGCCCCAGCCTTTATTGCGCAGTGATCGTCAAGCGCGTCGACGAAAAGACCCGCTCCAAGACCTCGATCAACGAGCTGCTACGGGATTGAGCGGCCCCGCTTCCCGCTCCATAATGCCGCAATGCCGGCGCCATCCGGAAGCGAAGGAACCATCATGCAAAGCGAACTTCCTCCGGGCATGCGCCCGGCGAGCCTGCAACAGGATGGTCTCTCGCGCGATGCGCGCGCCATGATGCTGTTCGAGGCCAATAAGAAGACCGCGGTGGTGGCTTATTTGCTGTGGTTTTTTCTCGGACTGTTCGGCGGGCACAATTTTTACCTCGGCCGCACCGGCGTCGCGGTCGCCCAGCTCATTCTGTCGATCACCATCGTGGGTATGTTGATCACCATCTTTTGGGTGCTGGTCGACGCATTCCTTATTCCGGGCTGGGTGCGCAACCAGAACAATCTGCTGGCGACGCAGCTTGGCGCCTAACGAAAAGCCAACCCGTACTCCGATCTGATCACAGCTAGCCGCGTTGACGGCCCCCCGGCGGGCGGCTAGAGCCCTCGCCCATGCCTGCCGACCCGCTCGCCCTCGCCCGCGATCTGCTGCGCTGCCGGTCGGTGACCCCGGCGGACGGCGGCGCGCTGGGCGTGATCGAGCGCAAGCTGCAAGGAGCCGGCTTTGCCACCCACCGGGTGACCTTTGCCGAGCCGGGTTCTGCACCGATAGACAACCTCTATGCGCGCATCGGCACGGGCGCGCCGAATTTCGTCTTCGCCGGCCACACCGACGTGGTGCCGCCGGGCGAGGAGGCGAAATGGAGCCATCCGCCGTTCGGCGGCGAGGTCGCGGGCGCTGCGCTCTACGGACGCGGCGCGGTCGACATGAAGGGCGCCATCGCCTGCGCCATGGCGGCGAGCCTCGATCATCTGGCCGCCCGCGGCGGCAAGCCCAAGGGCTCGATCTCGTTCCTGATCACCGGCGACGAGGAAGGCGTGGCGGTCAATGGCACCGTGAAGCTGCTGCAATGGGCGGCGCAGCGCGGCGAGAGTTTCGACCATTGCCTTCTCGGCGAGCCGAGCAGCGCCGCCGCGATCGGCGACACGCTGAAGGTCGGCCGCCGCGGCTCGCTCAACGGCACGCTCGTGGTCACCGGACGGCAGGGCCATGTCGCCTATCCGCAGCTCGCCGACAATCCAATCCCCACCTTGGTCAACCTGATCGGCGCGCTGACGGCTACCCCGCTCGACCAGGGCAGCGCGCATTTCGGTCCGTCCAATCTGGAATTCACCTCGGTCGATGTCGGCAACGAGACCGTCAATCTGATCCCCGGCGAGGCGCGAGCGCGTTTCAACATCCGCTTCAACGACTGCCACAGCCAGACCGCGCTGAAGATGCTGATCGAACAGCGCGCCGAGCAAGTGGCCGGCGGGCAGGCGCGCTGGCGCATCGACTGGGAGCCGTCGAATGCCGATTCGTTTCTGGTCGAGCCCGGGCCGTTCCTCGCGCTCGTGGTCGGCGCCATCAAAGAAGTGACCGGGAACGAGCCCAAGCTGTCGACCACCGGCGGCACCTCCGACGCCCGCTTCATCAAGAACTATTGCCCGGTGCTCGAACTGGGCCTGGTCGGCCAGACCATGCACCAGGTGGACGAACGCACGCCGGTCGACGATCTGACCAGGCTGACGGCGGTCTACCGCACGGTGCTCGACCGCTATTTCGCGTGATCGACCGTCAATAATCCACGCGCACCAGATAGAGCCCGTCCGGCGGCGCCACAGTGGCGCAGGCGGTGCGATCGCGTGCCATAAGCGCCGCGCCGAGATCGTCCGCGCTCCAGCGCCCCTCGCCGACATAGACCAGCGCGCCCACCATGGAGCGTACCTGGGTGTGCAGGAACGAGCGCGCCGCAGCGGCGACGCGAATGTCGTCACCCTCGCGCACCACATCGAGCTGATCGAGCGTCTTCAGCGGTGATTTGGCCTGGCATTCGGCGGCGCGGAAAGTGGTGAAATCGTGCTTGCCGATGAGGCGTTGCGCAGCCTCATGCATGGCGCGATGATCGAGCGGACGCGGCACGCGCCAAGCAAGCCCGCGCGTCAGCGTGAGATCGGGACGGCGGTTGACGATGCGGTAGAGATAATGCCGCTTCACGGCGGAGAAGCGGGCGTCGAACGTGTCGGGCACCCGCTCGACCGCCAGCACCGCCACCGGATGTGGGCGCAGCTGAGCGGTCAAGGCGTCGCGCACGGTGTCGGTGTCCCAATCGCGCGCCAGATCGACATGGCCGACCTGGCCCAACGCATGCACGCCGGCATCGGTGCGCCCCGCCCCGTTGACGCTCACCCGCTCGCCGCAAAACGCCTCGATCGCCGCCATCAGCACGCCCTGCACCGACAGGCCGGCGTCCTGCAGCTGCCAGCCGACGAACGGCGCGCCGTCATATTCGATCAGGAGCTTGTAGCGGGGCATGATGGCGTCATCCCAGGCGCGTACCGGCAGCGACCGGCGTGCCGCGCAGGAAATCCTCCGCCGTCATCGCCTGCCGCCCGGCGCGCTGCAATTGCAGAATGCGCACCGCGCCCTCGCCGCAGGCCACCGTCAGGCGATCATCAAGCACCTGCCCCGCGCTGGCGCTGGCGCCCTCGCCTTGGGTGGTGCGCAGCACCTTGGCACGCACGAATTCCTCGCCGCTTTTGAATTCAAACCAGGCGCCGGGGAACGGCGACAGGCCGCGGATGTGGTTGTGCACCTCCTGCCACGGCTTCCTCCAATCGATGCGGGTCTCGCTCTTGTCGATCTTGCCGGCATAGGTGACGCCCGCCGCCGCCTGCGGGGTGAGCGTGAGCGAGCCGCGTTCCAGCGCCGCCAGCGCCCGCACCATCAGGCCGCCGCCGCGGCGCGCCAGCTCATCGTGCAGATCGCCGGCCGTGGCGTCGGCTGCGATCGGCACGCGTTCGGCCATGGCGACGGGACCGGTGTCGAGGCCCTCGTCCATCTTCATCACCATCACGCCGGTCGACCCATCGCCCGCCATGATCGCGCGGTTGATCGGGGCGGCGCCGCGCCAGCGCGGCAATAACGAGGCGTGCAGGTTGAACGCGCCCAGCCGGGGGGCGTCGAGAATGGTTTTCGGCAGAATGAGCCCATAGGCCACCACCACGGCGGCGTCGGCGTTATGCGCGCGCATCTCGGTCTCGGCGTCCGGCCCCTTGAGCGTGGCAGGCGTGAACACAGGAATGCCCAAGCGCTCGGCCTCGCGCGCCACCGGCGTGGGCTCGACCGCGAGGCCGCGGCCGGCCGGCTTGGGCGCCCGCGTATAGGTGGCCACGATCCGGTGCCCCGCCCTGGCGGTCGCAAGCAGTGTTGGCACCGCGAAATCGGGAGTACCCATGAAGATCAGGCGAAGAGACATGAATTTCCCGAAGAGTTCGACTTAGCGTTCGACGGCCACATCGAACGGATTGATCAATTCGAGCCCGAGATCGGCAAAATCCCCCAGGTCTCGCGTCGCCAACACGGCTCGTTGCGCCAACGCGATCGCCGCGATGAGTGCGTCCATCTGCTCGATTCGCCGGCCCATGCGTTCGCGGGCGACGGCTACACGTCCGTACTGCGCGGCCGCTGCCGCATCGAGCGGGAAGATACGACCGCGGAAAAGGCTAGTTTCGATTCGATCTATAGCAGACCGCAGGTTGGTCTGGTTCCGGCCGGGTGCGAGCCGTTCGGCGCCAAACCGCAGCTCCGCCAGGACAGGCGCACAAATATAGAGGGTGCTCGCTGGCTGAGCGTCGATCCAGGCCAGTACGGCCGGATTCGGACGGGGTCGAAAGTTCTCCGAAATAATGTTGGTATCGAGCAGTATCATTCAAAGTCCGGCGGACGGCTGATATCGCCCGGGGCTTCAAAGACGTAGTCGTCGCTGCGATCTTCCGGAGCGAGCAGCTGACTCATCAAGGTGCCGAGTTTGCGATTGTCGGCGCCGGCAGCAAGCGCGCGCTGAATCAGCAACTTCGCCTCCTCGGAGAGACTACGATTGTTCTTTCGCGCGTTCTCCTCGATTTCGCGCTTTAGCTGCGGTTCAATATTGCGGATAAGCAGATCGGGCATCGCCACCTCGGTTTGATATCAATGATATCAAAATCCAAAGGCTGCGTCTACACGACTATTAATCCCATAAAATCAAATACTTGTTTTGAACAACCCACGCGGCATCGGCAAAGAAAACCCAGGCATCGCGCGGTCACTCCGCCGCGCGTTTGGCCACCTTGGTGAATTTCTTGATGACGCGGTCGCGCTTGAGCTTGGAGATGTGGTCGATGAACAGCACGCCGTTGAGATGATCGATCTCGTGCTGCAGGCAGGTGGCGAGCAGGCCGTCGGCGTCGATCTCCTGCTGCTTGCCTTTGCGGTCGAGATATTTCACCCGCACCCGCGCCGGCCGCTCGACCTCCTCGTAATATTCCGGGATCGACAGGCAGCCTTCCTCGTGCGCTTTCTTTTCATCGGACTGCCAGAGAATTTCCGGATTGATGACGACGCGCGGCTCCGGCGTCTCGTCCTTCTTGGCGAGATCCAGCACGATGACACGCTTCGGAATGGCGACCTGGATGGCGGCGAGCCCGATGCCGGGGGCCTCGTACATGCTCTCGAACATGTCCTCGATCAGCCGCTCGACCTCGCGGTCGATCTTCTTCACCGGCTCGGAGACGAGCCGCAGCCGCTTGTCCGGCAGCACCAGGATGTCGCGCAACGCCATGCGCCCGATGTAAGGGGTGCATTTCCGGGGGTCAATCAACGCGCGGCGCAACGGCCCTGAAAGGGGCGCCGGGATTATGTTCCTGCTTTGTTCCAGTGCGGGAATCGGCTAGAAGCAGCCCATGGCCGACAGCACCCTTTCCATGGCCGGCGCGATCCTTGCGGTTTGCATCGGGCTCGCCGTCCTCGCCCTTGCCGCGGTTTTTGCTTTGCGTGCGCTGCGCCGAGGCGCCGAGCCGCAGGCCGACAGCGAGATGGCGGCGCTCGCCCGCAACCAGCGCGACAGCGCGGGGCGGCTGGAAGCGATGATCGGCATGCTGGCCAAGAGCCAGTCCCAGCTCCAGCAGGCGGTCAACGAGCGGCTCGACGCCGTCAGCCAGCGGCTCGGGCACTCGATGGAGAGTACCAAGCAGCAGACGGTCGAGAACCTGCAAAAGCTCAACGAACGGCTCGCGGTCATCGACAGCGCGCAGAAGAACATCACCGAGCTCGCGACCCAGGTGACCAGCCTGCAGAGCGTGCTCGGCAACAAGCAGCAGCGCGGCGCCTTTGGCCAGGGACGGATGGAGATCATCGTCCAGGACGGCCTGCCGAAGGGCTGTTACGAATTCCAGTACACCCTGAAGAACGGCAAGCGTCCGGATTGCGCGGTGTTTCTGCCGGATGGGCGGCCGCTGTTGATCGACGCCAAGTTTCCGCTCGAGGCGGTGACCGCGTTCCGCGAGGGCAAGACCGACGAGGACCGCAAGCAGGCGGCGCAGCGGTTGCGCCAGGACGTCGGGCGCCACGTCGCCGACATTGCCGAGAAATATCTGGTCGCCGGCGAGACCCAGGATCTCGCGCTGATGTTCGTGCCTTCGGAATCGGTCTATGCCGAACTGCACGACGGCTTCGACGACATTGTGCAGAAGGCCTATCGCAGCAAGGTGATCATCGTGTCGCCGTCGCTGTTGATGCTCGCCATCCAGGTGGTCCAGCAGATACAGAAGGACGCCCGCATGCGCGAAGCGGCCGACAAGATCCATGCCGAGGTCGGCCATCTGATGGACGACCTCGACCGGCTGCAGGACCGGGTGCTCAACCTGCAGAAACATTTCGGCCAGGCCAACGAGGACGTGCGGCAGATCCTGATTTCAGCGGAGAAGCTGGAAACACGCGGCGCACGCATCAAGGAGGTCGAGTTCGGCGGCAGTGTCGAGCCGGTCTCGAACGTGATCGCGGCGCCGATCACCCCCAAGCTGCGGGCGGGCGAATAGCGGCCGCATTTGTCATTCCGGGGGCAGCGCAGATGCAAGCTCGGAACCCATGCCCGCCAGCCTCGTGAATTTTGCCCGGGTTCAATAGCGAAATTTTTGACATGATGGATTCCGGGTCCGCGAGTCTCGCGCGCCTCCCGAAACGACGGCGAAAGCCCCGCCTGTGCGGGGCATGATTTGAAAGGACCTCCGCGTGACTGCAACGCCGCAAAGCGACAGCGCCCCCGTCTCGTTCATTCAATCGCTCGCGGTCTATCTCAAGCCTCGCGTGTTGATCGTGATGTTTCTCGGCTTCTCGTCGGGACTGCCGTTGGCGCTGTCCGGCTCCACGCTCTTGGTCTGGATGCGCGAAGCCGGCGTCGATCTCGCTACCATCGGGTTGTTTGCGCTGGTCGGCACGCCCTACACCATCAAATTCCTGTGGGCGCCGGTCGTGGATGCGCTCGACGTACCGGTGCTATCGCACTTGCTCGGCCGCCGCCGCGGCTGGCTGATTTTTTCGCAACTGCTGCTGATGGGCGCGATCGTCTTTCTCGGCTTCTGCAACCCCGCGCTGGCGCCCTGGCTGGTGGCGTTCGGCGCGCTGCTGGTCGCCGCCGCCTCGGCCACCCAGGACATCGTGATCGACGCCTTTCGCATCGAAAGCCTGCCGGACAGCGAGCAAGCGGCCGGCACCGCCTCCTATGTGGCGGCCTATCGCGTCGGCATGCTCGCTTCCACCGTCGGCGCCATCTACCTGGTCGACGGTTTCGAGGCTTTGGGATTCGGCAAACAGGCGGCGTGGAGCGGCAGCTACGTCGTCATGGCGTCCCTGGTGGTCATCGGCATCGTGACCGCGCTCGTAGCCACCGAGCCTAAAAAATCCGCCGCCGCGCAAGCCAATCATGCGGCGCAGGCCGGCGAAAATCCTGCTTTGCGCGTGTTCAAGACCGCGCGCAGCGCGTTTTCGGAATTTCTCACCCGCGAGATGGCGCTGGCCGTGCTCGCCTTCGTCATTCTCTACAAGTTCTGCGACGCCTTCGCCGGCACCATGACCGCGCCGTTCGTGATCGATCTCGGCTTCTCGCGCACCGACTATGCCAACATCGTCAAGGGCGTTGGCCTCGCGGCAACGCTGATCGGCGGCTTCGCCGGCGGCGCGCTGGCGCGCGCCTATCCGCTGGCGACCTGCCTATGGATCGGCGCGCTCCTGCAGATGGCGTCGAATTTCGTCTTCACCTGGCAGGCCTGGGTCGGTGTTGACCTATGGGCACTGACATTGACCATCCTGGTGGAGAATTTCACCGGCGCGATCGGCACGGTGATCTTCGTCGCCTATCTGTCGGCGCTGTGCCAGAGCCCGCTGCACACCGCCACGCAGTTCGCACTGCTCACCGCGCTGTCGGCGGTCGGCCGCACTTATCTATCGGCGGGCGCCGGCTATGTGGCGGAAGCCGCCGGCTGGCCGATGTTCTTTATCATCAGCGCTTTCACCGCGCTGCCGAGCGTCGCGCTGCTGATCTGGCTGCAACGGTGCGGACATTTCGACGGGCTTGGGCGAAAGGCCTAGAACGCCGTCCGCTGCTTGATCGCCGCCGTCAGCGTGCCTTCGTCGAGATAATCCAGCTCGCCGCCGACCGGCACTCCATGCGCAAGCCGCGTCACCTTCACATTGGCCTCGCGCAGCAGGTCGGTGATGTAATGCGCCGTGGTCTGGCCGTCGACGGTGGCGTTGAGCGCAAGGATGACCTCGGTCACCGCGGGATCGTGCGCGCGGGTGATGAGCGGGTCGATGGCGAGGTCCTGCGGCCCGATGCCGTCGAGCGGCGACAGCGTGCCGCCGAGGATGTGATAGCGGGCATTGACCGCATGCGCGCGCTCGAGCGCCCACAGATCGGCGACATCGGCCACCACCACCAGAATCGACGGATCGCGCCGCGGGTCGGTGCACACCGTGCAGGGATTCTGGGTATCGATATTGCCACAGGTTTTGCAGATCTGGATCTTGTCGATCGCGGTCTGCAGCGCGCCGGCAAGCGGCGCCATGATCTGCTCGCGCTTCTTGATCAGGAACAGCGCCGCGCGCCGCGCCGAGCGTGGCCCAAGGCCGGGCAGGCGCGCGAGCAGCTGGATCAGGCGCTCGATTTCGGGTCCGGCGACGGCGGTGGGCATGATGGGTCAGCGCGGCGAGGCGCTATTGCATCCCTTTCCCGGCCGCCGGATCGCGCAGCGCGGTGATCAACTGATGCAGGCCGAATAGCGCGCGCGGATCTTCGATGCCCGGGCTCATCTCGGCCATGGCGGTTTCCAGATAGGCGGTGAAGCGCTCCTTGTCGATGACGCCCTCCTGCACCAGGAAACGGCACGTCAGGACATGCAGCGCGAGGAAGCCGGCAATCGCGGCCGACAAAGACTGCAGGTCCACCTTGTTGTCATCATCCACGGGGGCCTCCATCCGACATGGGTTTCCGCCGGATGAGGTCCCAGCGGCCGGCGACGATCGCTCTTAAAACAAATTCATGCCAGGCGGCAGCGGCAGTCCGCCAGCGACGTTTTTCATCTTTTCCTGCACCACCGCTTCGGCTTTGCGGCGGGCGTCCGCATGGGCGGCGACAATGAGATCCTCGACGATCTGCTGCTCGCCGGGCTTGAACAGGGACTCGTCGATCTTGACCGCCTTCATCTCGCCCTTGCCGGACAGCGTAACGGTGACGAGCCCGCCGCCGGCAATGCCTTCGACCTCGACCTGGTCGAGCTCGGCCTGCATCGCTTCCATCTTGGCCTTGAGTTCGGCCGCCTGCTTCATCAGGCCCAAAAAATCCGCCATGGCTGGTTCCCGCTGCGCCTTACGGCGCGGTCAGACATCGTCCTTGTCATCCGGACGCCAATCGGCGCCGTAGCTTGAACCATCATCGGCCGGCGGCAGTTCCGGCAGCGCATCGACGTCCGGCGCGGACTGCGGCGCGGCGTCAGGCTTGCGCACATCGACGATCTCGGCTCCCGGAAAGCGCGCCAGCACCGCCTGCACCAGCGGATCGGCGGTGACGCCGGTCTTCAGCGCAGCCTGCTTGGCCTCGGCCTGCGAACGGATGGTCGGCTGCCCGGGCTCCTGCGAAACCACGACCATCCAGCGGCGGCCGGTCCATTGCGAGAATTTGCGCGACAGCTCGTTGACCAGGGTCTTGGGGGCGCTCGGCTCAAGCGCGATGTCGAGCCGCCCGTCCTCATAGCGTACCAGCCGAACGTCGCGTTCGAGCGCGAGCTTGACGCCGAGATCGCGCTTCTGCGCGGCCAGCGCCACGAGTTCCACAAAGCTTGAGACCGCGACCGCAGGAACGTCCGGCTGCGCCTCGGCAACATGCGCCCCCGGATCGCCGGACGGCTGCGCGACCGAAGCGAGCGCCGCGCGCGGCGCGCCGCGTGGGGCTTCAAAGCGGGGCGCCGTGCTTGCCGGCGTTGCCGGGGCTGCCGGCCGCGCGCCGGCGCCGCCATTGCCGGCGGGCGCGCGCGGAGCTGGTGCCGCTCCATTGCCATCGAGTGAGCGGATCACTTCGTCCGGCGTCGGCAGATCGGCGGCGTAGGCCAGCCGCACCAGCACCATCTCGGCGGCGGCCACCGGCCGGCCGGCGGTCTCCACCTCGGCGATGCCCTTGAGCAGCATCTGCCAGGCCCGCGACAGCACCCGCATCGACAGTTTCTCGGCAAAGGCGCGGCCGCGGGTGCGTTCGATCTCGACCAGCGAGACGTCGTCGGCCACCGCCGGCACGATCTTCACCCGGGTGACGAAATGGGTGAACTCGGCAAGGTCGGCCAGCACCATCGCCGGGTCGGCGCCGGTGTCATATTGCTCGCGCAATGCCGTGAGCGCGGATGCAACGTCGCCGCGCATCACCGCCTCGAACAGGTCGATGGTGCGAGCGCGGTCGGCAAGACCGAGCATTTGCCGCACATCCTCGGCGCGCACCGGTCCGGCCGCGTGGGCAATCGCCTGATCGAACAGCGACAGCGAATCGCGCACCGAGCCTTCAGCGGCGCGCGCGATCAGCGCCAGCGCCTCGGGTTGCACCTCGATCTGCTCCTTGGCAGCGATACCGCCGAGATGTCGCACTAGCTCAGCGGCATCGACGCGACGCAGATCGAAACGCTGGCAGCGCGACAGCACCGTCACCGGCACCTTGCGGATCTCGGTGGTGGCGAACACAAACTTGGCGTGCGGCGGGGGTTCTTCCAAGGTCTTGAGCAGCGCGTTGAACGCCGCCCCCGACAGCATATGCACCTCGTCGAGGATATAGACTTTGTAGCGCGCGCTGACCGGCGCGTAGCGGATGGCGTCGTTGATCTGGCGCACGTCGTCGACGCTGTTGTGCGAGGCGGCATCCATCTCGATCACGTCGAGGTGGCGGCTCTCCATGATCGCCGGGCAATGTACGCCGAGCACCGGCATTTTGATGCTCGGCGCGGCGACCGAGCCGTCCGGCAGCGCGTAATTGAGCGCGCGCGCCAGAATGCGGGCGGTAGTGGTCTTGCCCACACCGCGCACGCCGGTGAGGATCCAGGCCTGCGGAATACGGCCGGCCTCGAATGCGTTCGACACCGTGCGCACCATGGCGTCCTGGCCGATCAGGTCGTCGAAGGTGGTGGGGCGATATTTGCGCGCCAGCACGCGATAGGCGGCGGCATCCTGCGTGCCGCCAGCGGCGCCGGGCTCGCGGGCGCGTTCAGCGGGACGGTCGGGGCTTCGGGCGTCGCTCATCGTGTCGTTCGATCCGCCGCCGCCCCAAGGCGCGGTCCCTCGCAAATCGGATGAGTAAGGTGGGAGGCTGACGAGCGACCCGAACCGGAGCTCGTTAGGGCTGCTTCCTTCCGGACCTGACCCGGTTGGCGAGTGGCTCGTCCACCGCCAACCTCCCATCTCTATATCGGCGGAACGGAATGGGAATGCAAGCGGCCGAACCGCGGGTCTGCTAGCCTCCGGACAACCTGGATTGTCCGATGACGTCGACATCGCCATGGTCTTTGCATGAGCAACTGGCGCGCGACACCGCCGCGATCGGCGACCTGCCGCTGGCACGCGTGCTCTTGATGAACGACGCCAATTATCCCTGGCTCATTCTGGTGCCGCGGCGCGCCGGCGCGGTGGAGATCCTCGATCTCAGCGAGCTTGAGCAAGCGCAATTGATGGGCGAGATAGCGCGCAGCGCGCATGTGCTCAAACAAACGACCAACTGCGACAAGCTCAACATCGCCGCCATTGGCAACGTCGTGCCGCAACTCCACATCCACATTGTCGCGCGGCGCCGGGACGATGCAACCTGGCCACGGCCGGTGTGGGGCGCCGCGCCGCCCGCGCACTATGACTCGGCCGCGCAGCGCCGATTGATCGACGCGATGCGGCGGCAATTGCCGCTTGGCTAGAGTCCGATCAATTCAGATTGAAGCGCTTGTTTCGATACGGCACGGCAGGACCCGCAAGCAGTGCTTGAAATAGAATTCATTTCTCTGTAGACAGGTGCGATAGCATACAAAAAGAATAAACTTTCAAGTTGTCCGCGGGTTTTCGGGGGCCGTTTCGCCAATGAGTTTACGTGGAATGGACGCCACCGATCGCAAGATTCTGGCGCTGCTGCAGGACGATGCCTCGCTCTCGGTCGCCGAGATCGGCAATCGGGTGGGGCTGTCTTCAACGCCGTGCTGGAAGCGCATCCAGCGGCTGGAAGCCGATGGCGTCATCCAGAAGCGCGTGGCGCTGGTCGATCAGGACAAGATCGGCTTGGGCGTCACCGTTTTCGTATCGATCGAAACCGGCGACCATTCGCAGGACTGGCTCGGCCAGTTCGCCAAGACGGTCGGCGCCATGCCGGAGGTGATGGAATTCTACCGGATGGCGGGCGACGTCGATTACATGCTGCGTGTGGTGGTGACCGACATCCAGGGTTACGACATCTTCTACAAGCGGCTGATCGCCGCGGTGCCGCTCAAGAACGTCACCTCGCGCTTCGCGATGGAGAAGATCAAGACAACGACCGCCCTGCCGATTCCCGAGGGTGCCGGCGCGGTCAAGAGTTGACGCGCGTCACCGTCGTCGACAGCCGTGGCCGCATATAGATCTGGTCGGACAGATCGAGCGCGCCAGTGATGACGTAGCCGATCGCGGGCTTGTAATAGTAAGAGACTTCGCTCCAGATCAGCGTGGTGTTGGCGACATTGAGCGCCGGCGGCAGTGTCACCGTCGATCCGACGGCACGCTTGGTTCCGTTGAGCGTATCGCTCCAGGCGACCGTGGCTTTCGAATTCGCATCGATGGTCACCGCCGTCACCGTCACCTTCAGCTTCGTGGTATCGTAAGGGGCGATGACCGACGCCGTGGCGTTGAGGATGTTGGTCATGTCGGCGTTGTTGATGCTCGAAACCTGGGACGCCAAGTCGGCGATCGTGCGGGTGGTCAGCGTCACCTTGCGGTCGATGCTCACGCCTTGGGAGATTTCGACCACGCCGAGATAGAGAGTGATCATCAGCGGCAGCAGCAGGGCGAACTCGACCGCGGAAACACCGCGCTGGTCGCCGGCGAGGCGCCGCGCGCGATGCAGCAGGTACGAGGCGAAGCCAGCAGGACTCACGTGCATCCTCCACTGGTCGCATAGGGTTCGTTGCGGAACGCCGAGGTCGCGATCAACAAGCGCTTGCTGCCAGCCATGTCCGAGAGATTGAGGCCAAGCAGCGAGACATAGACCGGCCATTGATAAAACAGGCGCACCACGACGATGCAGCCGGGACCGCCCGGGTCGTAGCCGAAGTCATCGACAAAGTTTCCGTCCTTGTCGACCGGCTTGCTCATGCTGATGCTGCTGAACGACGTATATTTCTTCACGTCGACATAAACGCCTTTATTGCAATCGAACAGTCCGTAGATTTTTCCGCAGACCGCGTTTTTAAAGGCGCCTTTGTCGAATCCTTGCGTCTGCGCTTGTCCGGTCATGATCAGCCGCGCGGAGTCGGCAACCGCGGTTTCGAGCGCTTGGCCGGAAAAGAACACGATGGCGGTTTCGATGATGGCAAACATCAAGGCCAGGAACGGCGCCGCGACGAGGGCAAACTCAACCGCCGCCGAGCCATCCTGACGCCGCAGCAGACGGCGCATGGCGCGCGCTGCGAGCCAGCGTCCCGCACCTGCCGCATGCTTCCTTTTGACGATTTTGAACATGGCCAAAACACCCGGTATCGGCTGGTGTTTTCCTCACCGCTGATGGCGAGTAAATAGCAAAGAGATGTTTGCGAATTGTTGTGGTAATCGCCGATAACGGCGGTACCGCCGTTAGGGCATCGCTAACCACACGCGAAGAGGTTGGGCCTTTACTGACGTGGAATTACTTGGTCGCTTGCGCAGCGCCTTGGGCCATGCTGCTGCGGGCTGTGGTCTGGGCCATCGCCGTTTCGAAGAAAACCTGGCTGTCGCCCAGTGTGATCCGCCGTTCGCAGTTCGGCGTGCAGCTGTAGGATTCGCGCTCGATGCCTTTGTAGACCACCACCACGCCGGCGCTCGCACCCCTGACCTCTACCGAACTGTTCATCAGCACTGCGCCGCTACGATCGAGCGCGATCAGGTTGGTAATGCCGTAACCCTTGCCGGTGACCACCATCGTGCCGCCACCGCCTTGTAACGAGATGTCCGCAATCAGCGGGTTGCCGATGACGATGGTCGCCACCCGGTCGGGCAGCTTCACGAGGCGGGCCTGGTCGACCACGACGTTAATGTCGGCGGCAGAGGCCGTCACGGGCAATGCGCAGGCCGCAATACCCAGCGCCAGCGCAAACACTCTGCCGGCGCCGGCTCCACAATGCCCGACGAACAACGCCATCATACTCTCCCGCACCTTACGCCTCGGCCGGCCACAACGATGCCGGCGAATGGGCAGGTCATACGGCGATGTTGACGCGAAAATGGTGAATGAACCGCAAATATCGCAAAGCTTGGGTTCAGCCCTTGAATGGATACATCATCTGCCCGCCGAAGCTGGGCGGGAAGTCCGCGTCGGCGACGCCGTAGCCGTCGGGTAGCGCGTTTTTCGGCATGTAATAGGTGCCAAACAGCAGATCCAAGACCGGGAACGTCGCGGCGAAATTCTTCGAGCCGCCGCGGTCGGCTGCGGTGTGGTGCCAGCGGTGGAATACCGGACCGGCGAGAACGTGACGGAACGGCCCCAGCGTCCAGTTCAGATTGGCGTGCACGAAGGCGGAATGCGCAATCGCGAACGGCCCGAGGATGACGAACACGTTCGGCGAGATCCCCGCCAGCAGCAGCACGACGTCGGCCATGACGCTGCCGAGAAAGATATTGATTGGATGAAAGCGCGCCGCGGAAATCCAGTCGAGGTCCTTCGAGGAGTGATGCACCGCGTGATACTTCCACAATGCGGGGCGGTGGAAAGCGCGGTGGATCCAGTACATCATCACGTCGGTGCCGACGAGAAAGATCGCCGCCTGCAGCCAGAGGGGCAGCCGCGCCAACGGGCCGTGGCCGTTGTCGTAGAATTCCACAAGTCCTTCGGCGGTGGTGATGCCGAAGAACACAGCGGCGCCGAGCACCAGCAGACCGATGCGCAGATAGCGCGCCACCAGCGGGATCAGGAGCCAGTAGCAAAGGTCGGTCACAAGCTCGCGCTTGCGCCACCACGGACGTCCCGGATTGCACGCCCAGAAGAACGACAGGAGGGCGAAGACGGCTCCGAGCGCGAGCGACACCGGCAGGATCTTGATGACCGTGACGCCGATGCTGTGAACCACCGCAATCGCTTCTTCGAGCATGACGCTACATTCCACGAAGGCAAAGGAGTGGTGAGCCGAAGTCCCGGATATCGCCGCCGCCCAGTTAAGATGCCGTGAAGCGCTCAAGTCGATGGATGCCGCAGGGTCGGGCGCAGCACTTCTTTTCAGATGTCAAATGGTACAGTTCGGTATTATTTCAAGCATTCACGTTTAGTGTTGCCTGCTATTAGCATATATATGGATTTATCGGTAGAATAATTGAATAAAATTTGAATAAATATGTTATTAACCAGAGAACACTTCAATAAATAACTTGTTAACTACGCAAAAAGTTATTGCGACGACTGTACGTGTGATCACGGATATTAACTCCCGCGCAAGATGCCGTTGATAGCGTGGCAGGGTTGGTTCCGAGGGCTGAGGCAATAACGGCCCCGGGAAGACGCTCAGACAGTGACGTGGACCTTTAGGAGTTGAACATGAAGAACCTGGTTACGCGCTTTGCGACGGACGAGTCCGGCGCGACCGCTATTGAATATGGCCTGATCGCTGCCGGCATCTCGGTCGCGATTATCGCCGTCGTGCAGGGCCTCGGCTCTAAGCTGAACACGACCTTCACCAGCGTCCAGACCGCGCTCAAGTAAAGCGTGTCGTCTGACGGGGCATGCGAGGGCTCCGGTCGATAGCCGGAGCCATTTCGTTCATGCCAGGAATGTAGAACACAGGAATAGCCGCACAAATTTGACAGATCTCGAATACCTAACCTTCAGACTTTGTGCGTAGAACTGCGGAGTGTGAGGAACTTTTCTGTAACAAGCGTGAGGAGCAAGTACATGTCGAAGTTTATGAAGTTTCTGAGTGACGAATCCGGCGCGACCGCCATCGAGTATGGCCTGATCGCGGCTGGCATTTCTGTGGCGATCATCACCGTCGTGACGCAGCTCGGTTCCGGGCTGAACACGACCTTCACCTCGGTGCAGACCGCCCTCAAGTAAGCTTTCGCAGGCGGCCGCAAGGCCGAACGCGAGTTGTTGTGATCGCGCCCGCCGAGCTTGGTTTCGGCGGGCGTGTTCGCGTTTGAAGCATTCGCGCTAACCGAACCGCAAGCAGCGTCACACTAGAATGCCGGCGGAGGCCCCGCTCGCAGGCGGAACGCCGCGGAGGACGCACAGATCATGGTCGCGGACGCTGTCAGGATGCTGTTGTTTCCGGCGCTGATGGCTTTTGCCGCCTCCAGCGATCTTCTGACCATGACCATTTCCAACCGGGTATCGCTCATTCTGGCGGCCGGTTTTTTCGCACTCGCCTTCGCCAGCGGCATGAGCGTGATGGATGTGGCCTATCACGTGGCGGCCTCGGCGATCGTTCTGGTGGCCGCGTTCGCCTGCTTCGCACGCGGCTGGATCGGCGGCGGTGACGCCAAGCTCGCAGCCGCGACCGCTCTGTGGCTCGGCTTCGATCACCTGCTGCCCTACCTGCTCTACGCGTCGCTGTTCGGCGGCGTGCTGACCTTGCTGCTGATCCAGTTTCGCATGGCGCCGCTGCCCGCGGTGCTGGCTGGCCAGGAATGGCTGCAACGGCTGCACCGCAAGGATGGCGGTGTGCCCTACGGCATCGCTCTGGCGGCGGCAGCGCTCGCTATCTATCCGGACACGTCCTGGATGAAAGCGATCGCCATGTGAGTGGGCCGCGCCCGCGGCATCACGCTAAACCGATCGAGATACCAACTATTAACTCGATTTAGATACGCCTCATTAACCATGCTTTGACGTTTACCTGCTGAAATCCCCACTGCGCGACCACGTACGGTCGGGGCGTCGTGTGGACGGTTTGCGACCGGGTTTTGGTCGCTCGTCATGTGGAAAGTGAAGCGTATGAAACCCGCGCGTATTGTCGTGCTCGTCATCGCCGTCGCCGCCGGCGGCGTTGCCGCTCTGCTGGCAGGCCGTTCCGACCGGACGCCAGCGCCCGCGCAGGCGCCCGTCGCTCAGCTCGAAACCGACGAGGTGTTGGTCGCCAATGCCGATATCGGCCTTGGGCAAACGGTGTCCGGCGGGGACCTGCGCTGGCAGACCTGGCCGACCGCAGCGGCGGGATCGTTCATCCGCAAAACGCAGCAGCCCGACGCCATAAACCAGCTCGCCGGCACGATCGCGCGCTCGCCGCTGGCATCGGGCGAGCCGATCCGCGAATCCAAGCTGATCCGCGCCAAGGGTTCCGGTTACATGGCGGCGATCCTGCCGGCCGGCATGCGCGCGGTGTCTACCGAAATTTCCGCGGAATCCGGGGTCGGCGGTTTCATCCTGCCCAACGACCACGTCGACGTCATTCTGTCGCGCCGCGACCGCGAAGCGGAGAAGGCCGCAGGCATCGAAATGCATACCAGTGAGACCGTCCTGTCCAACGTACGCGTGCTCGCGATCGACCAGCAGGTAGAAGAGAAGGGCGGCCAGCGCGTGGTGATCGGCAAGACCGCGACGCTCGAGCTGACGCCGCGCCAGGTGGAAACGCTCACGGTATCCCGGCAGCTCGGCACGCTGTCGCTTGCGCTGCGCAGCCTCGCGGATAGCGACGGCAAGGAGGCCGCCACCGACGACAAGGACCGCGGCCGCCGTAACAGCATCAATATCGTTCGTTTCGGCGTCAGCACGACGACGACGCCGAAGTAAAAGGAATCAGGAGGGGGCCGCCATGGGGAGCTTCAACTTGCTACGAACCGCGCTGCTTGTGGCTTTGATCACCGCGTTCGGTTTCGCCGCGACGGGCTTTGCGCCGGCGAGCGATATACCGGCTTCGATCCAGCCGACTTCGATCCAGTTGGCCGGCAGTGACGCGAGCTCTCGTTTCGTCGCGCTCGGCATCGGCAAATCTATGGTGATCGACCTGCCGACGGACGCGAAAGAAGTCCTGGTCGCCGATCCGGGCGTCGCCAACATCGTCCTGCGCTCCGCGCGCCGGGCCTACATGATCGGCAAGAAAATCGGGCAGACCAACGTGTTCTTCTTTGGGCACAACGGCCAGCAGATCGCCGGCCTCGACATCGCAGTGACGCGCGATCTCAACGGCATCCGCGCGGCGCTCAGGCGGGCGCTCCCGCGCGCCGACATCAATGTGGAAGGCATCGGCGAAGATGGCGTGATGCTGACCGGCACGGTAGCAAATGCAGCGGAGTCGCAACTCGCGTACGACCTTGCCTCCCGCTTGGTCAGTTCCCGCAATGCAACTACTGGCACAGCTACTGGCGGCAGCGCAACGACTGCCAACGCGTCCGGCGCAAGCAACACCACTTCAAGCACAACGTCGGCCGGTCCGAACAGCGGCGGAGCGGTCGTCAACGGCCTCATCATCCTCGGCCGCGACCAGGTCATGCTGAAGGTGACGGTCGCGGAAATCCAGCGCGACGTGGTCAAACAGCTCGGCATCGATCTCAACGGCAGCGTCGGTTACGGCACCACCGTGGTCAATTTCAACACCAGCAATGCCTTCAGCGCATTCGGACAGCCCTTGAGCAGCTCGAATGTGACCGGCACCTTCAAGTCGGTCAGTGCCACATTGCGCGCCATGGAGCGGGCGGGCGTGATCCGCACGCTGGCGGAGCCGAACCTCACCGCGATTTCCGGCGAGAGCGCCAGTTTCCTGGCCGGCGGCGAGTTTCCAGTTCCTGCAGGACGCACGTGCGATCCGGCTACAGGAATCTGCCAGGACACGATCCAATGGAAGAAATTCGGCGTCGGTTTGAGCTTTACGCCGATCGTGCTGGGTGAGGGCCGCATCAGCCTCAAGATTCTGACTGAAGTGTCGGAACTATCCACCGAGGCGTCCGTGCAGATCGCCGGCCTGACGATTCCATCGCTGCGCACCCGCCGCGCCGAAACCACGCTTGAGGTTCCTTCCGGCGGATCGCTCGCCATGGCGGGTATGATCCAGGAGCAGACCAAGCAGCAGATCAACGGAATGCCCGGGCTGATGCAGCTGCCGGTGCTCGGCGCGCTGTTCAAGAGCCGCGACTATGTCAACCGCCAGACCGAGCTGATGGTCCTGGTGACGCCGTATGTCGTCCGCGCCGTTGCGCAGAAGGATCTGGCGCGGCCGGACGACGGGTTCGCCGATCCGAGCGATCCCGCCAGCATTTTGCTCGGCAAGCTCAACCGCATCTACGGCGTTCCCAGCAAGACCGCCGCGACCCAGGCCTATCACGGCAAGCCAGGCTTCATCCTCGACTGAGCCGCCGGCGCGAAGGAGACGATCGATGAGTTCAGCTCTCTGCCTGATCGCCCGACGGCGCCGAATCGGCACGACGGCCGTCCGGCTGCTGGCAGCGGCCGGCTGCGTCACGATGCTCGCCGGCTGCAATACGGCGCGCGAAGCGACGGGCAGCGTTCCGACCGATTATCGCCATCGCCATCCGATCGTCATCAAGGAAGGCGCCCGCACGGTCGAGTTGTTCATTGGCAACCGGCGCGGCGGCCTCAATGCCGCCCAGCGCGCCGACGTGCTGGCCTTCGCACGGGCTTGGCGCAGCGAAGCAACCGGCGGAATTCTCATCGACCTGCCGTCCGGCACCGGCAACCAGCATGCGGCGGCCAACGCCCTGACCGAGGTTCGCTCGCTGCTGACCGCCGCCGGCGTGCCGCCACGCGGCGTGGACGTGCGTCCCTATCGGCCGCAGGATCCCAGCAAGCTCGCCACGCTCAAGCTGCACTATCCGAAAATCCTGGCGCAAGCCGGGCCTTGCGGTTTGTGGCCGCACGATCTCGGCCCCACCATGGAGCGCCATCACTTCGAGAATCGAGAATATTACAATCTCGGCTGCGCCAATCAGCACAACCTCGCCGCCATGGTCGACAATCCGGCCGATCTGGTGCAGCCGCGCGGCGAGGCGCCCGCTTATACCCCGCGGCGCACGACCGTTCTGGACAAATACAGCAAAGGCGAAGCAACGGCGACGAACTATCCCAACGCCGACAAGGGCAAGATCAGCGACTTCGGCCAATGATCACAGACGCTTTGCAAACCGTACCATCCGAGGCCGCCCGCGCCGATACCGCCGGCGGCGCCGATCTTATCGCGCCGGCGCCGCGGGTGTCGGTGCAGGCTTTCTGCGAAACCGTCGAGACCGCCGCGGCCGTACAGTCCGCCGGCGAAGACCGCCGGCTGGCCAAGGCTCATCTCAAGATCCAGATGGGCGGCATCACCGCCGCGGTCGAGGCCTACAAAAGCTCGCCCACTCCCAACGTCATCATCATCGAATCGGAAAGCCGCGGCGGCGACGTGCTGGCCGGGCTCGATACCCTGGCGGAGGTCTGCGACGCCGCTACCCGGGTGATCGTGATCGGACGGCTGAACGATGTCGTGCTCTATCGCGAGCTGACGCGCCGCGGCGTGAGCGAATATCTGATCGCGCCGGTTGGCACGATCGACGTGCTGCGCGCGATCTGCGGGCTGTTTTCGGCGCCGGACGCCAAGCCACTCGGCCGTATCATCGCGGTGGTCGGCGCCAAGGGCGGCGTCGGTGCATCGACCGTCGCCCACAATCTGGCTTGGGCGGTGGCCAGCGATATCCAGCTCGATACCGTCGTCTCCGATCTCGATCTCGGTTTCGGCACCGCCGGCCTCGACTACAACCAGGATCCGCCGCAAGGCATTGCCGACGCCGTGTTCTCGCCCGATCGGATCGATACCGGCTTCATCGACAGGCTGTTGTCGAAATGCACCGATCACCTGAGCCTGCTGGCGGCGCCTGCCACGCTGGATCGGGTCTACGATTTCTCGACCGAAGCCTTCGATACCATTTTGGACTCGCTGCGCGCGACGGTGCCGTGCATCGTGCTCGATGTGCCGCATCAATGGACCGGTTGGACCAAACGCACGTTGCTTGGCGCCGATGACATTTTAGTTGTCGCCGGTCCCGATCTCGCCAATCTGCGCAATGCCAAAAACCTGCTCGACCTGTTGCGCGCGACGCGTCCCAACGACAAGCGTCCGTTCTATTGCCTCAATCAGGTTGGCGTGCCGAAGCGGCCGGAGATCAAGCCGAGCGATTTCGCCAAGGCGCTGGAGGACGAGCCGCTCGCGGTGATTCCTTTTGATCCGCAGATATTCGGCACCGCCGCCAACAACGGCCAGATGATTGCCGAACTGTCTTCGAGTCACCGGACCGCCGCAACGTTCCGCCAGCTGGCGCAAGTACTGACCGGCCGCGCGGAGATGAAGAAAACAAAATCAAGTCTGCTGCCGCCGTTTATCGGAAAGCTGTTGCAGAGACAGGCATGAGCCGGTTGGGGATGAGTGTAAGTGTTCGGAAAGCGTAGCAATTCTGCGGTCGAGAACCGTGCTCCGCCGGCTGTGCTGCCGCCGGGGCCGCAGGCTGCGCCAATGCCGCAAGCGCCGCCGCCGGCTTCGCCCTCGCATGCAAGCTCGCGCGATGCCGCCCAGCCGGCAGACGCCATAGAAGGTGGCCGCGCGCCGATCCCCTCCATGGGCCTCGGCGCTCCGCTCACGACGGCGCCCACACCCGGCCGGCGCATACCGAACGAGCCGTCGCCGCCGCTGGCGCCGACCGCAACGGACTCGCGCCATTCCGAAGCCTACTACGAGGTCAAGGGCACGATCTTCGGCGCCTTGATCGAGGCCATCGACCTTGCACAGCTCGCCAAGCTTGACGCCGAATCCGCGCGCGAGGAAATTCGCGACATCGTCAACGAGATCGTCGCCATCAAAAACGTGGTGATGTCGATTTCGGAGCAGGAGGAGCTGCTCGACGACATTTGCAACGACGTGCTCGGCTATGGACCGCTCGAGCCGCTGCTGGCGCGCGACGACATCGCCGATATTATGGTGAACGGCTCAGGCACGACCTACATCGAAGTGATGGGCAAGATTCAGAAGACTGGAATCCGTTTTCGCGACAACCAGCAGCTTTTGAACATCTGCCAGCGCATCGTTAGCCAGATCGGCCGGCGCGTCGATGAATCCTCCCCGATCTGCGACGCGCGCCTGCCGGACGGCTCGCGCGTCAACGTCATCGTGCCGCCGCTTTCGATCGACGGCCCGGCGCTCACCATCCGCAAATTCAAGAAGGACAAGCTGACGCTCGAGCAGCTGGTCCGCTACGGCACGATCACGCACGAAGGCGCCGAGATTCTGAAGGTGATCGGCCGTTCGCGCGTCAATACCATTGTGTCCGGCGGCACCGGCTCGGGCAAGACCACGCTGCTGAACTGCTTGACTCAATTCATCGACGACGACGAGCGCATCATCACCTGTGAGGACGCGGCCGAGCTGCAATTGCAGCAGCCCCATGTGGTCCGCCTGGAAACGCGGCCGCCCAACCTGGAGGGCGAGGGCCAGGTCACCATGCGCGACCTCGTGCGCAACTGCCTGCGTATGCGGCCGGAACGCATCATCGTCGGAGAGGTGCGCGGACCCGAGGCGTTCGATCTGTTGCAGGCCATGAACACCGGCCACGACGGCTCGATGGGCACGCTGCACGCCAACAATCCGCGCGAAGGCCTGTCGCGCCTGGAATCGATGATCACCATGGGCGGCTTCTCGCTCCCCTCGCGCACCATTCGCGAGATGGTCTGCGGATCAGTCGACGTGGTCGTGCAGGTCGCCCGGCTGCGCGACGGCTCGCGCAAAATCACCCACATCACCGAGGTGATGGGGATGGAGGGCGACGTCGTCATCACCCAGGATCTGTTCGTCTACGACCTGATGGGTGAAGACGCCAAGGGCAATCTGATCGGACGCCATCGCTCTACCGGTATCGGCCGGCCGCGTTTCTGGGACCGGGCGCGCTATTACGGCGAGGAGAAGCGGCTTGCCGCCGCCCTCGACGCAGCGGAGGCAGTCAGCAGCGAACTCGGCAAAAGTTGATGACGGGTAACGCCATGCAGACGATCGCACTTTTCTTTCTGGTGGCCGTCGCGATCGGCGGCATTGCCTGGGTATTCATCTATCCGAGCCTGTCCGGGGAACGAAAGGCTGAGAAGCGTCAAGAGACGGTAATACGGACGGGGACGGTGGTGCGCGCCAGCCGCGGCGCGCAGAAAACGCGTCGCGAGCAAGTCGAGGGCACCCTCAAGGAGATCGAGAAACGGCAGTCCAAATCGATTCCGCTGTCAATACGAATCGCACAAGCCGGCCTGACCTGGTCGACGCGGCGCTTCGTCATCACCAGCGCCCTGATGGGCGTGACGGCGTTTTTTGTGTTTCTGATGATCGATGCGGGACTGATCGCGGCGCTGGGGGTCGGATTCGGCGCCGCATTCGGCCTGCCATTCTGGATCCTACGCTATCTCAAGAAGCGCCGCGAAACGAAATTCCTCGAAGCGTTTCCCGATGCGGTCGATGTCATCGTGCGCGGGATCAAGGCCGGCCTGCCGCTTTTGGACAGCATGAAGATCATCACCACCGACTCGCCCGATCCGTTGAAGAGTGAGTTTCGCTCGATCGTCGAAACTCAAGCGGTCGGCATTCCGCTCGGCGACGCCTGCGCAAAACTGTACGAGCGCATTCCGCTGCCGGAGGCGAATTTTTTCGGCATCGTGATTTCGGTCCAGCAAAAGGCCGGCGGCAATCTGTCCGAAGCGCTCGGCAACCTGTCGCGCGTGCTGCGCGACCGCAAGAAGATGAAGGCGAAGATTCAGGCGATGTCGATGGAGGCTAAGGCGTCCGGCGCCATCATCGCCGCCTTGCCGGTCGTGGTGATGGTGCTGGTCTACCTCAGCAGTCCGGATTACATCACGCTGCTGTGGACCGATCCGAGGGGTCGCATGATGCTGGCCGCCTCCGCGGTCTGGATGACGATAGGCGTTCTCGTCATGCGCAAGATGATCAATTTCGACTTCTAGAGACGCCATCATGTTCGAATTCCTGATCGACAAGCTGCATGACACGCGAAGTCTCGCGATGTTCTTTGCCGCCGTCGCGGCGGTGGCGACAGTGCTCACTTTGGCAATGCCGCTATTGGTGACCGACGCGCTGGGCAAGCGCATGAAGTCAGTGGCGATCGAGCGCGAGAAGCTGCGCCAGCGCGAGCGCGAACGTCTTGCCCGCGGCGAGAAGATCAGCCTGCGGCGCTCGCCCAAACACTACATGCAGACCATCGTCGAGAAGTTCAATCTGAAGAAGTGGGTCGGCCAGGAGGAAGCACGCGCGTTGTTGGTGCAGGCGGGCTATCGCGGCCAAGCGCCCTATGTCGGCTATCTGTTCTTCAGGTTGGTGACTCCGGTGGCGTTGCTGATCATATCGGCGTTCTATGTGTTTCTGATCTTCAAAATCAATCAGCCGACCATCGCCAAGATCGGGATGTGCATTACGGCCACCTATCTCGGCATGCAATTGCCCAAGCTGTTCCTGAAAAACAAGATTACGCGACGCCAATTATCGATCAGGCGGGCATTCCCCGACGCGCTCGATCTCCTGCTGATCTGCGTGGAGTCGGGCATGTCGATCGAAGCCGGCTTCAAGAAGGTCGCGAACGAGATCGGCACGCAGTCGATTGCGCTCGCGGAAGAGCTGACACTGACCACTGCCGAACTGTCCTATCTGCAGGACCGCCGACAAGCCTATGAGAACCTGGCCAAACGCACCAATCTCGACGGCGTCAAGTCGGTCTGTATCGCCCTGCAGCAGGCCGAGCGCTATGGCACGCCGATGGCGCAAACGCTGCGGGTGATGGCGCAGGAAAACCGCGACATGCGGATGTCGGAAGCGGAGAAGAAGGCGGCCGGGCTGCCGCCCAAGCTCACCGTGCCGATGATCCTGTTCTTCCTGCCGGTGCTGTTCATCGTCATCCTGGGTCCGGCGGCGATCCGGGTGTTCCAGATGCAAGCGGCGAACTGATCCGGCAGTACGCGTAGGGGTGTCAGCGTCACGCGGGCTTGTTTAGCCGCGGTTGGCCCGCTGCGGCACCTGCAAGGCCGGCCGCTGTGGCCCGCTGCGTTGCGCGAGCATCTGCCGCAGATAGGCGACATTGGCGGCCGCCTCATCGGGCGGCAGGTCGGCGCGCGCAATCGATTCTGCTTCGGCAAAGCGGCCCTGCAGGCCGACGACCAATGCCAGATTCTGCCGCACGCGCGGATCGGCAGGCCGCCCCGGCGCCGCGGCGCGCCGCAGGGTCACTTCGGCGCGCGCGAGATCGCCGGCGAGCGCATAGGACAGCCCGAGATTGGAAAGCACCGATGGTTCCTCCGGCACCATCCGCAGCGCGCTGGCATAATAGCGTTGCGCCTCCTGATGCCGGCTCATCTGATCGAGCACCGCGCCCTGCGCCGACAGGATGCGCCAGTCGGGCCGGTCGGGGGTGTGCGCGCCATTGAGCACGTCGAGCGCCTGCCGCGAATTGCCGACGTCGGCGAGCGCGCGGCCATAGGCGCCCAGCACCTCCATGTTTTTCGGATTCTGGATCGAGGCCTGTTCCAGCACCGCCACCGCCTGCGCGCGCTGTCCGAGACCGCGCAGCGCCTGTGCATAGGCGATCGCCGCCGCCGGGTCGGCCGGATTGGCGCGATAGCGTTGCCCCCAGGCTTCGGCTGCGTTGCGCGCGTCGCCGTCGCTGTGCGGGGCGGCGACGCCGATCGAGCCGGTGGTGTCGGTGGTGTCGGTGGAGCCAGTGCTCTTGCAGCCGGCGACGGAACCGGCAAGCGCGGCGGCAAGCACCGCGGTCGCGAGAACGCGCCGCCCGGATCTGGCCTCGTTCGAACGCGGAATCACCGGTTTGCGCCGCCTTTTGACCGTCGCCTCTGCGGCAGCAATAAAACGTTAACCCTAACGAGTGGTTAACCGGGGCCGCGGGCGCCTTTGCGCGCTTGCCTTCACCGCTGCCGAGCGGCGTGCTAGCTCAGCCCGTCCGATGGGGAATCCCGCGATGCATCCGGTGTTTTTGGCGCCCGGCGAGACGGCGGCGTCCGTCCCCGTGACCTTTGTCACCTCCGCAACCTGGGCGGAATTTCGCGCGCGCCTCGACAGCCCTCAGCGCGCCTTTGCCGAGGCGGCCGGCTTCGAGCCGAAGGCCGGGCGTCACCTGCTGCTGCCGGGGCCGGAGGGCGGGCTCGCGGGGGTCCTGTTCGCCCTCGAACCCGCCGACGAACCGCATAAGGACCCGTTCGCGCCGGGCGCGCTGCCCGGTGTACTGCCGGCCGGCGCCTATCATTTCGCCAACGCGCCGCACGATACGCGGCTCGCAACGCTCGCCTTTGCGCTCGGCTCCTATCGCTTCAGCCGCTATCGCAAGCCTGACCCCAAGAACGTGCGTCTCGCGCTGCCCGAAGGCGTCGACGGCCAGGATATCACGCGCATTGTCGAGGGCGTGTGGCTGGCGCGCGATCTCATCAACACGCCCGCCAATGACATGGGCCCGCCCGATCTCGAATACGCCGCCCGCGCGCTGGCGACGCGCCATGGCGCGAGCGTCAACGCGATCGTCGGCGAGGATCTGCTGCAAGAGAATTTTCCGCTCATCCACGCCGTCGGCCGAGCCGCCGACCGGGCGCCGAGGCTGATCGACATCGTCTGGGGCGAGCCATCGCATCCGAAGGTTACTCTGGTCGGAAAAGGCGTGTGTTTCGACACAGGCGGGCTCGACATCAAGCCCGAGAACGGCATGCTCAACATGAAAAAGGACATGGGCGGCGCCGCCTGCATGCTGGCGCTCGCCCATATGCTGATGTCACGCGACGCCAGGATCAGGCTGCGGGTTTTGATTCCGGCGGTTGAGAATTCCATCTCCAGCGCGGCGTTCCGGCCGCGCGACGTCTATCGCTCGCGCAAGGGGCTGACGGTCGAGATCGGCAATACCGACGCCGAGGGCCGCTTGATCCTGGCCGACGCGCTGGCGCTGGCGGACGAGGAGACGCCCGAGCTGATCGTCGATATGGCGACGCTGACCGGCGCCGCGCGGGTGGCGCTCGGCACCGAAATTCCGCCGTTTTACACCGATGACGACGCGCTGGCGGCGGAGATCGCCCATTTTGCGCAGGCCGAGGCCGATCCACTCTGGCGCATGCCGCTGTGGCGGCCCTACGACCAATTGCTCGATTCAAAAGTGGCTGACCTCAACAATGTCTCCTCCACCGGCTTTGCGGGATCGATCACCGCCGCGCTGTTCCTGCACCGCTTTGTGTCGTCTGCCAGAGCCTGGCTGCATTGCGACATCTATGCCTGGAACCAATCGACCAAGCCGGGCCATCCGGAGGGGGCCGAATGCCAGGCGGCCCGCGCGCTCTTTGCGCTGCTGACGGCGCGCTATGGCTGAGCTCGGAAGGGAACTGCCGCGGTGAACGGTTTCGATCCTCGCCTGACGCCTGCGCGTCGCGATCTGGCAGCCAAGCATCTTGCGGGCAAGGTCGAAGCGACGCGCTTTGTCGAAGGCGAGCTACGCGAGGTCGTTGCGCCGCAGGCGCCGGTGCGCCGCGCCCCGATGCCCGACGCCACGCTCGATACAGAAGTGCTCAAGGGAGAGCACGTGACGGTTTACGAAACCACCGGTGAAGGCTGGGTCTGGGCACAGCTCAAGAGCGACGGCTATGTGGGATTCATTCCAGCCAGCGCGCTGGAGCCTCCGGGACCGCCGCCGACCCACAAGGTCACGGCGCTACGCACGCTGGTCTTTCCCGGGCCCTCGATCAAACTGCCGCCGATCGATTGGCTGCCTTTTGGCGCCCAGCTTGCCGTCGAGCGGGTCGAAGGACCGCTGGCGGTGACATCCATCGGCCATGTCCCGACTAGGCATCTCGCTCAGGTCGCGGACAAAGAAAGTGATTTCGTCACGGCGGCCGAACGCTTCCTCGGCACGCCCTACCTGTGGGGCGGAAAGACTGCTCTCGGCGTGGATTGCTCAGGCTTGGTGCAGGTCGCACTCAATGCCTGCGGCCTGCCCTGCCCGCGCGACAGCGACATGCAGGAAGCGGCTTTGGGTCAACGTGTCGCGCCTGGCGCAGATTTTTCCGGTCTGCGCCGCGGCGATCTGCTGTTCTGGAAAGGCCATGTCGCCATCGTGCGCGACCACCGGACGCTGGTTCACGCCAATGCGTTCCACATGGCGGTCGCGGTCGAGCCGATTGCCGACGCGGTGGCCCGCATCCGCGCCGCCGGCAGCGAGGTCACCAGCCTGCGGCGCCTTTCATAGCCACGGCCTACTGCGCGACCACGCCCTCGGGCGCGGTCTCGAGATTGAAGGCGGCGGCGAACAAAGCGCGCGTATAGTCGCTCTTCGGCGCGGCAAACAGTTCGACGGCCGGCCCCTCCTCCACCACCTTGCCGTGGCGCATCACCACCAGCCGGCTGGCCAGCGCCGCCACCACCCGCAGATCGTGCGAGATGAACAAATAAGTGAGGTTGCGGCGCTTCTGCAGATCGCGCAGCAGATCGACCATCTGCGCCTGGATCAGCATGTCGAGCGCGCTGGTCGGCTCGTCGAGCACTACGAAGGTCGGCTCCAGCACCACCGCGCGCGCGAGCGCGATGCGCTGGCGCTGGCCGCCGGAAAATTCGTGCGGATAGCGAAAGCGCGTCGCCGGATCGAGCCCGACATCGGTGAGCGCGCGGATGACGCGCTGCTCGCGTTCCTTGGGCGGCATCTTCGGGTGATGCACCCACAGTCCCTCTTCGATGATGTCGGACACCGACATGCGTGGGCTGAGCGAGCCATACGGGTCCTGAAACACGATCTGCATGTCGTGGCGGATCGGCAGCATGTCGCGGAATTTCAGTCCGGCGATTGGCTTGCCTAAAAACACGATGGTGCCTTGCGAGGAGATCAGCCGCAGGATGGCAAGCCCGAGCGTGGTCTTACCCGATCCGGATTCCCCCACGATGCCGAGCGTCTCGCCCTGCCGCACCGCGATGCTGACGCCATCGACCGCCTTGATGTGGCCCACCACCTTGCGCATCACGCCGCGCTTGATCGGGAACCAGACTTTCAGGTCCTTGGTCTCGACCACGATCGGCGCATCGGGGCGAAGGGGTGCCGGATCCGGCTTCGGCTCGGCGGCGAGCAGCGCGCGCGTATAGGGATGCTCGGGCGCAGTGAATACGCGCTCGACCGGCCCGGGCTCCACGATCTTGCCGTCCTTCATCACGCAGACGCGGTCGGCGAGCTTGCGCACGATGCCGAGATCATGGGTGATGAACAGCATGGCCATGTTCAGCCGGCTCTGGATGTCCTTCAGCAGCTTCAAGATCTGCGCTTGCACGGTGACATCGAGCGCGGTGGTCGGCTCGTCGGCGATCAACAGATCCGGCTCGTTGGCGAGCGCCATGGCGATCATCACGCGCTGGCGCTGGCCGCCGGAGAGCTGATGCGGATAGCTGCCGAGCCGGGTCTGTGCCTCCGGAATGCCCACTTGCGTCAGCAATTCGACGATCCGGTCGAGCGCCTGTCTTCCATCAAGTCCTTGATGAAGCAGGATAATTTCTCGCAGCTGCTTCTCGATCGTGTGCAGCGGATTGAGCGAGGTCATCGGCTCCTGGAACACGATGGTGATGTCGTTGCCGCGCACCTTACGGATTTCGCGTTCCGGCAGATGCAGCAGTTCCTTGCCCTTGAAGCAGATCGAGCCGGAGGGATGGTAGGCGGCGGGATAGGGCAACAGCTTCATCACCGACAGCGCGGTGACGGATTTGCCGGAGCCCGATTCGCCGACCAGCGCCAGCGTCTCGCCCTTGGCGATATCGAAAGAGATGCGATCGACCGCGAGCAATTCGCGGCCGCCTTGCCGGAATCCGACCGAGAGGTCCTTCACCTCCAGAAGTTTCGGCTGCATGGCGTCGGCGGCGCTCATCGGAACGCCTTGCGCGGATCGAAGGCGTCGCGCACCGCCTCGCCGATGAAGATCAACAGCGAGAGCATCAGGGCCACCGTGAAGAATCCGGCCATGCCGAGCCACGGCGCCTGGATATTGGCCTTGCCCTGCTTGAGCAGCTCGCCGAGCGAGGCCGAGCCGGGCGGCAGGCCGAAGCCGAGGAAGTCGAGCGCGGTCAGCGTCATCACCGACGACGATAGGATGAACGGCAGGAACGTCATGGTGGCGACCATGGCGTTGGGCAGCAGATGCCGGAACATGATCTTGGCGTTGGACACGCCGAGCGCGCGCGCCGCCATGATATATTCGAAATTGCGCCCGCGCAGGAACTCGGCGCGCACCAATCCCACCAGCGCCACCCAGGAGAACAACAGCAATATCCCGAGCAGGACGAAGAAGCTCGGCACCAGCACCGACGAAATGATCAGCAGCAGATAGAGCGCGGGCACCGCCGTCCAGATTTCGATAAACCGCTGGAAAAGCAGATCGGTCCAGCCGCCGAAATAGCCCTGCACCGCGCCGGCGGCGACCCCGATGAATGAGGAGATGATGGTCAGCGTGAGACCGAACAGCACCGAGACGCGAAAGCCGTAGATCAGCCGGGCGGCGACGTCGAAACCCTGGTCGTCGGTGCCGAGCCAGTTGTATTCCAGGTCGCGGCAACTCTTCAGGCCCTTGCGCTCGACCACCTGCTTGCATTCCTGCTCGGTCAATAGCCAGGTCGGTTTCGAAGGCGCCGGCGTCGGCAGATCGTAGTTGTGGGTATTGTAGGAGTAGCGGATCGGCGGCCAGACCAGGTAGCCGTCCTTCTCCGCGACCAATTTCTGCATCAAGGAGTCGCGGTAGTCGGCTGCGGTGTCCTTGAGCTCGTCGTCGATCCCGAACGTTCCCTGGGTGTAGGTGAACAGCGGCGGGAAGTAGAATTTGCCGTCGTACTTCACCATGAACGGCTTGTCGTTGGCGATGAATTCGGCGAACAGCGTCAGCACGAACAGAAACATGAAGATCCAGAGCGACCAGTAGCCGCGCCGGTTCGCCTTGAAGTTCTCCCAGCGCCGCCAGTTGAGCGGCGACAGCTTGACGCTGTGACCCTCCGGCGGCACCGCCATGCCCATCGGCGACTGCGCCGTGGTTTCCGGCGCCTTGATGCTGGTTCGGTCGTCCACGCTTTAGACCTCGCGCGTCTCGAAGTCGATCCGCGGATCAACCCAGGTATAGGTGATGTCGGAAATCAGGTTCACCAGCAGGCCGACCAGCGAGAAGATGTACAGGGTGGCGAACACCACCGGGTAATCGCGGTTGAGCACGCTCTCGAATCCGAGCAGGCCAAGCCCGTCAAGCGAAAAGATGTTCTCGATCAACAGCGATCCGGACAAAAACGCATGCACGAATGCGGCGGGAAAACCGGCGATGACGATCAGCATGGCGTTGCGGAAGACATGGCCGTAAAGCACCTGCCGCTCGGTGCAGCCCTTGGCGCGCGCGGTGAGCACGTATTGCTTGCGGATCTCGTCGAGGAACGAGTTCTTGGTGAGTAGCGCCATGGTGGCGAAAGAGGCCAGCCCCATGGAAAACAGCGGCAACGCGAGGTGCCAGAAATAATCGAAGATCTTCTGGTACCAGGTCAGCTGCGCCCAATTCTCCGAAGTCAACCCGCGCAATGGAAACAGGTCCCAGAACGAGCCGCCGGCGAACAACACGATCAACAGGATCGCAAACAGGAATCCGGGGATCGCATATCCGATGATGATGACGCCCGAGGTCCAGACATCGAAGGTTGACCCGTCCTTGATCGCCTTGCGGATGCCCAGCGGAATCGAAATCAGATAGGTGAGCAGCGTCAGCCAGATGCCGAGCGAGATCGATACCGGTAATTTCTCCTTGATCAATTGCAACACACTGGCGTCGCGGAAATAGCTCTTGCCGAAATCAAACCGCGCGTAATTCCACAGCATCAGGGCGAAACGCTTCCAGGCCGGCTGATCGAAGCCGAACTGCTTCTCCAGGCTCTTGATGAATTCGGGATCGAGCCCGCGGGCGCCGCGATATTTCGAGCTGACCGCATCGGCGCCGCCGGTGCCTTGCATCTGTCCGCGCGAACCGAAATCGCTGCCCGAGCCGGAGACGCGCGAGCCGGCGCCGGTATCGGCGCCGGACAATTGTGCGATGATGCGCTCGATCGGGCCCCCGGGCGCAAACTGTACCACCAGGAACGATACCAGCATGATGCCGAACAGGGTCGGCAGCATGAACAGGATGCGTCGGATGAGATAAGCGGTCATGGCGGTTGAATGCGTCTCTGATGAATTGCCGGAGAGACTAGCCTCTCTGGTCGATCTTTGCCGCCTTGTCGCGGTCGTACCACCAGGTGTCGGGAACGCCGCGGGCGTAGCGCGGTTTTGTCGCAGGACGGCCGAACACGTCCCAATAGGCGATCCAGTGCGAGCCCTTGGACCATTGCGCGACCCAATAGCGCCCCGCGCGGAACACCCGGTCAAGCGCGCGGCAGGCCGCTACCAGGGCCGGGCGCGATTCGGCTTCGATGATCCTCTCGATCAGCGCGTCGATCACCGGGTCAGCGATGCCGGCGAGATTGTTCGAGCCTTTCAGCTCGGCTGCCTCAGACGAGAAGTAGGGGCGAAGCGAATCGTTGGGGGTCGAGCTGAAGTTGAAGCGCTCTATCGCCACGTCGAAGTCGAACTGATCGCGGCGGGCGCGATACTGTACGGCGTCGAGGAGGCGCAGATTGGCTTCGATGCCGAGTTGCCCGAGATTCTTCATGAAGGCCAAATGATGCGGCTGGAAGTTAGGATCGTCGATGCGAAATTCAATCGTGAAAGGCTCGCCCCGCGCGGTGTATCGCTTGCCGCCTTTGAGCAAGAAACCAGCTGATTGCAGCAAAGCGCTGGACCGCCGCAACAGCGTCCGGTCCTGACCTGAACCGTCCGAAATGGGCGGAACAAAGGCCTCTCCAAACACCTCATCGGGAATCTTATCCCGAAATGGCTCGAGCAGCGCGAGTTCCTCCGCGCGCGGCTTGCCCTCCGGCATCATCGGGGAGTTCTGGAAGATGGAATGGGTCCGCGAATAGGCCCCATACATGATGTTTTTGTTCACCCATTCGAAGTCGAAAGCATAGATCAGGGCCTCGCGCACGCGGGCGTCCTTGAACTTGTCGAGCCGGGTATTGATGAACCAGCCCTGCGCGCCCGACGGGGTCTCGTCGGGCAGTACATCCTGCTTGACCCGGCCGTCGCGGATCGCCGGGAAATCGTAGCGCGTCGCCCAGATGCGCGAGGTGAATTCCTCGCGGAACAGAAAGCTCTTTGCGGTGAAGGCCTGAAAGCCGGCTTCGCGCTCGCGAAAATACTCGTAGCGCAGGATGTCGAAATTGTTCTTGCCGCGCCAGACCGGAAGCTTGGCGCCCCACCAGTCCTTTACCCGCTCGTATTCGACGAATTGCCCGACCGCGAACCGCCCCATCTTGTAGGGGCCGGAACCGAGCGGCACGTCGAGGGAGGACTCCTCGAAATTGCGCGTCGAATAGTAAGCGCGCGAGAAAATCGGCAGCATGGCGATGAACAGCGGCACATCACGTCCGCGACCGGGTGCAAAACGCGCCACCACGGTTTTATCGTCCTCGGCTTCGGCGCTAGTGAAGTCGCGCATCCGCTGCCGGGCAATTGGGTGGCCCTTCTCCTTCATGATGTTGAGCGTGAAGGCCACATCGTGGGCGGTGAGTGGCGTGCCGTCGTGGAACGTCGCTTCCTTGCGTAGCAAAAAACGACAGGTCAGTCCGTCGGCCGAGATGCGCACCGCGCGCGCGGCATTGCCGTAAAGCGCGTCGGGCTCGTCATGCTGGTTGGAGAAGATCGTAGCCGGCGCCATCAGGGTAGCATAGAGATGCTCGACCCCGAACACGCCGTCGCCCTTCAGGATGAAGACGTTGAAGGAATTGTAGGTGAGGAAGTTCTGATTGAACTGCCGCGTGGGCGACATCTGCGAGAACATCCCGCCCTTCGGGGCGTCGGGATTCACATAGTCGAAATGCTTGAAGTCGGCGGGGTATTTGAGATCACCGAAGTGCGACATGCCGTGACTTTCCACCTCACCGGCGCCGGCGCCGCGCTCGGCGAATACGCCACCGCTGCGCAGCACGGTAGCGGCAGTGCCGAGCGCGCCGACGCCGATGATCAGCGCCTTGCGGCGCGACACGCCGCGTTCGGGGCGCCATGGCGATGAGGGTGGCGGTGTCGTCTGGCGCATCTGCGGTTTCAATGATCTCCGGCCGACAGGCGCCTAGCCCGCCCGTTCGATCTTGTCTGCTTTGGCCGGGTTATACCACCAGGTGTCGGGCGCGCCGCGGCCGTAGCGCGGCTTGGTCGCCGGCCGCTCGAACACGTCCCAATAGGCGATCCAGTGCATCGGATTGTGCCAATGGGGAATCCAATAGCGCCCGGCCCGGAACACACGGTCGACGGCGCGGCAGGCAGCGATCAGGTCGGGACGCGTATCGGCGGCGATTACCTTTTCAAGCAAGGCGTCAATGACCGGATCGGCGACACCGGCAAGATTGCGGGAGCCTTTGATCGCCGCCTCCTTCGAATGCAGCACCGTGCGCAATCCATCACCCGGCGTCAACGACATGGAGAAGCGCTGCGACGTGATCTCGAAATCGAAATCGTCGACACGCTTGCGAAATTGCACGGCATCGACCTGCCGCAGGGTGGCATCGATTCCGAGCGTGCCGAGATTCTTGATCAACGGCATATGGTGGGGCTGCAACGTGGGGCCATCGATCAGGAACTCAATCGTCAAAGGTTCGCCTTTCGGTGACAATCGCTTGCCGTCCTTCAGCACAAAGCCCGCTTCCTGCAGCAGCACGCTTGCCCGCCGCAACAGCCTGCGATCCTGGCCCGAGCCGTCGGACACCGGCGGCACCCAGGGTTCGCCGAACACTTCGTCCGGCACCTTGCCGCGGAACGGCTCCAACAAAGCAATCTCGGCGTCGCTCGGCTTGCCCTGCGCCATTAGGTCGGAGTTCTGGAACATCGAATGGTTCCGCTTGAAGGAGCCATACATGATGTTCTGATTCAACCATTCGAAATCGAAGGCGCAATTGAGCGCCTCGCGCAGCTTGGGGTTCTTGAACTTTTCCAACCGCGTATTGATGAACCAACCCTGCGCTCCGCTCGGCCGTTCATCGGGCAGCGTGTCACGCTTGACGCGGCCGTCGCGAATGGCGGGAAACGTATAGCGCGTGGCCCAAACCCGTGACGTGTGCTCCTCACGGAACAGATAGTTCTTGGCGGTGAAACCTTCAAAGGCGACGTCGCGGTCGCGATAGAGGTCAAAGCGCAGCACGTCGAAATTGTTCTGGCCAACCTCAACCGGAAGCTTGGCGCCCCACCAGTCCTTCACCCGGTCATATTCGATGAAGCGGCCCGGTTCGAAGCGGCCGATCTGGTAGGCGCCGCTGCCGAGCGGCACATCGAGTGTGGTCTCATCGAAATTGTGTTTGGAATAGTAGGCACGCGACAAGATCGGCAAGGCGGCCGCGAACAGCGGCACGTCGCGTCCCCGTCCGGGGGCAAACCGCACGACCGCTGTAGCATCGTCGGGCGCCTCGATGCCGGTGATATCCCGCATCACCTGCTGGATGATCGGGTGCCCCTTCTGCTTGAGCACTTGCAGGGAAAAGGCCACGTCATGCGCGGTGATCGCCGTGCCGTCATGAAACCTGGCTTCCGGACGCAGCAGAAAGCGATAGGTCAGCCCGTCGGTGGAAATGCGCACCGCGCGTGCGGCAAGTCCATAATAGGAGTCGGCCTCATCAGCGCTCGGCGCCATCAGGGTGGCGAAAGTGATCTCCATGCCCGCCGCGGCATCGCCCTTCAGGATGAAGCTGTTGAAGGTGTTGAAGGTGTTGAAATTCTGGTTGAACGCCGCGCTGACGGGTATTTGCGAAAAGACGCCGCCTTTCGGCGCATTCGGATTGACGTAATCGAAATGCTTGAAATTTTCCGGATATTTCAGATCGCCGAAGAACGACAACCCGTGGACTTCGCGTTCTTCCGCTGGGGCTCCGACGCCTGGCCGCACCGCCGCGCTCGCCAGCGCGCCCACGCCGAGCGCAAGCGCATCGCGGCGCGTGAACCTCACTGCCGCGTTCCCGTCTTGGCAGCCTTGGCCGCGTCCCACCACCAGACCGTGGGAAAGGAGCCCATGCGGGCATATTTCGGCAGCGTCTGCGGATGGCTGAAGCGGTCCCAATACGCCACCCGGTCCTTCCCGTAGGTGAATTGCGGCACGACGTAGTGATTCCAAAGCAGCACGCGGTCGAGCGCTTTGCAGGCGGCGACCAGTTCCTCGCGGTTCTTGGCGAAGATGATGCGCTCGATCAGCGTATCGACCGCCGGATTCTTGATGCCCACGAGATTGCGCGAGCCGGCCTGATCGGCGGCGGCCGAGCCCCAGAAGTCGCGCTGCTCATTACCGGGCGAGAGCGATTGCCCCCACACCATCGTAACCATGTCGAAGTCCCAGCGCCGTAGCCGGTTTTCATACTGCGCATCGTCCACGGTGCGAATGTTCACCGCAATGCCAAGCCGATCGAGGCCGGGCTTGTAAAACAGCGCGATGCGCTGATCGTTTTCATCCTGGCCCAGGATTTCCACCTGCATCTGCTGGCCGGTTTTGATGTTGACCAGGCGGCGGTCGCGGACCTCGTAGCCGGCTTGCCGGAACAGCCGAAGCGCCTCCCGCTGATTGCCGCGAACGGCTTCCGGATTGCCGCCGACCGGATTGCTGTAAGGCGTGGTGAACACCTCGGCCGGCACCTTGTCGCGAACGGTTTCGAGGATTTCCAGTTCCTTGCCTTGCGGCAGCCCGGACCACGCCAGTTCGGTGCCTTCGAAATAGCTGCCGATGCGCTTGTACTGGCCGTAGAACAATTGCTTGTTCATCTCCTCGAAGTCGTAGGCGAGGTTGAAGGCGCGTCGTACCTGTGGATCCTTGAACATCTCGCGCCGCGTATTGAGCACGTAGCCCTGCATGCGGCCGGAATTGTTGATGGGGAATTCCGCGAGAATGACCCGCTTCTCCTTGACCGCGGGAAAGTCGTAGGAGGTCGCCCAATTCTTGGCGCTGTTTTCATTCCGCATATCGACCTGGTCGGCCTTGAAGGCTTCCAGCGCCACCGTGGAATCGCGGAAATATTCGAAGCGCAGCTCCTCGAAATTGTCGCGCCCGATATTGACGTTGAGATCCTTGCCCCAATAGTCCTTCACCCGTTCATAGACGATGCTGCGCCCGGGCACGAAGCTCTTGATGCGATAGGCGCCGTTGCCGAGCGGCGGCTCGAGCGAGGTGGCGGAGACGTCGCGCTTCTTGCCGCTGGCGTCGGCGCCCTCCCACCAATGTTTCGGCAGCACGTTGAGCTGGCCGAGAATGAGCGGCAGTTCGCGATTGCCTGGCGCATCGAAGGTAAAGGTCACCTCGCGCTCGCCGGTCTTTTCCGCCTTTACCACGTGATTGTAATAGGCCGCGTTCTGCGGGTCGTGCTTCTTGTAGGAATCGAAGGAGAAGATCAGGTCCTCGGCGGTGACCGGCTTGCCGTCGTGAAACTTGGCTTCCGCGCGCAGCCGGTAGGTCACCGAGGAATAATCCGGCGGATGACTGACCGCCTCCGCCAGCAACCCGTACTCGGCGGAAATCTCGTCTTCCGACCCGACCAATAATGTATCGAATGTCTGGCTGAGGCCGGCGGCGAGCGCGCCCTTCACCCGGCCGAGCACCAGGTTGAAATTGTCGAAAGTGCCATTGGCGATCATGCGCACCACGCCGGCCTTGGGCGCGGCCGGATTGACGTAGTCGAAATGCTTGAAGCCGGGCGCATAGCGCGGCGCTTCGAACAGCGACAGCGCGTGGCTCCATTGCCGCTCCTGGGCGGCTGTGGCCGCCACGAACGGCAGGCCGAATTTATCGAAAACCGGAGACAGGACTGCAACGATGCCCGAGCTAACGAGGGATCGGCGGGACAGACGCAATGAGACCTCCTGGGCAGCCTGTTGGAGCGGCGCGTTTTGCGGAAACTATGTCCGATTGGGGCGGATCGCCATGACGATCCCCCGCCCGAGCTTCACAATCGTGTGGACGCTATGCCGCTGATATGCGGCTTGCTCCAATTAAGGGCCGCCGAGAGCGCCTGCAATGGCTTGAAAACCCGCCGGTTTTCACGGCGGCAACCCGGTTATTGCGCCTCTTATTGCGCCTTGGGGCCGGGCGCCTGCGCCGCCTTCGGCAGCGCGGCCGGACTGTCGGACCGGCTGTTGAGATAGACGATCAGGTCGGCCCGCTCGCGCGCCCGCGGCACACCGGCAAACGACATGGTGGTTCCGGGGACAGTGGCCCTCGGATTGGCCACGAACTTCTCCAGTTCCTCGACCGTCCAATTGCCGCCCTTGGCCTTCATGGCGGCCGAATAATTGAAGCCGGGGACCGAGGCCCGCGGCCGGCCGATGATGCCCCACAGGTTCGGCCCGACCCGGTTGGGGCCGCCCTTTTCGAACGTATGGCAGGCGACGCATTTGCGGGCCGAAGTTTCGCCGCGGCCGGGATCGGCGCTGGCGAGCAATTCCGCGATCGGCACTTCCGGCTCGGTGCTCTTTTGCTCCTCGCCCGGCTTGTCGGGAACGGCGATGGCATAGCCGGGCTTGGCCGGCTTCTCCGGCGAGAACACCGCGCCGGCGGTGATGTTCAGCGCCAGAATGCCGAGGCAGGTGCCGAGCACGGCGCCGAGGATCTTATTGAGTTCAAAGGAATCCATCGCGGAAGGTCCGAACACGAAAGAGCGGTAATCGGCGGGAGGCCGGATGCTGCGGGCGGCGACAGATAGCCGGTTTGCCTCGCCTCTGGCAACCCGTATAAGCACGCGACGCCCAGCCAGACTTGCATAGCCCGACGGGGGCAAGGCGCGGTCCGACGCCGATGGCCGACAACGACGTTTTGATCCTGATTCCCGCCCGTTTGGCCTCCACCCGGCTGCCCGGCAAGCCGCTCGCCAACATCGCCGGCGAGCCGATGATCGTGCATGTGCTGCGGCGCGCCGAGGCCGCCGACGCCGGGACGGTGGTGGTTGCGACCGATTCCGAAGCCATCCTGGCGTGCGTGGAAAAGGCCGGCGGCCGCGCGGTGATGACCCGGGCCGACCACGTGTCCGGCTCCGATCGCATTTTCGAGGCGCTGCAAGCCATCGATCCGGAAGGCCGCGCGCAGGTGATCGTGAACGTGCAGGCCGATCTGCCGATGCTCGCTGCCACCGACATCCGCGCCGCGCTCGGTCCGCTGGCCGATCCGGCGGTCGACATCGCGACGCTGGCGGCGGAAATCCGCAGCGACGACGAGCGCCACAATCCCAATGTGGTGAAGGCCGCCGGCACGCCGGTCGGTGAGCGGAGGCTGCGCGCGCTCTATTTCACGCGCGCCACCGCACCCTGGGGTGAGGGCCCGCTCTACCACCACATCGGGCTCTATGCCTACCGCAGGGCGGCGCTTGCCCGCTTTGTGGCGCTGCCGCCCTCGCCGCTCGAACAGCGCGAAAAGCTCGAACAATTGCGCGCGCTGGAAGCCGGCATGCGCATCGATATCGCCATTGTCGACAGTGTGCCGCTCGGCGTCGATACGCCCGAGGACCTGGAGCGGGCGCGCACCCTGCTCGCCCGCCGTTGACTTGAGGTTGCGAGAGCGGGTACCGCAACGCCATGGCCAGAAAAAAAATCGTGTTTCAGGGGGAGCCGGGGGCGAATTCTCATCTCGCCTCCCGTGACGTCTATCCAGACTACGAACCGGTCCCCTGCCCGACCTTCGAGGACTGCTTCGCCGCCCTTGTCGCGGGCGAGGCCGAGCTCGGCATGATTCCGATCGAGAATTCGGTTGCCGGCCGGGTCGCCGACATCCACCACCTGATGCCGGATTCCGGCCTGCACATCATCGCCGAGCATTTCATGCCGGTGCGCCACCAGTTGCTGGCGCCCAAGGGCGCCGCGCTGAAGGACATCAAGACGGTGGAGAGCCACATCCACGCGCTCGGCCAGTGCCGCAAGATGATCCGCAAGTTCGGCATCAAGCCGGTGGTCTCCGCCGACACCGCCGGCTCCGCCCGTGAGATCGCCGAAGCCGGCGACAAGACGCGCGCGGCCATCGCCTCGTCATTGGCTGCTGAAATCTACGGGCTCGATATCCTGGCGGCGGACGTGGAGGACGAGGCGCACAACACCACGCGCTTCATCGTGCTGTCGCGCGAGGCCAAATGGGCCAAGAGCGGCGCCGGCCCGGTCATCACCACGTTCCTGTTCCGGGTGCGCAACGTGCCGGCCGCGCTCTACAAGACGCTGGGTGGCTTCGCCACCAACGGCGTCAACATGAGCAAGCTCGAAAGCTACATGGTCGAGGGCAATTTCTTCGCCACGCAATTCTATGCCGACGTCGAAGGCCATCCCGAGGACCGTAACCTGGTGCTCGCGCTGGAGGAGCTCGCCTTCTATTCGAAGGAGATGAAAATCCTCGGCGTCTATCCGGCGCATGCGTTCCGCGCGACGTTCGAGGAGACGGCCGATTGAACCGTGCCGCTGACCGCTCGCAAATTCCCTCCCCCTGAAAGGGGGAGGGTCAGGGTGGGGGTCATCTCCGACTCTCACCGACCCCCACCCGGTTTGCTGTCGCAACATAGCCGATGCTTTGCATCGGCGTTCTTTGCGCTAAGAACGGCGGCTGAAAGCCGCCTATGCCTCCCCCTTTCAGGGGGAGGTACAACTGAGCGACGCCATAGGCGTCAAACACGTTCAGGCGGCGAGCTGTCGCTGCAACATGTCATCGGCATCGCGGCCGCGCACCGCGGCTTCGATCTCCGAGCGGTCGATCCCGATGTCCTTGAGCATGTGGTTGTCGAGTGCGGCCAATTGCGCCATCGCGCGTTGGTGTTTGCGCCAGCGCGCGTAGGCGCGCCAGCTGCGGCCCAGCGCTGTGGCCGTGCCGCGCGCCAGCCGGTACAGCAGCCGGCCGACGCTTCTTGCCACGTCGGGGAGGGCGCGCGCCCGCGCGTCATGCGCCCGCTGCTTGGCCCGCTCCATGAAATCCTCCCACTGCGCGGGGCTGAAGTCGCGCCGGTATGCGTCTGAAATCCCGGCTTCATCGGCGTTTTCCATGGTTCTCTCCATCGTTGAGAGAGCTATTTACGGCCGTCGAATAATCATATAAAATGAATAATACTGATATAATCCATCTTGAATAGAGAACGATGGACCTAAGCGATCTGAACATCTTCCGCGCGGTGGTGAACGCTGGCGGCGTCACCCGCGCCGCCGAAAAGCTCAACCGCGTGCAGTCCAATGTGACGACCCGGGTGCGCCAGCTCGAAGCCGATCTCGCGGTCAATCTGTTCATCCGCGAGGGCAAGAAGCTGCGCCTGTCTCCCGCCGGAGCGCTGCTGCTCGGCTACGCCGACCAGCTGCTCGACTTGGCGCAGGAGGCGCGCGAGGCGATGCATGACGCGCGGCCGCGCGGCGTGCTCCGCCTCGGCACCATGGAAAGCACCGCCTCGGTGCGGCTGCCGGGCCCGATGAGCGACTATCTCGCGCGCTATCCGGAGGTGTCGCTCGAACTGCGCACCGGCAATATTCTGACTCTCGGCCCGGCCGTGCGCGACGGCGATCTCGATGCCGCGCTGGTGTCGGAGCCTATCGCTGACACGCCGTTCGACAAGACTCCGATCTATGACGAAGAGCTGGTGATCATTGCCGCCGCCGGCCATCCGCCGATCAAGTCGCCGCGTGACGCGCGCAACGGCACCGTGCTCGCCTTCGAGGTCGGCTGCTCCAACCGCCAGCGCCTGGAGGATTGGTTGGCCCGCCACGGCGAAATGCCGGACCGCGTGATCGTAATGTCGTCCTACCACGCGATGCTCGGCTGCGCGGTTGCCGGCATGGGCATCTCGCTGATGCCCCGCATGGTGCTGAAGACCTTTCCGGACGTGAAGCTGCTCAGCATTCACCCGCTGCCGCCCGGGCTCAATCGTGCGATGACGGTGCTGATCCGCCGCAAGGGAACGGTATCGCCGAAAATCAGCGCGCTGATCGACGTGCTGACGGAACACAGCGACCTCAAGGATCGGCCGGCGCGACGCCGCAAGAACGGCGGCTGAACCACCGCACTCAAATCGTCTGATTATATGCGCCGACTTCCGGGTGTTGGCGCAGCACCGCGTCGATCGCCTTGAACATGTCGCGCATACGCGCCTCGGAAACCGGGCTCTCGACCACCACCACCAGTTCCGGCTTGTTGGACGAGGCCCGCGCCAGGCCCCAGGTGCCGTCCTCGACCG
>Ga0080064_1001365_pt1 | contig 49832 bp, 47 predicted proteins | sample Subgrocontami54m_FD_69260 | JGI IMG/M metagenome (GOLD analysis project Ga0080064, IMG submission 69260) | Subsurface groundwater microbial communities from S. Glens Falls, New York, USA - GMW46 contaminated, 5.4 m (SPADES assembly) (version 2) ...
CTGCGCAAGATTTCGCTTCCCGGGGGCGGACTCCTCCCGGGGTAGGACTTGCTTGATTCGTTGATGTCTCTTCCTCAAGCTCACCTACTTCCTCCTGCCGGTTTGTGCCGGCGCTCCTCCCACTCGCCCCGCCTCCCTGTTCAATCATCCAGGTTCAACCACTGAGGGATGACGCGAGATGCTCGAGGATCGCCACGCGCACGAGTGCGTGCGAAATCTCACCCGACCGCATGGCGTCGCGGATTGCGTCGACGGTGAGAATCTCCACGCGACAGTCTTCGAGATCGTCGAGGGCTTGCGCGCCCGCGAGGGCGCAACCCGTCGCAACGAACGTGTGCAACCGCGTCGACTGAATCGCGGGATTCGCGTGGCACCATCCGAGCGAGCGGACGCTGGCCGGTGCGTACCCGGTCTCTTCCCGCAGTTCGCGTACCGCGGCGTCCTCGGGCGACTCGCCGGGGTCGACGAGTCCACCGGGAATCTCGAGCGAGTCGGTCTGCGTGCCGAACCGATGTTGTCGCACCATCACGTATCGACCGTCCGCCGTGAGCGCGATCACGTTGACCCAGTCCGGCGTGTCGAACGACAAGACCGGCCGCGGCGCGGGCGTTCCGTCGTCGTGCTCGAGCGTGTGCCGCAGGAACGTGGCCCACGGCACTTGAAACAGGATTTCGCTCGAAACGCGCCGAAATCGGGACATCCGCGACGCCTACCACGGAACAGACAGAACTGTGTTCGCGCAGCGAGACGGTGTACGCTTGTTCCGTGCCGCCCGCGATGCGTTCGATCGCCACCCTGTGCGCCTTGGCGTGTCTGTTCATGGCGTGCGGCGGGCGGCAACGGGGGGCAGCCACCGTCGCGGCACAGTGCGAGGTCTCGCACAATCTCACCGGCGACGACGAGGTCACGGGCCGCGTCGACCGTCTCGAGGACGGCTGGCTCGTGGCGCTCCGACTTCGTGTCCGCGTCGCGGCGACGGGTGGAAATCTCGAAGTGCGAGGTCTCGGGCAGGTCCGTGGCGAAGGAGCCGCACGACGATGCCGCGTGCTCGAAGCAGGCGGGGACCCGGGCCAGCCGCGTTTCGACGAAGCGCTCTGTCTGGACGAGTTCGAGTCGCTCGCGGACATCATCGCGGCAGCGGAAAGCTCGGTGTCTCCGGGTACGACTGTGGTCCAAGAAGTTCGCTTGACGCAACCGCGTCGTCGACGCTCGCGAAGTGGCGTCGCCGTGGACGCGTCCGCGTTCCAGGAGCGCGCAGAGGTGACGCGCGATCGGCTGGGCCGCATCGCGAGGCTCGTTCGCGCGACGACCCGCGGCGGGCGTGAGGAAGTCGTGGTCACGTATCCGTCGAACGAGACCGGCCGCTGCATCGTGGCCGACTGATCGGTCTCACGCGCGACGTCTACACACGTTCAGACTTGGGCTCCGACCGGAGCCCGTCAGTGGGCTCAACCACCCTGCGGGGCCGCGGCCTGCTCTGGCTGCGCGCCCATCGGCTGCTGGCCCGCGGCGGCCATGTCTCCCCCGGCCGCGGCAAGAAGTGCGGGGGCCGGGTCGGGCACGACGATCGGCGCGGGCGGCGGCGGCGGGGCGGAGACTGCGTAGCCGGTGCCCACCATCAAGATCGCACCGAAAAGCACTGCGGCGTTCTTCAGCATGGGCGCAACCGTAGCACATTCCGGCGGCAGCGAAAGGTGCTCACCGTGGGACATCGGCGGTCGAACGTCCACGGGCGACCCACCGGCCGCGCGCTACGACCGCGGCTTGTCCGGAGCCGTCTGCCGCGCGGCAAGCTCGAGCACGCGTTGGTACCGATCTTCGACGTGCGAAAGAGCGACATCGCCGACGAACGAAGTGAATGCGAAATACGGGAGCAACCCGTCCCACCGCCGGAGCCAATGCGGCAGGTACCGCGGACGGTCGACGATGCCTCGCTGGCGCAACTCGATCAGCGCCGGAATGTCGTCCAGGGAGAGTCGACCCGCGACGACGAGCTCTACCTCGTCTCGAAGACCGCCACGCGTGAGCGCCGCGAGAAACGTGTACACGTCGAGAAGTCCCGCGAGGTAGCACGCGTCTTTCGTGAACGGTGCTCCGCCTTCGACTCGGCCGCCGCGGCAGATGCGCTGCGCGTCGAGATAAGCATCGCGCGGCTCGGATCCGAGGCCGAGCAAGTGACGGTACAGCTCGAGAAAGCTGGCCCCGGATTCGGCCATGTCCACCAGCTTCACTCGCAGCGCAAGCCGCTCCATGCGCGCGATGCCCAACGAGTGCTCGTACAGCTCCGCAAAGATCGCGAGGCCCTCCTGGGTGCGCGTCGATCGCGGACCTCCCGCCACGAGGAACGTCGCGTGCGGCTGCGCGGCCCCGTTCTGCGCAGTCAGTGCGTGCGTCTCGACCTCGTGCACCCACAGGCTCTCCGTCTCGAGCGCGCGAAACGTCGCGTCGTGGCGTACACGTACCCGCGATCGGCCCGCCTGGACCTTTGCCGTACATCTCTCGTCGAGGGCCACGTCGATCTCGAGGTGGGGCGTGCGTTCGCGGAGCCGTTCGCGAACGTTCTCGACGAACTCGTGCGCACGCATGAGCGGCTCGTCGGGGTCGCTCGCATCGTCCCAGCCGAGGACGCGCAACCTTGCTTCGAGGTGCACCGCGAGATCGAGGTTGCACATCGATCCGCCGCCCAGGAACGGCGTGCGAGCGCTGCCGTACAACTCGCTCGAGAGCCGGTGGAACTCGGCAGTTCCGACGGCGAGGAGCAAACGATTGCCGTCGATGAACGCGCGAGTGGTGTTCCGAAGCCACGTCGCGAGGGCGTCGTCGCCAGCGATCGTCGATTCGAGCGCGCGCAGGCTTGCAATGCGGGTGTTGGCCGCGTCGCGTTCGATGACGTACTCGACGCTCGGCAGAGCGCCGGCACCTGCGGCGAAGAACTGATCCTCGACGGCCCGCGGCCATGAAATCGCCTCGAGCAACTTCGCCTTGCGAGATGCAGGGATCAGGACCTTCGCGACACGCGACAGCAAGTCCCGGATCTCGTCGTCCGTACGCACGGTCCGACCTTCACGGTAACAGACAACGGCTACGCGCGCGCAATCGCCGGACCGAACTTCCAGGCACGAGCGATCGCGTCACCGAGGAGGGCCGCCTGGAGATAGAGCGCGGGCAACCAAATGGGTACGCCGAGATGGTCCGGTACGTCGTAGCGAAACGCGCCGGTACTGCTGAGCAGGATCTCGACACAGGGTCCACCGATCGCGCCGCTCGCAGCGTAGATCCACTGCAATCGCGTGCGCCGGACAACAAGCATGCGCGCGACAAAGGACGACGTGAGCGCGACAGTCAGTGCCAGCGGGTACGCCTTGAAGATCGAGCTTGCCAGGTAGCTCCCGCCGAACCACGCGGCCGCCACGGCGACGTCGCGGAACGTCGTCGCCCGAGGGTCTGGCAGCCAGGCACGGAGCGTGTTGTGCATCGCAATCATCACGACCGCGGAGCCTCCGAACAACAACGGCACCCACCATGCTTCGCCGGCGAGGAACGGGCGCGGGTAGTGCAGGACACCGAAGTGCGAGTGCCCGAAGTCACCGAGTGTGCCGAAGACGGCGCCGAACCCGAAGACGATGCACCAGCGTTGGACGGTTCGGGTCTCCACAGATCTCTCAGGATGCGCTACGCCCGCGAGTGATGCGGCCCAGCGATCTGGTCATTGCCCACCAGCACATCCACGTCAACGGGATCGGCGTGCACTACGTCGAAAAGGGAGCGGGGCCGCTGGTCGTCTTGCTGCACGGCTTTCCCGAGACGTGGTGGACGTGGCGGCGTCAGATCGACGCTCTCGTTGGAGAGGGGTTTCGAGTCGTTGCGCCCGATCTCCGCGGTTTCGGCGAGAGTGACAAACAGGGACCGTTCGACGTCGACACGCTGTCGAACGACGTGGCCGTCCTGATGTCGGCACTCGGTGAGGAGCGGGGGCACGTGGTTGGACACGATTGGGGCGGCGCGATCGCCTGGCACTTTGCGATGCGGCACGCCGGGCGGTTGGGACGGCTCGCGATCGTCAATTGCCCACCGGTGGATGTTCTCCGACGAGCGCTGCTGTCGAGTCCGTCGCAGCGAGCCGCAAGTCGCTACATTTTTCAATTTCAGATTCCCGGCGCGGCGGAGCGAAAGTTCGCGCGCGACGGCCGGGCGATCATGGAGCGGATCTATCGCGAGAGCGTAACCGACGCGTCGAACTTCGGCGAAGATGACATCGCGCCGTTCATCGACGCGATCGCGCAACGCGGGGCGATCCGAGCCGCGATGGGCTATTACCGGACGAGCTTTCGGGACGCGATTCTCGGCCGGACCCGCGCGCGTCGTCGCGATCGTGTCACGGCGCCCACGCTCGTCGTGTGGGGCATGCGCGATCACGCACTGCAGGCCGACGTTCTGCTCGAGCCAACCGCAGCCGCCGCGGAGAACGTACGCGTGCTCCGCGTGGAAAACGCAGGACACTTCGTGCACGCGGAGCGGCCCGAGATCGTGAACGAAGCGCTGATCACCCATCTGCGCGGGTGATCGCCGGCGCGCGCACGCACGACATCATGCGATCACGTCACATCAACTGCAGCCGCACGTGGTCCGCGCGAGGGCTGCGTGCCGGCCGGCCCTCGGCGAACACTAGAATTGAGTGCGCGCGGCCGGTCGTGGTATCGGCCCGGCGTGCGTCACGCGACGGTGTGGATCTGGACTGCAGTGCTCGGCGTTGGCGCCGCGTGCCACCGCGCTCCGCCTGCCGCGCGGGACAGCGGGGCGCGCGCGGGCACGATTCCCGAAGTGGTCCGGCCGTTGGACGCCGCGGTCGGAACGGCGCAGACAACGCTCGCGCCCGTGAGAATCCCCGACGCTGCGCGCGCCGCGCCGCCGCGCCACGCAGCGCAGGCAGGCGAAGTCATCCGAATCCCGGCGGGGAGGTACCACCTGGGCAGCACGCCGGGCGATCCGGGGCGGGATCCCTCGGTCGAGGCGGATGGCGTGGACATCGAAGTGCCAGCGTTCGACATCGACGCGCTTCCGTCACCGAACGATCCCGCGCAGCCGATCCAGACGGGCACGACGCGGGCGCAGGCCGCGAGCGCGTGCTCCGCGCGCGGGCGGCGCTTGTGCAACGAGATCGAGTGGGAGCGGGCATGCCGCGGGCCGCAAGAGATGTCGTTTCCGGGCGGCGATGTCTGGGACCCGGCAAGGTGCGGCGGCGTAGGCGATCCAGGCGCGTGTGCGTCGGGATTCGGCACGCTCGTGATGGGCGCGCGTTTCGCCGAGTGGACGAACGACAACCTCGAAGAACGCGCGGTCATTCGGGGCGGCCCGGGAATCGGACCCCCCGCGGTGCACCGGTGCGCGGCGCGACGAACCGCGGCGGCGGATCAGGCCGGGCTCGAAGTGTCGTTCCGTTGTTGCGGGGGACCCGCGCCGGCGCAACTCGCGTACCCGCGCGAAATCTCGCGCCCGCCATTTCGCGAGGAGCCCATGGGTCTCGCGCAACTGTCACAGATCATCGCGACGATTCCGGAACTCGCGCGCGTGCGGGAGGGACTCGCGATCTTCTCGCCGTCGGCCATTGGCGAAGTTCTCAATCACGGGAGAACCACGGCCGCGCAGCATCCGGAAGTGACGTTTACGGTCAACCCCGTGCGATGGAGTCCCGTCTTTGGCGAAGAGATCCTCGCGTTCGTCGCGACGAGCACGGTCGGCAGCTTCGTCGCGGCGCTCTACGTGCTGCCAATGCTCGACGGGCACACGCCGCGGTATCGTCACGCTGCAAGCTTCATCCTAGCGGGGGATCGGGTGTCGATGGCCCTCGCGTACGGCCCGGCGACGCGCGAGGAAGTTCAATGGAGCGCATGTTGGAACTGCGGCGGCGAGCACGGCGTCGTGCACTACTCGCGCGAGGACGGACGCGCAATCGCCGTGCAACGGTAATCGCCGTGCGACGATAGCGGCGGTCACATCGCGATCGCCGGGTCCGCCGGGATCCCGAGTACGCGTGCGCGCACTTCGGCCACCGCGTAGATCGATCCGCAGACCAGCACGAGCGCGTCATCGCTCGTCACGGACTCCGCACGCTCGACCGCATCGCGAACGCTGGTGCATGCCATGCCGCCTGCCACTTCGCAGAGAGCACCCGGTGGCAGCGCCCGCGGAACGGACGCCGAGATCCACCAGCGGCGCGCTTCCGGAAATTCCGGTGCGAGCCGCTCGATCATGCCGCGCCAGTCCTTGTCCCGCGACGCGCCGAACACAAGACCGCGCCGATGTGTCGGAACATCCATCGTCCGCAACGCGCGCACGAGCGCCTCGACACCGTCGACGTTGTGCGCGGCGTCGAAGAGCCACCGTCCCGTGCGCTCCATTCGCGCGGGCCAGACCGTCCTCGCGAAGCCGGTCACGATCGCTTCGTCCGGAACACCCAGCACGCGAAGCACCGTGGACGCCGTGGCGCCATTCTCGCGTTGGTGCTCGCCCGCGAGTGCGGGCATCGCGACGGACGGTCGAGCATCGAGAATGGGCGCACCGACGCGCGTGGCGACTTCGACGATCGCATCGCGTGCTTCGCCCGTGCGAAGCGCAGGGCCGAGCACGCACGGAACGCCGGGCTTGAGAATCCCAGCCTTCTCCGTAGCAATCGACGCGATCGTGTCGCCAAGCAGTGCCTCGTGATCGCGGGCGATGCGCGTGATGGCCGTCACCGATGGCGCGCAGAGGTTCGTCGCGTCGAGGCGCCCGCCGAGGCCGACCTCGAGGATGACGATGTCGACGTTCGTCCGCGCGAATACGTTCCACGCCGTGAGCGTCGCGGCTTCGAAAAACGTGAGCACCGGGGCCTTCCCCGCGTCGATGGCGTCGAACAGTCTCCACAGTTCGCACGCGATCGAGTCGTTCGACGCCGGTGCCCCGTCGATCCGCATGCGTTCGCTGAACCGATGCAGGTGCGGCGACGTGTAGAGCGCGGTGCGTTTCCCCGCCGATCGCAGCGCCGACTCGATCATCGCGCACGTGCTGCCCTTGCCGTTGGTCCCCGCGACATGCACCGATGCCATCCGAGCGTGCGGATCGCCAAACGCGCGCAGCGCGGCGCGCATCGGTTCGAGGCCCAGGACGATTCCCCGAGGAGCGAGCGCGTAGAGTCGCGCGAGGGCCGACGCGTAGTCTCGCGCGGGCGCACTCACCCGACGAGGTGCGCGAGCAGGCGCGCGATCGTTCCGCGCATTTCGGATCGCTCGACGATGCGGTCGACCATTCCGTGGTCCAGCAGAAATTCACTGCGCTGGAAGCCCGCTGGCAGCGTCTGCCGGATCGTCTGCTCGATGACGCGCGGTCCCGCAAACCCGATGAGCGCCTGCGGCTCTGCGAGATTGACGTCGCCGAGCAGCGCGTACGACGCCGCCACCCCGCCGGTCGTCGGGTGCGTGAGCAACGAGATGAACGGCAGACGTTTGTCACGCAAGCGGCCGAGCGCGGCGACAGTCTTGGCCATCTGCATGAGCGAGAAGATCCCCTCCTGCATGCGGGCGCCGCCCGAGGCCGAAAGCATGATGGCCGGCCGCCCCTCGGTCGCGGCAACCTCGAAGACGCGCGCGATCTTCTCGCCGACGACCGATCCCATCGATCCGCCCATGAAACGAAACAAGAAGATCCCCGCGGCGACCGGTCGCCCTTCGATGCGAGCGCGTGCCGCGCGAAACCCCTCGCGGGAGCCCGAACTCTTCTGGCTTGCGGCGACACGCTCCGGGTAGCGCTTGCCATCCGTGAACGCGAGCGGGTCACCAGGGACGAGCTGCGAATCAAACTCTTCGAACGAGCCCGGATCGAACAGCAGCCGGATCCACGCGTCCGGCCCAAGCCGGTAGTGATGCTTGCAGCGCGGACAAACCTCGAGGTTTTTCTCGAATTCCTCTGCGAGGAGCGTCTCGTCGCAACCGTCACACTTGCGGAACACCCCCGCGCCGACGGAGATCTTGTCCTCTGCGTCGACGCCGGCCTTCGTCTTGCCGAACCAACTCACCGAGCGACCGGTAACACGATCGACCCAGGCACGCCAGGACTGTGCGCAGCGCCACGGTCGCGCTATTTGCGAATGGGCGCGCGCATGATCTGGCTCGTGCTGCGCGACACGACGTTCGATGCCGCGACGGACTTCAACTCCATGCTGTCGCGCGAAGGCACGACGTGGACCGTCTGCGGCGTCAGGTCTCGAATCGACTTGATCTGCCCCGTCGGCGCGAAGTGCCCACCGTACGGAACCGGTCCGTGGACCGCGGCGCAGGCGTCGTACACCCGCTGGTGGAGCATGAACTCTGGATCGAGCAGGCACGCCTCGAGCCACTCGTCGATCGTCGCCTGCAACGCGTCGATGCCGCCTTCGAGCGACTTGAAGCGCACGATCTTTCCCCCGCGATACGCAAACTGATCGCCGAACGCGGACTCGCCGAAGAACGTGAGCCCTTCGGTCAAACGGCCCCACGATCGCCGCCAGCCATCGGGTGCGTTCCACACGCGAATCGAGTGATTCGGCGGCGCATTGCACGCGCCAAACACGTGCAACAAGCCGTTCAGAGCGTAGAAACCGTTCCAGCGCTGGAGCAGCGCGCGGTGGCTCGCCTCGCTTCGCCCCGCCACGGGCAGAAACTCTGCCGCAATAGTCGAATCGAACGGCGGCGGCGCGAACGCCGTGTCGAGGGATGGCTCCATCCACTGAAGCAGGCGCTCGAGTTCCAAGGCAGACCTTCGTACGAGGATCGCAGACCCGGCGCGAAGGTGCCAATTTTCCGTCAACGTTCGCGTCCGCGACGGGACGGTCAGACGATCCACTCGTCGCCGATCGAGAGCACTTCGAACGAGCGCTTCTTGATCTTGGCCAGCTGACGTTCCACCTCGCGCTGGAAGTGCGGCTTGATGTGATAGAGAAGCACCGGCAACTCGCGCGGGTCGTGCTGCGGATTGAGCTTCTCCATCTCCCGGTTGAGCGTTTCGGGTGTGTGGTGCCCCGACGCATTCGCGAGCCAGAGTTTGTCGTCTGGAAACGACACTTCCATCAGCAGCGCCTTGAGCGTCGGCACGCCGGCGAGGACTTCCCAAAATCGGTCCGTCGGGCCCGTGTCACCCGAGTATGCGATGGCCGTTCCGTCCCGTTCCGCTACGAACGCAGCGCACTCGATCGTGTGCGTGACCAGCACCGCGCTCGCCCGAAATCCGCCAATGTCGTAGACCTTTTCGGGCTTCATGGGCAGCCACTCGAGCGTCATGCCACCGCCGTCGCTGAGCGGAATCTTCGAGAAGTCTGGCCACAGGATGTTGTTGAAGAAGTGCTTTTGCAATGCACGCAGCGTCCACGGAGTTCCCGCGACGACCAGCGGCGTGCCACCCATCTGACAACGGTTGTCGGCCAGGCTCGCGAGGTCGCGCACGTGGTCCATGTGCGCGTGCGAGACCATCACCGCTCGCAACGCTTTTTGCTCTTTGAGGGTCAGGCCCCCGCAAATCGCGCCGGCGTCGATCGCAACCTTGCCGTCGAGCACGAAGCTCGACGTACGGTGCTTCGGGGTCTCTCCTCCGTGACAGCCGAGAACCTTGATCTCCATCGTCGCCTACGCGTCCCCGAACTTCTCGCGCATTTCGAGAAACTCCAGGAACTCCTGAAGGCGGTTGGGATCACGCACCATCCAGCCGCCCTCGTCCAGCGGTTGCACGATGCGCAGACGCACGAGCCGGGTCATCACTTCGTCGACCTGCTCTTCGGCCAGTCCGACCTCGGTGGCAAGGTCGGCGACGCTCGAAGGCACATAGACCCCATCGGGGCGACGCTCCCCGAACTCCTCGGCGATTCTCGAAAGCCCGAGAATGACCCGCACGCGCGGATCCTGTTGCATCAGGATCTCGATCAACGCGTTGGCACTGTCGAGCCGGCGCGCGAGCTTCTTGATCAAGCGCACGGCGATCTCGGTGTTTCCGACCACCATGGCCTCGAACGTACGCGCATCGAGCACCAGCACGCGAGCATCCTCGACAACCTCGGCCGTTGCGGTCCGAGCCTTGTCGTTGAGAATCGCCATTTCGCCAAAGAACTCGCCGGGGCCGAGAATCGCGAGCACACGAGGCCCGTTCGTGACGTCCTTGCTGATCCGCACCTTGCCCCCTTGGAGCACGTACATGTGCTGGCCAGCGTCGCCCTCGCGGAAGAGGACCGTTCCTGCGGGGAACGCCTTGCCAAAACGAGCGAACAACGGGTCCGGACCGCTCATCGAACGCCAGTGTAGTTTGGGTGGCGCGCCGGGGTCAAAAACTGTGGTGAGACCGGCGCGTCGAGATCGGTGCCATGATCCCGCCGTGCGACGCCAAGTCCTCCGGCACGTGCCCGCGCTCTGGCTGGTCGCCGCGGTGGGATCCTTGGCCTGCGGGCGTGCGGGGACCGACGCCGGGCGACACCGAACGCCGCGGACGAGCCCCGCGCCGGATGTGCAGTCACTGCTCGCGTGGCTCGGAGGGGACGCGGAGCGCGAAGACGCCGCCCCGGACGCGATCGTCGACCCGGAGCAGCGGCGCCTTCTGGGCGGGCCGCTCGCGGCGTGCATTCGCAGGATGTCCGAGGGTGCGCCCGCCGAGCTTCGAAACGCCATCGACACGCTCGAGTATCCGAGTCTTGGCGAAGACGCCTGTCGCCTCGACCTGGCCGTCACGATGCGCGCGGGCTTCCTATGCGACGGCGTCGCGCTGTCGGCGATGCGCGAGGTGTGCCGCACGCGCGCGGCCATCGCCGTCGGCAGCCCCGACACCTGCCCGACGCTGCGCCCGGATCTCGGCCGTGACGCAACCTGCGTCGCGCTGGCGGCACGGACTCCGTCCCTCTGCGCTGCGGCAGACGCGGCCGCGCGCATCCGGTGTCTGGCCGTTGCGCACGGGGACGTGTCCGAGTGCGCGGCGCTCGACCCGCTCCTTCGTCCGCGGTGCCGCGCGGATGTCCAGGCGATGCTGACCGCGCAGCTGCCCCGCATGCGCGGAACGGTGCTGCCGGCAGGCACATTCCACCTTCGCGTCGTCCTGGGCGCGCGGAGTTCGGACGGTGGAGGCGGCGTCGTGCACGATTACGAACTCTCGATCGCTTCTCGCGGTGCGTTTGCGAGTGCGGACGGCACGATCCTCCTCGTCGATCCCCGCCGCGGTTGGCCGTCCATGTTCGCGCACTCGATGGTCGCGAGCGATCAGCCGATCGTCGGGTTCGCGCTCGGACAGCCGAGGCGCCGCGGGCCGGGGACGGTCGTCGACGCGCGCATCGTCCTGCCCGACGGAACGGTCGTCGAACGCGCCTCAATCGGTCCGCCCGGGACCGCAGACTTCGTGCATGTCGCGCACGAGCGAGCGGGCGCCGTCGAAGGGAGCTTCGCGTTCGACACGACGATTCCCGGCAGCCCCGTGCACGTCGAAGGGGCCTTCCGCACGTTCGTGCGCGACGTGATCGCACCGGACGCCATCGGCCGCGCGACGCCGTGAGCGAGGGAGTACAGTCCTGCCGATGACGGACACGCTCCTGATCGACACTCCGTCCGCGTTCGACGAAGCGGTTTCCGAACTGTGTGATTCGCCGCACGTCGCCATCGACATCGAGGCGAACGGCATGCACGCGTACCGCACGGACCTGTGCGTCATTCAGCTGTGTGCGGCCGAGAGCACGGGACCGTCGCAGCGGGTATTCGTGATCGACACCTTGGCGTTCGAATGGCCGCCCGGCCTGCGACGCCTGCTCGAATGCGCGGCCACGACGATCGTCCTGCACGACGTGTCGTTCGACGCTCGAATGCTCCGCGCACACGGCTGCCGACTGCACAACATCGTCGACACAGCCGTCGCAGCGCGATTCGCTGGTGCGCCCGCCACCGGCCTGGCGAGTTTGCTCGCGGTTCGAGCTGGCGTGCAGCTCGACAAGAAGCTGCAGCACCACGATTGGTCTCGCCGCCCGATCGACGCGACACAGCTCGCGTACCTCTCCGCGGACGTCGCGTACCTCGGCGTTCTGGCGGCTTCGTTGGCGGCCGACGTGGCGGCGCTGGGCATCGAAGACGAGGTCCGGACGGAAACGACGTACTTGCTCGAAACGATCTACCGTGACGCACCCGAGGCGCCTGCGTACGCGCGACTCAAGGGCGCACAGGGGTTGCCTCCCGTCGAGCGTGCGATCCTCCGCGAATTGTTCGACGTTCGAGAACGTGCGGCGGAGCGAATGAACGCGCCGATCGGCCGCGTGACGTCGAACGCGAGCCTCGTCGCGGTCGCGAGACTCAAGCCCAAGGACATCGCTGCCGTGCGCCGCGTCGGGCAACTGCACGGTCCCGGCGCGTCCGTGGCCTCGGCACTGCTCGCGGCGATTCAGAAGGGCGCGATGCAGGAGGATGTGCCGGTCGACGAGCGGCGATGGTTCGCCCGCGAGACGCCATCGCCCGAGCAGCGGACCGAGCGCAAACGTCGCGAACTCGCGCTCGGAGCGTGGCGCAAAGCCGAAGCGGCCCAACGCGGCGTGGATCTGCAAGTCGTCCTGCCCGGGCACGCGATGGCCGCGCTCGTCGCGTCGGGCGCTGATTCGCTCGATGCGCTCGCGGCCGTTCATGGGCTCGGTGACGTACGTGTCGCGCGGTACGGTGAAGCGTTGTTGAACGTCCTACGAAAGCCTACTTTGGCTCCGGACGACGCCATCCCGCCCACCGCGACGCCGCATTCATGATCGCGGCGCGCAGCATCGGCGAGCCGATCGAACGAATCTCCTGGGCAAGGTCGTAGGGGATCGAGCCGCGCGACGTCGTGGGCTCGGGTCCACTGCGCGTCCCGTCGGGTGCCGTGGTCGGCAGCGGCGCGACCTTGAACCGCAACTCCCGAACGAGCGACCCGCCGGCCACACGATGGATCCGCCGAAGCAAGACTTCTCGCATCGCACTCAGCTCCTGCATCCAGACCGAGTGCTGCACGTGCACCATCAGCACGCCGCCCCGCAGCGAGACCGGTCGCGCGTTTCGAGCGATTTGCGTGCCGACCGCCTGCTCCCACGCAGGCCACACGCCGAGCGCGTGTCGGATACGCTCTTCGTCGCCGATGGCTTCCGCGAGCAGCGTGCCGACGTGCGCGAGGCCGATCGATTCGTATTTTCGCGAGCGGCGATTGAACATCGTGGATTGCACTGCGCGGTGCGCAGCGAGATGACTATACCGCACGGAGCGCAGCCGGTAGGCTTCGACGACGGCTGCGAACCTGCCACCGCCGGATCCCGCTCGACGCGCACTCGCCGAATCGTGGGCCGCGCGCGCGCCGATTCCTGCATTGCGTCGAAACGTTCGTTCTGGGATCGCCGGATGGACCGATCCGTCGCTCATTCGCGGACCGAAATTCTATCCGCCGCGCACGACGTCGGCCGAGGCCCGGTTGCGATTCTACGCAACGCAATTCTCACTCGTCGAAGTCGATGCGACGTACTACGCGTTGCCGGCGCGCTCGAACGCCGAGCGCTGGGTCGAGCGTACACCGCCGGATTTCGTGTTCAACGTGAAGGCGTATGCCGCGTTGACGGGGCATCCGATCGACGTCGCGCGACTGCCGAAGGACTTGCGGGCTTCCCTACCCGACCGCCTCTCGTCGCGCGAGCGGCTGTATCCCAAAGATCTCCCGCGGGAATGCATCGACGCGATCTGGTCACGTTTCCTCGACGCCATCGCGCCGCTCTCGAACGCTGGGAAGCTCGGCTGCGTCCTGATGCAGTACCCGCCATGGTTCGACGCGACGCGGGGTCACGCGCGCGAGATCGAGTCGTGTCGAGAGCGCCTCGGTGACGTGCGTGGCGCCGTGGAGTTTCGGCATGCAACGTGGGGGCAGCCCGAACGCTTCGCGCGGGTCACGCGACTTCTCGCCGACCTCGGACTCTCGTACGTGATGGTCGACGAACCGCAGGGCACGCCGCACAGCATGCCGCCGAACGTCGCGGTCACAACGCCCGGACTCGCCGTGATTCGATTCCACGGCCGTCGCACGGAGACCTGGGACGTTGGCGCATCCGTTCGCGAAAAGTTCGACTATCTGTACGCGCCCGAGGAATTGAGACCATGGGCGCCGACCGTTCGCCAGATTGCGGGCGACGCCGAACAAGTGCATCTCGTGTTCAACAACTGCGTGTCCGACCACGCGGTCCTCGGCGCGAAGAACATCATGGCGCTCCTCGACGAACTGGAGCGTGCCGAACCCGTGCGCGGGACATAGATCCGGGGTACGTTTCGCCCGATGCGTGTTACGCGATCGATTCTCGCGATGCTGGTCGTGACGTGTTGGACGTCGCCGGCATGGACGCAATCGGCCTCCGACGCCGGAGAAACGGCCACCGCGGGCGATGCCGGGACGGGGCCCGCGCCCGTTGCCGGCAGCGACGCCGCGACGAGCCCTGCGCCCGAACCGGTCGCGCCGGTCGCGACAGTCGCGCCGCCGGCGGTGGCATCGCGCGAGCTGATGGTGGCGGTGGTCGACGCCGCACCCCTGGGCGTGGAAGCGGCGGCCGCGACGTACGTGACCGAGACGCTCCGTCTCGCGACCACCGCTGCGGGCCGCACACCGGTGCCGACGCAGGAACTGTACGAAGTGGCGCGCCGTCTCGGACTCGGGTTCCCGGTGCCGCCCGACGGGTTGCTCGCGGCTGCGCGCGAGTTGAGCGTGCCGATCGCGCTGACCGCGGACGTTCGCGCGGGCGGCGGTTTCTACATCGTCCGCGTCCGCGCGCGATTCGCGCAGGAGATCGCCGAGCGCACACGCGAAGTCGTCGCTACGCAGTGGACGCTGGGCGACGCGGTTCGCGCAGCAGTCCCCGAGTTGCTCGCCGCGGAGCGCCGGCCGATTGACCCGTCGACGATGGTGCCGGGTGTCACGATGCTGCCCGACGCCGGGGACTATCAGCCGCCGCGCCCCCGGCGGCCGCCGCGATTGCATCCCCAAGCGCTCGAGTTGTCGCTCGGTTTCCAATTTACGCTCGGTCCCGGGAGCGACAGCTTCTGGAACTTTCTCGGCACCGCGCGCGCGACGTGGTTTCCGTTCGATCGCTTCGGGATGAGCGTGATGTTTGGCTACGCGAATCTCCGCGGCCGCACGCTCGCATCCCTCGATCAGCCGATTCCGAGCAGCCGGGACGGGCGCGTCTCCAACGTCGTGTTCGCCGTCGGGGCGGAGACGGCGATCGACATCGCGCCGCGGCAGCGGATCTATCTCCCGATCCACGGCGAGGTCGGATATGTGCCCTACAACGGTCCTGTCTTGCGCGGAGGTGCGGGACTCGGGTTCACGCTGTCGCGAGAAGTTCGTTTGGAAATCGACTTGCTGGGCGTCAGCGTGTGGATCCTTCCGGACGGCGTGCCCGTCACGCTCGATCTTGGTGCGCAAATTCGCTTCGGTGTCGGTGCGACCACGCGGCGCGCCGTGCGTCGAACGAACTAGAGTCGCGCGCACCGTGAGCGGCACGCGTGCGCGCAGCAACGATTCGGCCGCTACAGCCGGCCGCGCATCGCGTCCAAGCGCAGCTTCCACACCATCGCAATCGCCTCGAGAAAGATCTTGCGGGACATCTTCGATCGCCCGGCGCGACGATCGACGAACACGATCGGCACCTCGGCGACCCGCATGCCGCGCTGCAGCGCCCGGAACGTCATTTCGATCTGAAACGAGTACCCATTGCTGCGGACTTGATCGAGATCGATCGCCTCGAGCGCCCGGCGATGGAATGCCTTGAACCCCGACGTCAGGTCGCGAACGTCGAGCCCGAGAATCGTGCGCGAGTACAGCGACCCGCCTTTGGACACGATGTGTCGCCCGGGGCCCCACCCCTCGACGCCGCCGCCGGGGATGTTCCGCGAGCCGATCGCGATGTCCGCGCCGTTCTCCAGCGCACGCAACATCTCCGGCACGTACTTCGGATCGTGCGACAGGTCCGTGTCCATTTCGAGCACCACCTCGTAGTCGCGCTCGAGCGCCCAGTGGAACCCGGCGACGTACGCGCTCCCGAGCCCCATCTTTCCCGGACGATGCATCACGTGAATTCGATCGTCGCGCGCGGCGTACCGATCCGCGATCTCCCCGGTTCCGTCGGGTGAGTTGTCGTCGACGATCAGGACGTGGGCGTCCGGCACGACGGAGCCCACCTGTTCGAGAAACACCTCGAGGTTGTCCCGTTCGTTGTACGTCGGGGTAATGATCAGGACGCGGCCGCTCATGCGCGGCGCGGAGACTAGACGACGGATTCCGCGTTGGCCAGCGCGAGCGCCGCCAAAGTAGCTTCCCGCTCGCCGATCGCACACGGTACCCTCGATCGGGATGCTGCGCCGACGAACGACCGCATCGAGCGCCACGGTCGGGCTCGCGTCGATCGTGGCGCTGTCCGTCACGACGGCCGCGGGGAGTGCGGGCGCCTCGCCGCAGGACATCTTCGGGTATGGCGCCCAGAGCGTTGCGATGGGCGGACTCGGCGCGACGTTCGTCGCGGACTTCGCTGCGACCCACGCGAATCCCGCGGGGCTCAGTCGTTCGCGCGACGTGGGCTTCACGCTCGGCTTCATGGGAGCGGTCTACGGACTGTCCATGTCGAACGCCGGGGTGCAGACGCCCGTGTCGATCGATCGAGCGCGCGCGACGGTGATTGGACTGACCCTGCCGCTGCCATTTGCGGGGCCGCTTCGCAATCGCATCGCGATTGGACTTGGATTCTATACACCGACCGACGTGGTCGTCCGAGGGCGGATTCTCTCGTACGACGTGCCGCAGTTCCTCGTGCTCGCCGACCGAACGCAGAGCGTTGCGCTGCAAATCGGCGCCGGGATCGACCTCGGTTACGGCTTTCGCGTGGGCGGAGGCTTCGGCGCACTTGCGGCCATCGTTGGGACGGTGCTGATCTCGACGGACGCGACGGGACGCGCGGGTTCCCGCGTGGACAACCAACTGGTCGCGGCGTTCGGGCCCATCGTTGGTGCGAGCTGGGATCGTGGACCGTTCCGCGTGGGCGCGGTGTTCCGCGGAGAACTCGTCGGCAACTTCGTGGTGGACATCACGACCCGCGACCTCGGGATCAACCTTCCCGTGCTGCACATCGCCGGCATTGCACAGTACGACCCGTGGCAGGTTGCCGCCGAAGTCGCGTTCGTCCGAGACGGCTGGACGCTCGCAGCGGGCGCCACGTTCAAGCGCTGGAGCAACTACCCGGGCCCGCGCGAGGCCACCACGACCGGCTCGGTGCCGCCGCCCGCGCCGAACTTTCGTGACACCGTCGTCGGTCGCGCGGGCGTCGAACGCCGGTGGGAAATCGCTGGCAGTTCGATCGCCGTGCGCGGCGGATACTTTTTCGAACCGACGCCGGTTCCCGATCCGCGCCCGAATGCCTTCTTCATGGACAACCACCGTCACGTTTTCACGCTGGGGCTCGGAGTGTCCGGACGTGTCGCTCGAACCACGGCAGCGGTCGACGTGTACTCACAGCTCCACGTGCTCCATCCGCGCGACGTTGCGTCGCAGGCGCTGAGCTTTGGCGGCACGATGTTCGTGCTAGGCGTCAACGCCACGGTGACGTTCTGATGGGCGTTCCACCCTCACCCTGCGTCGGCCCCCACCCCGCTCCGCTTCGTGGATCGACCCCTCCCCGAAACCGTCTCGCAACGGTGGCATTCGCTTTCGCCGTTGCGTGCCTCGCGCATTCGACGCGCGCCGACGCGAACGCGCAGGGGATGTACGGATTCGGATCGCGTTCGACGGCGATGGCCGGGGCCGTGTCCGCAGACGTGCGGGACTTCAGCGCGAATTACTACAACCCGGCTGGGCTCGCGGCCGCGGAGACGCTGCGGATCGACATCGGGTACTTCTGGGCGCATCACGCGCTCACCGCCAACGGGCTGGACAACCACGTCGACCCGGCGCACGGGCTCGTCGGCGGCATTGCAGCGCCCGGACGACTCTTCGGCATCCCGTTCGCGTTCGGCCTCGGACTTCACCTTCCCGACGATCGCGTCTCGCGTTCCCGCGCGCTGCCGCAGATGCAGCCGCGTTGGGAACTGTACGACAATCGCGTCCAGATCATTTTCATCGCGGCCAATCTCGCCATCGCACCCGTTCGATGGCTGCGACTCGGCGCCGGACTGTCGTTCGTCTCGTCGACCCGCGGGCGCTTGGACATCTCGGGGGAGATCAATGGACTGCGCACGAACGATTCGCGATTGAATCACACCGTCGACGCCGATCTGACGGCGGTTCGCTACCTGCAAGCGGGAATCCAAGTCGACGTGCACCCGACGCTGACGTTCGCGGCGACCTACCGCGGTACGTACAACCTGCGCCTGGAGATCGACGCGATCGTCGCGGGACGAATCTCGCTCGGCGATCTCGGAATTCCGGGGAGCTATTCGTTGTTTTCGTCGAGCGTCGCAGTGTCCCTGCCGCAGCAGGGCGTGCTCGGAGTGTCCTGGCGGCCCCGTCGGGACTTCACGCTCGATGTCGACCTCACGTGGATCAACTGGAGCGCGTACGTCAACCCGACCGCGAACATCCGCGTCGCGTTGGATCTTCAAGTTCCGCCGGAACTCAGCTCGTTCCGCATTCCCGCAACGCCGTCGCCGACGCCCGTCGTGCCCGCGCGCTTCGCGGACACATTCGTCCCGCGCGTTGGGGTCGAATTTCGGCGCGACGTCGGCGTTCACACGCTCGCGTTTCGCGGCGGCTATCGCTTCGACGCGTCGCCCGTCCCGGACCAGATGGCGCGTGCGACGAACTTCATGGACGCCAATCGACACGTCGTTTCGTTCGGCACGGGGATGATGTTTCGTGGGATGCGCCCGACGCTGGCCGGTGGAATCTCCGTCGATCTGCACGCGGACCTGCAGGTCCTGGAACACCGCGACGTCCACAAGGACGACCCGTCGGACCCCGTGGGCGACTACCGCCTCGCCGGCGCCGTGTTTCAAGCGGGAATCACAACCGGCGTCGTGTTTTGATCTCTCGGTTGACTCGGTGGGGCGCGACCGTTGACCATGGCGTCCGATGAGGGCTCACGTCGCGGCTGGGTTCGCGCTGACGATTGGGATTGTGTGCCTCGGAGCGCGCGCAGACGCGACACCGCAGGATCTTTTCGGGCTCGGCGCACGGACGTTCTCGATGGGCGGCACGGGAACGGCATTCTGCAACGACTACAGTTGCGTGCATGCGAATCCCGCGGGGCTCTCGCGGGTCGATCAAACGAGCCTCACGCTCGGCTACGCCGGTGCTTCGTTCGGCTTGCGGACCACGCGCTTCGGCGGGGTCGACACCCACTTCGGTGAAGACATCCTCCGCGCGACGATCGTCGGCATCGCGACGCAGCTGCCCGTCGGACTTCGCGATCCGTATCGGCTCGTGCTCGGGATCGGACTGTTTCTCCCCATCAATCTCATCGGACGCGATCGCGTGCTCGACGCGAACGCACCGCAGTTCGTCATCCTCCCCGATCGCGCGCAGGTCGTCGGTTTGCAAGCGGGCGCGGGGCTCTCGCTCCCGGGGGGCTTTCGCATCGGCGCGGGGGGTTCGGCACTCGCGGCGCTGTCCGGCTCGCTCTTCGTCACGGCGGACTCTGCCGGTCGCGTGAGCTGGCGCATCGACGATCGACTGGTCGTCAGCTACAGCGCAAGCGTTGGCGCCTCGTGGGAGCGTGGGCCAATCCGCGTCGGGATCGTCGGACGCACGCCGCTCGTCGGACACCTCGACGTGCGGATCACGGCGCGCGACCTTGGGATCAACCTGCCGCCGTTCAACATCGCCGGCACTCCGCAATACGATCCGTGGGAACTGGGCGCCGAAGCGAGCTTCGCGCACACCGGCTGGACCGTCGCGCTCGGTGCGATCATGAAGTTCTGGGGCTTCTATCCCGGTCCCCTCGAAGCGACGACGACCCAGAGTGACCGTCCGCCGCCGCCGCAGTTCTCGCACACGGTCGTTCCGCGTGTCGGCGTCGAGCACCATTGGCGCTGGGCGACGTCGCACGCCGCGGTGCGCGCCGGGTACGCGTACGAGCCCACACCGGCGCCGCTGCCGACGGCCGCGCGTGCGTACATGGACAACGATCGACACATCGTAACGGCAGGGCTCGGCGTGGGGGGTCGACTTCGCGGCACTCTCATGCAGGTGGACGTCTTTGCGCAGCTACACGCTCTCGCGCCGCGAACTGCGCCCGCCGATCCGGGGACACCGGCGGCGATTCCCGCCGTTCGAGAGTACTCGTTCGGTGGCACCGTGCTCATGCTCGGCGCGACGCTGACGGTGTCGCTGTGATCGCGGGCGCACGCACACCGCAGATGCACCATCGGATCGCAGCGCTCGTCGCATCGGCGTCGGCTCTGCTCTATTCCATGAGCGCGCGTGCCAATCCATTGGACATGTACGGTTTCGGCGCGCGGAACGTCGCGATGGCCAGCGCGATGTCCGCCGCGGCAAACGACGGTGCTGCCAACTACTACAACCCCGCCGGGTTGCTGCTCGCCCGTTCGACGCGGATCGACATCGGCTATCAGTACGCCGTCAACACACTGCTATCGAATGGCCACGACAATCAGGTCGACCCTGTGCACGGTCTGTCCGCCGCGATGGTGCTGCCGTCGCGCGTGTTCGGTCTGCCCTTCGCGTTCGGATTTGCGTTGTACCTTCCGGACGATCGGCTCGCACGCAGTCGACTACTCGCACAACAACAGCCGCGCTGGGAGCTGTACGAGAATCGCGTTCAGCGTTTGTACTTCGCCGCAAACCTCGCGTTCGCTCCCGTGCCTTGGTTGCGTTTTGGCGGCGGGGTTTCGTACATCGCGTCGACACGGGGGCGGCTCGCGGTGTCCGGCGAGATCGACGTCGCGCGGCCGGCCAACTCGGTCCTTCAGCACAGCATCGATGCGGACGTGTACACGGTCTATTACCCGCAGGCGGGCGTGCAGGTCGACGTGTTGCCCAACCTGACGTTCGGCATCGTGTACCGCGGCGAGTTCACGTTCCGCCTCGATCTCGACGCCAACGTCGACGTGCTCGGCGTCACGGGCAACCCGCGCGATCCAGCCAACCGCGATACGCCGCGGTACCCGGGCACGATTCGACTGAGCGAGCGCGCGGCAACCGCGTTCCTCCCGGCGCAGGGCGTGCTTGGCGCCGCGTGGACGCCGATTCCTGCACTGACCCTCGTAGCGGATCTCACGTACGTGAACTGGTCGCGGTACGTGAACCCCACGGCCAATCTCGACGTCACGGTGCGCTTCGACATTCCGCCCGCGCTCAACATCCAGGCGCCCGTCGTGCCGCGTCCCGACGTCGTGCAAGAGCCGCGGTTTCGCGACACGCTCGTGCCGCGCTTCGGCGTCGAGTGGCGGCGGCCGGTGCGCATTCACGAACTCGCACTGCGTGCCGGATATCGGTACGATGCGTCGCCGGTGCCCGAGCAAGTCGCACGCGAGACCAACTTCATGGACAGCACGCGCCACGTGTTGTCTGCAGGCGCCGGAATGCGATTCCAACTGCCCGGATCGTCGACGCGATCGCTGCGCGCGGACATCGTGTTCGACCTGCAGATTCTCGAACCGCGTACGGTGCGCAAGGACGACCCGGCGGACATCGTCGGGGATTACCGACTCTCGGGCTACGTGACGAACATCGGGGTGACGCTTGGCTCGACGTTCTAGCGCCCACGCGTGGCGGCACGGGTCGCTCGTTGGAGCGATTGGCGTCCTCTCGTGCGGCACGCTTGCGGCGCCGAGCCACGGCGACGTCGACCTTCCCGTCAATCTCCTCGGTCCGTTTCGCCCCGTGCGAAGTTCCGAGGGCCCCGATCAGATGGGTGGCGTAGACATTCCGTCGACGACGGGAACTGCGAGTCTCGACGAGCCCACGGTGGTCATGCGCGGCGGCCGGCGAACCGTCTACATGTCCTGGATCGACGGCGCGGATCGCTTCATCGGTCGCGCGGGGCCGGGGCCGGGAATGCACCCGCTGTCGTTCTCCTACGCGTCGATCGCGATGCGGCCGCAGTTCGCGTGGGAACAGGGGGCCGTGCAGTCGCCCGACGCAACGCTCGACGGCAACGACGTGGTGATGGTGTACGCCGCGGGCGGTGCGATCGGCTTCGCACGAAGCACCGATGGCACGACGTTCACCGCGCGTTCCGAACCGATCTTGACCGCAGAGCGCGACCCGATGCGCGGCAACGAAGGCGCAGCGCTCACCCAGCCGTCGATCGCGCGTGCACCGACGGGCGAATGGCTGATGGCGTACGCAAGCGACGCGCGGATCTTTCTTGCAAGAGCGCCGCGGCCCGAGGGTCCGTGGGAACGGATGGACGCCGAGCCGGGAGGCGTGCGCGATCCCATCGTGTCGCCGGCGAGCAGTACCGTCGCGGACGCAGGCGGAGCGTTCGAGATGGTGTCGGTCGGCGACCCGGTTCTCGTGGTGCTCCAAACGGCCATCGGCCGCACGTCGTACCGCGTGTTCTACACCGCGACGGGGCCCGCCCCTGCGACGACGATCGGCGCTGCTGCAAGTTTCGACGTCACGTGTCCCGGCGCGACTGCGATGCGCCCCTGCTTCTCGCGCGTGCCGCAGCCGGTGTTCGCAGTCTCGGGGACCTCGTTGCGCGCAGGCAGCTTTGACCGAGTGTCCGACCGCATCGGGCTGCTCTGGGTCGGCTCGGGGTCGGCGCCGTCGAGAACGGCTCCGATGCCGGCTCGGCGAATCAACGCAGGCGTGTCGCCGGCCGACCTGGATCTACTGCCGTGGGTTCCGCGCGACCAGTAAGCGAACGGCCGTTGCGGGCATCGGACTGCAGTCATCGTCATGCTGTTGAGAAGATTCGGAGGCCTGTGATGACTTCGCGTGGGCCGAGGGTGATCGAGATTCTCTGCGGCGTGTCCGTCCTGGGCGCGACCGCAATCGCGTGGTCCCAGGGATTCGCGGAGTACGCGCTCCGAATGCGCACAACCGAAGCTGTTCAACACTTGTCGTACCTCTTCCGCATGTCGTCGGTGTACGTGACGTCGGAGCGAGTCACGCGTCCTCGCGGAGCGGTCGTGCCGGTACAGTTCCCGCGGTCCGTGCGGGTCACGCCGGCGCTCTCGCGAATCGGCAGCCGCCCCATCACCGATCCGCCTGGCACGTGGAATGCGCCGACGTGGCAGGCGCTTTCGTTCTCCGTCGCGGACCCGCACTACTTCGCGTACGCGTACGATTCGCTGGGCACTGGCCCGAGTTCCGCGTTCAGCGCGCGGGCGCATGGAGATCTCGATGGCGATCGCGCGTACTCGACGTTTGCGCGCGGCGGTCATCTAAACGCGCAGCTGGAAGTCGAGGGGCCGACGACGATGTTTCGCGTGAACGAACTGGAGTAGCGCCGCGCGCCGCGGGTCGCTACGACCCGCCGGGATGCGCGGACGGCGTAGCACTCGCGGTCGCGCGATGGCGCACGCGATTCTCGAGCACCAGCGGCGTTCCGGTGCGGTAGGCGTCGTCTCCGCCGGGCAGTCGATCCACCGGGACGAGAGCGGATTCACCGACGCGTCGCACGAGGCCCGTCCACCGAAGTGACAGCATGCGATCGCCGCCGCCGTCGCGCGGCATGAGCGCGGCGGAGATCCGCATCGGACTCGCGCGCGGGGTTCGCCATCGCGTGTTGATGGTCCACAGGGGAACGTAGCCGTACTGCGCAAGTCGCAAGCGATCGCCGGTGCCGCGCTCGAACCGCAGCACGGCAAGCAGTCCCTCGCGTGTGCGCGCGTCGAGTGCCAACTGCCAACGCCCACCCGAGTACGCATCGACGCCCGAGTCCGCAGCGTTGCCCTGATTGCTCACGAAGTTCCCAAGTGAGAAGAAGATCGGAACCGTGTGACCGCCCGTCACGTACGCCTCGACGGGATGCGGCGTATGCGAGTGATGTCCGATCACGACGTCCGCGCCGGCGTCCGCGACTTGCCGAAAGAACGTTCGATCGGGCGCTTCGGGCGCGTTCTGATACTCGACGCCGCTGTGCAACGACACGATGACCGCGCCGCAATGGGTGCGATGCGCCGCAATGGCTTGGAGCAATCGCTGCGTTTCACCGCGCACGAGGCGCCGCGCGAGGGCGACACGTGGCTGCGCCGGTGTCTGCGCGGGGATCGGGAAGTTCAACAGCCGTGTGACGGCGAACACGCACAGCGTGCTGCCGGCGAGGGGAAACTCCTGCGGGAGATACGGGTCCTCGTTCGGAAGTGCCGCGCCGATGGGACGCATCCCCGCGTCGCGAACCGTGCGGACCGTCTCCGCGACGGCGTCCACACCCTGGTCGTACGCATGGTTGTTTGCGATCGACACGGCGTCGACGCCGACGTCGGCAAGTGCGCGAACGAAATTGGCGTGCACGTTGAATTGCAACCCGGCGCGGATTTCGGGCCGAGACGGCGCCGCGGGCGTCTCGAGGTTGAGCAACGCCAGGTCGGCGGCTCGCAACACCGATGCCACCGGCGCGAGGAGCGATGCGTCACCGTGTGCGGCCATCGAGCGCAACACGTCGCCGTGGGGGACGACGTCGCCGCCGAAGACGACGGTGGCGGGTGCAGTTGGCGCGGGGATCACGGGCGCGGACGCGGCGGCTGGGGGCGACGCCGGTGCTTGCGGCGCCGCGGCGACCTGTGCGGAGGCGGTGCGAGAGGCCGTGCACAGCGCGACGCACAGCGCGATCGAATGCGGGCGAATCACGTTGCGTTATTGTGCGCCGCGACACTCCGCGGCGTACCGACCCGGAAGCGCGATGCAGTGCTGGAACGCCGTTCGGGCACTCGCGCGGTCGGGCGTCGGCCCGTAGCGCCGCGCGACGCCGAGGACGTACCACGCGAGTTGACTGCGATCGTCCATTCCCGTCGCGCGCTGTGCCCACTCGCCCGCTCGACCGAGGTCCTGTCGGTTCGCGAGCCAGTACGAGAAGTTTGCGATCTCTTGGGCGTTGGTTCCACCGCCGTCGAGGTACGCTTGGTACGCAATGACCGCCGCCGCCGCCCCGCGCGATCTCGCGCGAGTCGCCGCCGTGAGCAGCGCATCGGGTCCGCTCGGGGGCGCAACCCCGGTCGACGCATCCGCGCCACTCGCCGCAACGGTCGTGCCTGCGCTTCCTGCGTCGCGCGCGGCCGCCATCGTCGTCGCACCGCCCGCGTCGTACTCCGCGGTCATCGTCGTCGCTCCGCCGGCATCTGCGCCCGGAAGTTCGATCGCTACGCCGCTGCCCGAGTCGTTGACCAGTGCAGCGGTGGTCGCGCCCGAGTCCTCCACGACGGCTGCGCTCGCGCCCGTGTCGGTCGTCGCGCTCGCAACGCTGGAACCCGAGTCCGCCGTTGCGCCGCCCGCGAGCGGACCGCCGCCGCTCTCGGGTGCCGTGGGCGGCGGCCCACCCCGTGATGCGGGGGGCAACGTGGCCTCCGGTGGGTCGAAGTACCGACGCTTGACCGCAAATCCCACGACGATCGCGAAGACACCGGCGATCAACGCGATCGTGAGTACGAGACCCTGGCGGTTCTGCTTCTGCGTGCGAACGGCGTCGTCGCTCGGCTTGAGGTCTTGGAAGTCGTCGTGCGAACGCTTGTACGCGACGTTTGGCGACGAATCCGTGAAGAACGACTTGGCTTCGTCGTTGAGCTCGCCCGAGAAACTGATCTTTCGATCGCGCTCCCCGCCCGAACTCGTCTTTCGATCGCGCGCTTCGCCCGACTGACTCGTCTTACGATCGCGCGCTTCGCCCGACTGGCTCGTCTTCCGATCACGTGCGAGTGCCTCGCCGGTCCCGGGCAGCGTGGTCTTGGGATCACGCTGTTCGCGTGCCGGCACGTCCTGCTTCGCGCCCTTGGTCTCCGGAACCGACTTCACATCGCGCGCTTCGGGCTTCGGCGTTTCTTTCGCGGTTTCCTGGGGCGGTTCCTTCGGCGTTTCCTTGCTGGGAATCTCGCCGCTTCGAGTGTCCGAGGGCTTGGAATCGCGCGCGACGGGCACTTCGACCGGCGCGGACGCAGCGCGCTCCGTTGCCGGTGGCGTCGCAGCAACTCCCGCGGGCGCGGCGTCGACCGCGGTGTCCGGCGACTTCGCGGCCTCTTCGCGCACGGCCGACACGACGCCCGACCCCAAGATCAGCGTCCGCTTCAAATCGCCGCCGGCTCCGCGATCCGGGCCCACACTCGGCGTCGGGAACTGAATTACGTTGTTCGGCGTCTCGCCAGCGGGAGGTTCACCCGCCGGAGTTTCCACTCGAGCATCGGGCTTCGTGTCGTGCGTTTCGTGCCGCGCGCTCGAGTCGGCCGACGCCTGCGACGCGCTTGGCGCCGACGCCGCGATGAGCCCGGCGGCATTTCGCGAATCTCCCGAGGTCGCGGGCGTTCCCGTCGGCGCAGGCGATGCCGTCGACGGCTGGCCGCCGCCCTTGCTCGGCTCGTGTTTGTTCTTCCCCCGCTTCCCGCGATGCTTCGCCACGCTCGGCTCCTGGGTTCCGTCGGCATCGCTCGATGCCGCGCTCTCGTCGGTGGTTTCGTCTTCTTCGTCACCGGCTGCCGACGTCTGTTCGGTCGCCGCTGGGGTCTGGGATGGCAACTCTGTCACGGCTGGCGGCGGGAGCGAAGCCCCCTCGCTCGCCGGGATGACCATTCGGCTCAAGATGCTCGCGTCGGCGACCAAGTCGACGGCCCCCGCGTCCGCAACGATCGGTCGGTTCATCCCGTCGTGCGGCGTCCCCCCTCCGGGTAGCACGACGGGCGGCTCGTCGACCGCGTCCGGCGTCGACCCGGTCGGGGCGATCTCCCGCTGGACGATCAGTCCTTCGAAGTACAACTTCGAAAGCGTGGCAAGCGCGCTCAAGTCGTCGAAGCCGCTATCGTCGACGACTTCCATCAGCGTTCGATGGCCGTCGAGCAGTCGCAACAACTGGTTCACCTCGTCGGGGATCTCCCCGAGGCGCGCGGACAGCTCGCGCGCGTTGACTTCGTAGACCTGGTCGAGGGGCGGCAGCTGCTCCTGAAGTCGCTGCCACTCGTCGAGTCGGCGCATGCCCTCCATGAGGAGGCCCTGCGTCGACATGTCCACGGAGTCGTCCACAGCGCACGGGCCGAAGCGAATTTCGAACCGTCCGTCATTCCACACGAGCATCCGGTAGACGGCCGCCGCGCCAACGTATCGCCCGCAACGCGCTTCGACGACCCGGCCATCGCGAAACTGGACCGCGCCCTTGCCCGACGGTCCGTGGATTTCCAACAGCCCGCTCTTGCGGCCGAGGTCGATCGTCGACATCAAGTCGACCAAGCCCATCTCGCTGAGCAATCCCGAGAAGCTCGCGCGGCTCGACCGCGCTTCCATGCTGTCGCGTTGCTTCTTTGCGAGGACGAGCTGGATTCGCGTGAGGATCTCTTTGATGTAAATCGGCTTGGTGAGGTAGTCCTCGACGCCCAGCTCGAGCCCGCGGATCTTGTCCTCGATCGACGAACTCGACGTGAGAAAGATGAACGGGACGTGACACCAAACCGGGTCGTCCTTGAGTCGACGGCAGAACTGATAGCCGTCCATCGTCGGCGCTCCACCGCTGGGGGCCGCGAGCCGCGTGTCGGACAGCACGAGGTCGGGCTGTGCCATGTCGATCGCCTCGAGACCGTCGGGCCCCGTCGTCACGTGGGTGACGCTGTACCCGGCCTTGCGCAGGGACACCTCGAGAACGCGCGCGCTCTTGGGGTCGGCATCGACGAGCAACAGGGTCTGTTTGGCCACTCGAAATGCCTCAAGATTCGCCGGGTCCCGGCGCGGCGGCGGAAGCATGATCCGCCGCAGAACGGGGTGTCAAGACGCGACCATCTCGCCGGTCGTGCCGCGGAGGAACCCTTGACCGCGCGGAATGCCACGGTCTACCGTCCGTTCCGCTCGATTCCGCTCCGTGGAGGCTTCGATGACTGTTCGTTCGTGGGTGATCGCGGTTGCGATGCTGGCTTTCGCGCTGGCCTCCGGGTGCAAGCCCTCGGGAGTGCACTTCCAGAGCGTCAACCCGGCGCAGGGACGACACGGCGGTGGCGAGGAAGTGCGCATCCGCGGCTCGGGCTTCGAAGCGCTCGGCGGGCTCGAAGTACGAATCGGCGGGCGGCCGGCGGCAAACGTCGGCATTCTTGGCGACGAGACGATCGTACTGACGACCCCGGAGGGCCAGGAGACCGCAACGAATCGCGCGCAGGACATCACGATCCTGACGAACACGGGCCGCAGTTACGTGCTCCGCGGTGCATTCACGTATCGCCCCGGCGCGGGCGGCGGCGGTGGACCGGCCGGCGGACCCAACGAAGATCTGCGTCGACGACTGTAGCGATCGCCGGAAGTCGCCACGCGGCGGCGTCGCAACCCACAGTTGCGATCGGCTCGTGGATCTCGTCGACGTTCACGTCGGCCTCGGTGCGGGATCTGCGTGTCCAGTTTCCCTTACGCGCACCGCGAGCGCCCCGGGCTCGGGGTCCAGCCCTCGCGCGAGCGCGAGTGCGCGGGTGAATTCGGCGCCGAGATACAAGATGAGGCTCGAGTAGTAGACCCACGCGAGCAACACCGCGAGAGAGCCCGCGGCGCCAAACGGCGAGCCGACGGTGGCGCTTCCGAGGTACAGACCGATCAGCCACCGTCCGACCGTGAACAACACGGCCGTCACGACAGAGCCTGCGGCAACGTCGCGCCAACGCAATCTCACGTCGGGCAGGAGCTTGAAGATCAGCGCGAAGATTCCGGTCGTCGCGGCAAACGTGACGAACGTCTGTACGACGTACATCGACGGCGCGGAGACCGGATGGGCGAACAGACGCGAGCCGTACGTGCCCAGCGCGGACAGCGCGGCGCTGACGACGAGCGATACGAGCAGCAAGAAGCCAAGACAGAACACGATCGCAAACGAGAACACCCGATCGCGAATCAATTTGCTCACGGCCTTGCCGGGTCGAGGCTTCACGCGCCAGATGAGATTGAGCCCGTCCTGAAGCTCCGCGAACATCGCCGTGGCACCGACGAGAAGCGCGACGGCGCTCACGATCGTCGCGATGACGCCGGCCTGCGGTCGATTCGCGTTGACCAGGATGCGTTCGATCGCCGCGGCACCGGGATGTCCGATGAGCTGGGCAAACTGTGCGCTCAATTGGTGTTGTGCAGCATTGCGGCCGAAGACCAACCCCGCGACCGCCACGACGATCAGCAAGACGGGCGCGAGCGAGAACACCGTGTAGTACGCGAGCGCGGCGCTGAGTCGGAAGGCATTGTCGTCGACCCACGCCAACGCCGTGCGATGCACGACGGCGAGCACGCGGAATCTCACTCGGTCCCGTCGTCTGACGCGCGCCGCGCTTGCGCGATCCAGCGCGCGCGCCAGCCATGCGTTCATTCCGGCACCGGTTCGCTCGTGGCGTCGGATCGAGCGAGCAGCATGCGTCGTTATGCGCGCTTCGCGGGGGCAAGTCACGCGGCGCATGGTCACCGTCTCAACGCGAAGCGGGCATCGGAGATCATCGTGCAAGTTGTCGAGGTCGTTCGCGCCTGGCGAAGCGACGCAAAGCGATTGCGCATCTCGCGGGCGGAGCAGGATCGCATGGCGGCCGCCTTCCGACTCGGAGAGAGTTGACGATCCCGACGCGTTGAGATCGTCGCACCGTTCGATCGCCTGCAAGCGTCAGCGCGGATAGCCGAGCACGTAGACGACGAACACCGCATTCGGCGGTGCGTCCGGTCGAGCGCCCTGTGCGACGCCGATGCCGATGCTTCCGATCGCGGGATCGCGCAGCGGATCGAGCCCGCCGGCGTCCGTCGGGCGCGTGACGACCATGGCGAGCACGGACACGCGCCGAAAGATCAGGCCGAATCGGTTCACTGCGGTATTCGCGTTGTTGACGACCGACTGTTGCGTCGGCCGGGGAGTGCCCTCGAAAAAGGCACGCGCCGCGGTGTTCGCGACTTCCGCGAGCTGGGGTCGAGACTGCAGTGCCGCGGCCCCCCGCCGCGTACGGTCTCGGTTGATCATCTCCAGAAGTTGCTGCGAAGCCGCGGCCGGGTCGACTTGCGCGTTCACTTCGATGAAGTCCTCGGTGAGCAACAGCGCGCCGCCCGGTCCCGCTTCCAATGCAGCGCCGATGCCTACGTGCGTGACATGTTCGCTGAGCAGGTTCGACCGATGACCCGGGCTGGCCATGAGCCCTTCGTGCAACTCGCGCGCGTTGTACCCGCGCGCGACGTTCTCGAGCACGACGCCGCTGGACAGATTCCCGCGACGCAACCGATCGCCCGGCGTGCCGTTCGTTCGTGAGTTGTGCGCAACGAAATGATTCTGCGCCATGTCCTGGCTGTGCAACCGCGCGACTTGAGAAAGCGCCGGCATCAATGCCACCGGCGCCCGTCCTGCCGCGCGGCGGGCCTCGTTCACGAGCGCCATCACACTCTGCTCGACCTGCGGCGGAGTTTCTGTGACGTTCGTCTGCGCGGTCGCGGCGGAGGGAGTCGGCGGCGTCGTGTCGACGTACACAGGGAAGTTCGCGATGATGGTCGCCCCCCCCTCGCCTTCCGCCACGACTTCGATCTGATAGGTCCCACGCACGCGCACCGGCATCTGACCGACGAACTGCGGCCCCTCACCGAGAGGAAAGCGTTCGGTGTGACCGTCGGGGTGGGTGACGGCAAGTTCGGGATTGCGAAGTCCGCTCGCAAGCGTCGCGTTCACGATCAATCGCGCTCCGGAGGTCAGCGTCCTCGGTACCGGGAGCTGCAATGACAACCGACGCTGCGACATCATCACCACGACGAACTGCTCGCCGTTGGCACCGACCGCCCGTCCGATGCCGACGCGGTTGTGCGCGTCGTTTTGCAGTTCCTGGGTGACCGCCGCGTTGGCAATGTCCGCACCGGTGCCGGCGCTTCCGCGGGCCACGACGACGGCCGGCAGCGGGTCGATGACACCCGCAGCCCAGCTCAGCGCTTGAATCACGGGGATCGCCGGCGTGCGATGCGCGCCGTCGGCCGCGATGCGTTCGGCAATGGCCTGCGCGCTAAGCGCGAGCGACGAATCGGGCGAGAGTGCGTGCGACGTCTGCGACGCGGCGCGCGTGACGGCAGTGTAGTACGGCGCCATCGCCGCGGGGGCCGCCCAGGTCGAGTCCGTGCGCGCGCTGTAGCTTGGAACATAGGGAACCGACGCGCGACCCCCGCCCGCGCCACCGGCCGATGCGCACGCGGCCGCGACGACAAGCGGAAGGAGCGATGCGGGGCGAATCCGCACGGAAGAGCGATTGGAGTCGATCGACTCGGACGTTCGGATCATGAGGGCGGCGCAAGTGTCGCGTGAACGCGAAACGAGCGCCACTTCTGGGCGAGGCGATCGGACCCCGCCGGCGGACTTGAGTGCAATTATTGGACTGCGAGGCCTGCGAGGCCGTTGCGATTGACGACATCCATGGCAGCGGCCACCATACGACACCGTGGCGAAGTCCTATACCGTATCCGATGGCCGCCTGTTGCTAACGTTGACGACGGCCGAAGAGGGCGGATTCGTGGTGACGAGTCCCATCGAACCGGAACTCATCACGGAGGCCGAAGACATCGACGGCGCGTTTCGCATGGCGCGCGATGCCCTGCGCGCCCTTAGCGTGTCGCGCGCCCGCCTGTTGCGGCGGATCGCCGCGCGCTCGAGCAACACCTCCGCCAGCACGCGTGTTTCCTTCACCACCACGGTGGGCGTCACGACGTGTGGGTGAACCCTGCGAGCGGCGCACAGGCCCCCGTTCCGCGCCTCGCGACCATCAAGCGGGGAACCGTCCGCGGGATCTGCCGGCGGCTCGGCGTGCCCTTGCCTGTGTGACGGACGGAGCCCCATCACGGCGCGGTGCGACCCGCCCGCCGTCGCGCGTGCCCGCCGTCAACGGCGTCCGAGTGGCCGAGTTCGTTGCGGGCTTTCTGCCACACTTGCTCGCTGGCGCGGCGCACGTCGCGCCCAAGGTCCTGTGCTTCCTCCGTGCGGCCGATTCGCGTGACGTGGTCCCACAACGTACGTGAGCCGATCGGAACGAAGAAGAAGACCCACAACAGCACGATCGTCGTGAAGATCGACAACGCCCATTTCACGGGTTTGAGGAGCAACACGCGTCGGGTGTAACGCTCCGCCGTCGCGCCCGCAAACTTCTCGTCACTGACGTCAGCGAAACGGCGGCGTCGGCGGCGCGGTGAGCCGCTCGATGATCACGCCGTCCGCCTCGAGTTCCTCGGGCACACGAAGAATCGGCCGCGGACGCACGCACCGCGGCCAACGTCCACGTCGCGGGGAGTCGTTGTCCCAGCAGACTGGCGATGCGACCATCACGGCCCCTTGGACGCCACCCCCCCGGATCCGCTGATCGGTCAACTCGTTGGCGGACGCTATCGAGTCATTCGCCGGCTCGGACAGGGTGGCATGGGCACCGTGTACGAGGCGCTCCAGGAGGATCTCGGCCGGCGAGTCGCGCTGAAAGTGCTGCTGCCCGAGTACGCGATGGACGCGCAAGTCGTCGGGCGCTTTCGTCGCGAAGCGCAGACCGCCGCGTCCCTTGGCCACGCGAACATCGTGCAAGTCACGGACTTCGGGGTGGACCCGGAGCGGGGCGCCTTTCTCGTGATGGAGTTGCTCCAGGGAGAATCTCTCGCGTCGGCGCTGCGTCGCGAGACACCCATGGACCCTGGCCGGGTGACGGCGATTGCCGTTCAGATTCTCGACGCGTTGATTGCAGCCCACGGGACCGGAGTCGTTCACCGCGACCTGAAACCCGACAATGTTTATCTCGTGCCGTTCGCCGGTTCGCGGGACGGCGTGAAGCTGCTCGACTTCGGGATCGCGAGACTGACACAGGCCGACGGGGCGACACGATTGACCGCAACCGGCGCAGTTCTCGGAACGCCCGTGTACATGTCACCGGAACAGGCGCGCGGGCGGGACGTCGACGCACGGAGTGACCTCTATTCGCTTGGGGTGTTGATGTACGAAGCGCTGTCGGGACGACTGCCATTCTCCGGTGATAGTTACAATGCGCTGCTCTTCGCAATCGCCGAGGAGACTCCAGCACCACTCTCGCACATTCGGCCGGACATCACGGGTTCGCTCGCGAACGTCGTCGAGCGCGCGATGCAGAAAGACCGCAATGCGCGTTTCTCGTCCGCGATCGAAATGCGTGCTGCCCTCGGCCCCGCGGCCCAGCAACACGGCCCGCGCAGCGACGCCGCCGCGTTCGTTCATGCGGCCACGATGCTCTCGCAGCCCCGCAGCCCGCAGACCGCGCGGAGGATCGCGCCGTGGATCGCCCTTCCCGTGCTCGCGGTGATCGTGTTGATCGCGATCGAGTGGCGCAGTGTGTCTCGCACGTCGCGGCCCGCGATGGACGTGCGTGTCACAGACGCAGCGCCGAGCATGCCAGTGGTCCCGAACGTCGTGGCAACCGATTTGGCAGCGCCGGCCGTCCCGGATGTTTCTGCGCCGGTCCCTGCGGTGCCCGCGGCCGCCGCACGCGTCCCCGCTGCGCCCGCGCCGGCGGCACCCGTCAGGCGCGTCGCGCTCCCGATGGCAGCCACCGCGGCACCGACCGGTGGCGGGTCGAACATCGCAGTTGCGGACTTCATGCCCAGATTCGTGCCCCCGGCGGAACTCGAGCGGATACTGAATTCTGCATCGGGGGTTCGCGGATGCGGGCGACTGTACGTGCGCAGTTCGATGTATGCAGTGTGGCGCCTCGCGATTGACGGTTCGGGGCACGTGACCCGCGCCGCTCGCACGACGGACGATCCGGCGAATCCCGCGTGGAGTGCTTGCCTGTCGCGCGCGCTCCGCAACGCGAGGTTCGCCGTGGATCCGGCGCCACCGGGCAGCCTGATCGTCTCGTTGAGTGGCGATCGCACCGCGAGCATTGCGCGGTAGGCGCACCCAGCGCGTTCGCCGCTTCACAGCAGCTCGGCGCGGGAAACGTTACGGACGTCGGATGACGACGCGCCCAGGGCCCGGCGGATTGACCACCGTCGTGTGGCCCGCGGGGCCGGTGTGAACCCTCGTGACGCCCGGACCGGGCGTGTTCACGACCGCAGTCGTTGCGCCTGCCGGACCGACGCGAACCACCGTGGCATTCCCTGGACCTGGCGGATTGACGACAGTCGTCACGCCGCCGCGCGGACCGACGATCACGTGACCGGGACCCGGCGGATTCACCACCGTGTTGCCGGCGGGGCCCGTGCGCACGGTCGTGACGCCGGGGCCGGGCGTGTTGACGACCGCTGTCGTTGCGCCTCCCGGGCTCGTGTGAACGACGGTGGCGTTGCCCGGACCGGGCGGATTCACCACGGTCGTGGTTCCACCGCGCGGGCCAACGACGGTCGTCGTGCGTGTGGCACCGACGTTGGAGCGAACGACGACGCGCTGCGCGGCTGCGAATTGAGGAACGAGTGCGGTGCACGCAAAGACGGCGCCGCGAACGATGAGCGAACTTCGAGTCATGAGGTACCTCCCCCGCGCAGCGGCTACCACGAACGGCGCGCGCGCGTAAATGCTCGTGTGCGAGCGCGAGGCGGCGGGAGTATTGGCCGAGCCGACGCGCCGAAGCGAATTTGCAGTCGCATCGCCGCGAGAATCGCAACGACGAGCCACGCGAACGGCGCTCCGTTCGCGCGCCCCGGTGCTGCCCTGCACGCGCAGCCCGGCGGATCGCCGGTCGATCGCGCATCCGCTGCGACGCGCGCATCGCGGCCGCCGTCGCCGGTGCCGCCGTCGTTGTCGCGCGAAGAATCAAATGGCGATGCGTCACCGGTCGCATCGCTCGCGACATCGACATTCGCATCCACGCCGCCGTCGGGCACCGGTCGGCACACCGGGACGGGATCGAGAAGTTCCGGCGAGCCAACGACGCTGAGCCCGGCGATCGAAAGGCTCTCGGGCATGCTCAGCCCGGGATGCGTGAGTCGACGAATGAATTCGCCGGTGAATCGAAATTCGTAGATCTCGCTCGACCCGAACGACGCCACGAGAATGCGGCAGTCGCTGGTGAGTACGACGCCCGTGGGATTTCGTAGACCGGGTGCGGTGAAGCGACGCAACTCGGTGCCGGCACGGTCGAACACGAGCATCGTGCTCATGTCGAAGCCCGAGACGATCATGTTTCCGTCGCCATCGACGACCAGGTCCTCGTGTCGCGATGTTCCGCGTCCGAACTCGCGGATCACCGCACCGGTCACCGGATCCAATTCCCGAATGCCGCGCGTGCCCGAGAAATCGCTCACGAGGACGTGGCCGTCCGGTGTGAAATTCACGTTCCCGAGCGACGTGAATGCCGGATCGTTGACGAGCTGAACGGGCATCGTGCCGTCATTTCGCCAACGCAGCACGCGACCCAGCCCCGGATTCGCGGAGCCCCAGACGCGACGCGAGAGATCGATGATGATGCTCTCGATCGACATCCCGATGTCGGCCGTCGTCGACCATTGGCGCAGCATCGTCCCCGCGGAATCGAAGACGACGATGCGGTTGTTGCCCGTGTCCGCGACGAACAAGTTGCCGTCCGGGTCGAAGGCCATGCCGTTGGGAACGGCGAGCCCCGCGGTGCCGAACCAGTGGCGCACGAGCACGAGGTCGTTGTCGAGTTCCATCACGTCGTTGCCGCCGCGGTTCGTGACGAAGATGTGACCGCGGTCGTATGCGCACGCGTCGGACATCAAGAACGCGGTGAGCGTCACGAACGCGACAACCGCAGCCGATGCAACCGAGACGGCATGTGCGTTGCGCATGGTGACCCGGACGCTACTCGCGCCGTGGTGGGTTGACCAGCGCGCGGACCGCAAGATGCGCTACAATCTGTGCCGCCCTCCGGAGGACTCGATGCGAAGTTGGAAGTGGTGGATCGCCGTGGCCGTGCTCGCGGCGTGTTCGGCAAGGCCGACGGCGCTCGACGGACCGCAAGTGCCGGACGACGCGCAGTCCGATGGCGCGGCGGTCGACGACATGCAGGACGATCTCGGCGCCGTCGACGACAACGTCGCGGATCCCGACGTTGTTGCGGACGACGCGCAAGTGGAGGACGCGCCGACGTCCGACGTACTGGTGCCAACGCCGATCGGTCCGCGCGGCGGCACAGTGGATCGGATGCGCTTCGCGGTGTTTGGTGACATCCGCCCCGCGCTGCCCATCCCGGGGAGTCCGTATCCCGCGATGATCTTCGGCGACGTGATGACCGCCGTGCAGGCGTCGAGTGTGCAGTTCGCGGTGGCCACCGGGGACTACATGAACGCAGCATTCTGTCCGACGTGCGTGAATGCTCAATTGGACCTGTTGCTGGGCGCCGAGCGGAACTTCATGGGACATGTGTTCCACTCCATGGGCAATCACGAATGCAACACGGTGACGACCGTGAATTGTCCGAACGAGAACGAGAGCGACAACATTCGCATCGCTCGCATGCGGCTGTTGCCGATGGAGGCGCACCCGTACTTCGAGTGGACGATCGTGACGTCCCGGGGAAATGCACACTTCATCGCGACATCGCCGAATACATGGAACCCGACGCAGCAGGCCTGGCTCGCGATCCAGCTCGCGGTGCCGGCGATGTACACATTCGTCATCGCGCACGAGCCGCCCGCGGATCCGGGACCGGGCACGGCAGCGATCGAGGACATGATCCGCACGCGTGCCGGTGGCGTGTCGATGCGATTCTACGGTCACACGCACAACTACCAGCACGTTCTCCCGAACGCGACGATCACGGGAAACGCGGGAGCGCCGCTGAGCGGCGGCGGGTACTACGGCTTCGTCGTGGTCGAGCAGCGGGCCGATGGAAATCTCGTGGTCACGGCGTACGAGGTCGGCCGGCCGCCGATGGTGCGCGACACGTTCGTCGTGCAACCGAACGGAATGCCCGGCCGCTGAGCGCCGCTGAGGGACGGGGTCACAGGATCGGGCGTTCCACCGACCACCACGTGTAATCGAGCGCGAGCGACAGCGCGGCGGCGAACATCATCACGACGAGCGCAACGTCGATGGCAACGCGCCAGCGTGAACCGTCCCGATTGCGCATCGCGAATACCGCTGCACCGAGAAGTGCACTCGGAATCGCGGCGGCCATCCACGCGGCACTGGCGAACGTCGTCGTCACGCGCGGTACGATCAGTCCGCCAACGATCGCGAGCGCTTCGCCGACCAGGAGCGCGCGACCGAATTTTTCGGCAGCGCCACTGCGTCTTCGCCCACGGACGACCCCGAGGAGCATCGCCACCACGACGACCAGAAGCGTTGCAATCGATGTGTACCGAACGGCCAGTCGTCTCGTGCGTTCGCGCACGGCGCGCAGACGATCACGGGCGTACGTGGAAATGATCCGATCGGAATCGTGCTCGACCGCCGCGAGCCACCGCTCGGCCTGAAACCACGTGCGGCGGCGCATCGCGACCTCGCCGAGATGGACCATGGACATGCGTCCCTCGAACCCACGTGGGTCCTCGCGAATCGCACTTCGAAAATCGCGCTCGGCGTCGGCGAGTCTGCCGTGACGAACCGCGATCTGTCCGGCCCACCGCGAGGCATGTGCGCGCTGCCAAGCGGGGCCCGCGAACGTGCGCGCGATGCGCTCGAGATCGCGTTGGGCAGCGTGGTCGCCATCGCTGCGCAGCGTGTCCATGACGCCGGACCACGGAGCGACCGACAGGTCGATGGACCGCAACTGCGCGAGGACGGCAATCAGCGTGAGAGTTGCGAGCCGCACGTCACGCGACGCATAGCGCGCGGCAGGTCCCGCGAACAGCGGAATGCAGGAGTGCTACGAGCAAGTGTTGATCGGAGACGAGCCGGCGCGCACGGGGCACGCTGGGCTTGCGCAACGGCACGCCCCGCTCGGCGGACTGAAGTTCGCGCAGCTCGCGCCGTTCACGCAATCGAGCACGAGTTCGAAACACGGCGACGCGGTCGCGAAGCAGCTCACCGTGACCACTGCGCGTCCGGCCGGTTCGCCGGCGTCGAGCATGCGGTTGGCGTTGCGATCGATGAAGCCCCAGAGATTGTACTCGCAGTTGCCCTCGCTCCACATTTCGCCGCCCGCGCAGAAGTCGAACGCCGTCTCTGCGGAAGCGGTCGGACTCACCGTGACGCCCGCTCGCGTCCCGCCGGTGTGCGGCACTCCGCCCGAGGTCGACATGCCCAGTCGCAGATGCGCGATGTTGACGACCAGGTTGCCCATTGCTGGCGCCATGCCCGCGCCGAGTCGCGCAGTGACCCGAATCGACGCGGCCGCACCGCAGGGACTCGCGACAGGCGCGATCGTGCACATCGCAGTCGAGCCGGTGTCCGTGGGCGTCGGTGTGTCCGTCGGGTTGGGTGTGTCCGTACCGACCGGGGTGTCCGTCGGTGTCGTCGTGTCGCTCCCGCCGGGCACGTCCGCGCTCGCAACATCGGCTCCGCCGTCGGTCGTCGTCCCGCCGCCACCACACGCCATCGCACCCGCAAAACAGAACGCCAACCCGATTCGAGAACGCCCAATCGCGTCACGCATGTGAATCCCTCCGCTCATTCATTACCGCACGCTCGCACGCCGGGATCAATGGCCTTGCGTCGGTCGTCTTGACACTGCGCGCGGCCCGCTCGTACGGTCGCTGCTGCGATGGAACGCGCCGATCGGGAACTCGTGTGCGCGACATGCGCCAAGCCGTTCGTATTCACGGCAGAGCAGCAAGCACGGCTCACCCGCGGACGCGACTGGCAGCCCAAATTCTGCGCCGACTGCTGGAGCCGTCAACGGGCTGCGGCACTTCCTCAGCGGCCTTCGCGAGGAGGCATGGCCGGACGGGGACCGCGTCCATTCATTGCGGCGGCACCCGACGACCCCGACGGATATCGCGCACCGGGATTCTCTCGACAGCCGCGAGTGGCGGATTCCGGCGCGACGTCGGCGGCCATCGATGACACGCCGCAGGACGACGAGCGCGACGGACAAAACGTGATGCTTGCACGCTATGACGCCCGCGCAGATCGTGCGTCGAGAGCATCCCGCGGGCCAGGCACCAGTGCCGACCGAAGTGGAACGGACCCCAACGCCTATCGCGCGCCGGGGTTCGGCACGGCGCCGCGCGTGACGCGCGACGTGGCACCCACTCGAGAGCGGCCACAGCACCCGATCGTGTGTGCCGACTGCGGCGCCAACGCGACGGTGCCGTTTGCGCCGACACCCGGGAAGCCAACGTACTGCGCGGATTGCTACGGCGCTCGCCGCGCGCGCAACGCGAAACCGCGCGGGGCGTAGCGGGGCGCGTGACGTCGATCGGCGGATCTCCGCGAGCCGGACGGTCGGCGACACGCCGCCCTATGCTACGCTACCCGCCGTGACAGAGGCTGCGCCAACTCGAACGATGACGGCGACCGACTTCCTCAAGTGGGACCGCGAGCAGCTTGAGCGCCACGTGTTCATGCGTGGCGAGGTTTTCGCCATGTCGGGCGGGTCGCTGCGGCACAGTTTCCTTGGATCGCGAGCTGTAGCCCTTCTCGACGCAGCATTGCGCGGCGGCCGCTGCACCGCGCACGGTTCCGATGCGCGAATCGGAGTCGATGATGAACACTTGGTGTACGCCGACGCGGTCGTATTGTGTCAGCCGTTGCAGTTCCGGCCGGGCGCGACGGACGTCGTGACCAACCCGACGGTCGTCGTCGAAGTACTCTCGCACACCACGGAAGCCTACGTCCGGAGCGCAAAGCAGGCGGGCTATCTCGCTTTGCCATCCGTCCGGCACTTCGTTCTCGTGTCGCAGCGCGAGCGTCGTATGGAGTCTTATACACGCACGGACGACGGGACGTTTCTCTATCGCGTTCACGGTCCCGGCGATGAATTGCAGCTGCCCGCAATCAATACGAGCTTGCGTGTCGACGATGTGTACGACGGTGCGTTCGAGCTACCGGGGGACGCGTGAATCCGCCGCGAGCTATCGCGTCCCGGTGCGAACGCGCTGGAAGCGACACGGCGTTCCCTTGCCGACAAGCACGCCCGGGATGCAGTCGAGGACAAGCCGTTCACCTTCCGGCGTCACCCGTGCCGCACCGGCGTGCTCACCGAACTCGTACGAGAGCGTGACGCCGTCGAAACGCCAGCGGCCCGACCCGCGCACGACGAAATCTCCCTGATGCGCTGCGACATCGCTTTCGTACGCGCAACTCCCATCCTGATTCAGCGTGAGTTCGTAGCGGATGAAGGGGTGTGGGACTTCGACGTCGATGAGATTCTAACACCCGACCAGAGCCGCCGCGGGTCCGGGCGTGCGCGCGAACAGCCGACGCAGGAAGCCCATCAGGATCATGCTGTTCAACGATAGCACACCGGTCGCGAGCGCGGCGGGCGCGCGCCGGGCGGGGACGCGCCGCGGGAACACGCGCGCCCCTGCACTCGCCCCGACACTCTGCTACGTCTTCGGAGCCCCGTGTCGTCCGACGCCGAGTCGCCTCGCGAGAGTCTGCGTTGCACGCACTGCGGGCACGCGTCGCTGTCGGTCGCACCGTGCGAACGCTGCGGTGGACCGATGAGCGTGGGCGCGATCGACACCGCGGTTCAACCGCATCGTTTGCTCGCCGTCGGATCCTGGACGACGGCCGGCGGGGTCGCGGGAGCGCTGGCCGCGGTGCCCCTCGTGTGGTGGCTCGCCCGCGCGTTTGGAATGACGCTGAACTATGCGCAATTCTTGCTCGTCGGCGCGGTCGTCGGCGCGACATTGCTGTCGTCGATCGGGCGCGGCGTGGTGCGTCGCACGAGCGCATGGAGGGTGCGCGCGAGCATCCGCCGGCGCTCGCTGTCGTCCATCGCGAGCGCCGAGCGAGGCGTCGTGCGCATCGCGGGCGACGTACGCGTCGTTCGCGCGGTGACCAGTGAGCGCGGCAAGCCCTGCGCAACGTACGAGCGCCATCGGGTCGGGGAGGACGGCAGTGTGCGCGTGGACGGAAGCGCCGGCACGTTCGACGTGGACGATGGCAGTGGGACGATCGCGCGGGTGAGAACTTCGCACGTCGTGCTGCTCGACGGCGTCGCGGACGGTGACGAATTTCGTGTGCCCGATGGCGCGCGTGTGGAGATCGTCGCTCGCGCCCGCCGCGTTGCTGGCGACGATTCGCCCGCCGCGGGACCGCCGAACCGCTCGTCGCACGACATCGTGGAACTGTTCGGCACGGCGGACGATCCCGTCGTCGTGCGGATGACCGGTCGATCCGCGGGACGGCGGTCAACCCTGCCGGATCAAGAGGATCGCCGACCGGACCAGAACGCTTCGGCGACCTCGACGTCGTCGATCGAGCCGAGAAGTACGGGCGCACGTTGATGCAGTTCGGACGGCTGAAGGTCGAGAAGTCGCTGCGTGCCCGTGCTTCCGCGTCCCCCGGCGGCCTCGATGACAAAGGCCAGTGGCGCAGCCTCGTACAGCAATCGAAGTTTGCCGTCGGGCGTCTTGGCATCGCCGGGATACGCGAACACCCCGCCCTTGAGCAACGTACGGTGAACGTCGGCCACCATGGAACCGACGTACCGTGAGCCGTACGGCCGGCCCGTCGCCGCGTCGGGCGTCTTCAGGTATGCGACCCAGTTGCGAACGCCTTCACTCCATCGCGACGCGTTGCCTTCGTTGATCGAATACAGATTGCCGCGCTTCGGAATGCGGATGTTCTCGTGCGACAGGAAGAACTCACCCGCGGCCGGATCGAACGTAAAGCCGTGGACGCCGTCGCCCGTCGTGTACACGAGCATCGTGCTCGAGCCGTAGAGAATGTAGCCCGCGGCGACTTGCTTGGAGCCTACCTGAAGACAGTCCGCCAGCGTGCCGGGACCGCGCTCGGTCACGCGACGATGGATCGAGAAGATCGTGCCGATCGAGACGTTCACGTCGATGTTCGAGCTGCCGTCGAGCGGATCGAACATCAGGACGTACTTGCCCTGCGGGTAGCCAATCGGAATCGGGATCGGCTCGTCGTTTTCCTCGCTCGCCATCAGACACAGCTGTCCGCCCGCTTCGCACGCGCGGATGAGCACGGCGTTCGCGATCTCGTCGAGCTTTTGCACCTGCTCGCCTTGGACGTTGGTCTGTCCGGTCAGACCGAGCACGCCCGCGAGCCCCGCTTGACGCACACGCGAATTGACGATCTTCGCGGCCAGCATGATCTGGTGGAACAGCGCCGTGAATTCTCCGCTCGCGCCACGGCTCTGGCGTTGCCGATCGAAGACGTGCCGCTCGAGCGTCGTGCCGGGCAATGCGGACGGAGGCGACGGCCCCCATGAATTCTGTGACATCGTTGCGCGCTCCGAGCGTCGACGGTAACTCACCGCGCGCGGAGCGTCACGCGACCATCGCGGTGCCACACGACGACGGTGCCCTCGCGACCCGCGCTCGCGCCTTCGATCGTCGGCCTCGCACCGGCGCCCGACATCACCGTCCACCGGCCATCGTGGAAATAGTGCACGTCGCCGTCTGCCCACGCCGCAATCGAGCCGCGCCAACCGGACCACGACGTGGGGTCTCTCGACCATCGAGGCGGCGGTAGTTCTTCCCGGTGCCTGCCGTCGATCAGCTCCCAGCGTGGACCGAAGTGAACAACGACGGCGTCGTGAAGTGCCGCGATCGTGCTCCCGGGCGGGATCCGCGCGCCGCAATTCGACAGGCGCCCCTCGCGAATGCAACTGAGCGTGCGACCCGGAGACGCGATTCGAACGCGGCCATCCATGCCGACGAATGCAACGGCCCCGCCCCCGAGCGCATCGCGCGGGAGCGATCCGGCGGCCGCCCAGACATTTTCCCGTGCACGAACCACGGAACCATCCGCAAGGATCGAAACGAGCGTCCCGTCTCGCTCCATCGCGAGGCTCAAGACGTCGGCGCGCAAACCGGGCACGTCCACCACGCCATCGCCGTGAACGCGGAACACGCGGCGACCGATGGCCAGGACCGCACTGCCGCCCGGGCCGGCCCGTGCGATCACCGCACTTGCGCCCCCGAGATCCGCCGGTTCATTTCGCCACGGCGAGCCGTCGACGCCTCGGGCATCGAGCGGAGTCGAGCCCACGCGCGTGATCCGGCGGACGCCGTCCGTCGAGACCAGGAGCAACGTCCCGTCGAGCAGCGGAAGTGCGGTTCTCCAGCGACCGGTCTGCGACGGCACGACGGACTCGGGCCGGCTGCCGTCGATTACCGCGAGCTCCCCGTCGATTCCGGCGACCATCGGAGGCGTCGTCGACAGCATCGCGATGGGACGAGACGAAATCGCCGCCGGCGCTCGCGCCCAGTTCCCGGCGCGAAATATTTCCACGTCGCCATTGTCGAGCGCTGCCGCCGGAACTCCGTCGGGCAGCATCGCACTCGCAGCGATTTGCCTTCCGCGGAGGATCAACGTCGCGATGACCTCGCCCGCATTGCCCGGCCGCGCGCGCTCGAATCGTCCGTCTGCGTGAACCAGAATCGACGAGCGGTCTGCGTCCAGAAGCACGTCGACGACATCGCCGATCGGCGGATCCGAACTCTCGCCCCAGTGGTGCAGGCTGAGATGCGTCGCGTCGCGCCACGCGACCACGGTCTCGTCGCGCAGGACGGTAATCCGGTCTACGCGCGGTTCTCGCACGGTGATCGCGAGAAAATCCGGAACCACGATCCGCAAGAGTGCCGGCCGGTCGCCGCCAACGTAGAACTCGCGATCGCGCACTTGAAACAACGATCGCGGACCCACGTCGGGCCCGATGAGCGGAGCGGTGACCAGTCGAAGCTCCCACGACGGATCGATGCGCACGATGAGCAGTCGGCCCGCGTTCACGCCGACACCCCGCGCGAGCACGAGCAAGCCCGTGCGTACGGCGATCACATCGACGGGCTCCGCGCCGTCGAGACGCAGTCGCTCCCACTGTTGTTCCCGCCTGCGGAGCAATCCCGCGTCCGTTACGGCGACGACATGCTCGCGATCGAGCGCAGCGACCCGTTGGAATTGCGGCCCTTCACGCCCCGTGCGAACGCGCACCCAGCCGTCGACCGCGGCGCCGATCGTCGCGACGGAAACCGGATCGACCGTGGGAATCCAGTCGGGTTCAATGGCTGCAGCGCGAGGAACGTCCGCGACGGCGCGAGAACTTCCAGCATCGGCGGGCCCTTGTTCGCACGACAAGGCGGCCGCGGCGGACAGCGCCGAAATTCGAAGCATGCGCCACCGCCACACGCCGCGAGCATTCCAAACGCGGGGCATTTCACGCAACCGGAACCGACCGAGCGCGGGCGATCGCCTGGCGCACGCGCTTCAGTGTCGGCACCGCGACCGCCCGATCCGAGGCGAGCGACGACACCAGCGAGTCGAGCACCGCAAGGTAGATGCCGAGCGCGCCCGGGTTCTCCCGCATTTCGGCGAAGTGACGCTCGATGGCAGGCACGTCCCCGCGCAACAGCGGCGATGCGAGGGCGCGACGCGCTCCAAGGCTCTCTACGTTGTGCGCAGCAGACCGCAGCAGGGAAGCCGCCGCGCGGGACGCGATCTTGTCGCCGAACCCGGTGCCGGATGAATTCATCAACGCCGCCGACTGCTGTGCCAGCGCGACGGCACCACTCGCCACGAGCGCGGCTGCGGCGTGGTACCGCGCGCGACGCACACCAACGATTCTCGCCGTCGACAATCCCAGCGTCCCGCCGAGCCAACGCGCCGCTCGCCACGCACGCGCGTCGCCTTCGAGCGTCGCCGCGAGACCTTCGATGGGTGGCGGCCGTCGAGCACTCGCGACGGCGATCAGCGGATGGAACGCCCCGACTCCCGCACCTGCCTCGGCGCACGCGCGCAGCGGCGTCGGTCCCAGCATTCCCGCGAGATGCAACACGACGTCCCCGCGACGCATCCCGCCCTCGTCGACCACGCGCCGCGCCGTCGCTTCGATCGCACCGTCCGTGACCGCAAGGATCCACAGAACGCCGCCGGCGGGCGGGCGAGCCACGGCGGGCCAACGGCGCGCACGCGAACGCAACTGCACGATCGGGCGACCGACGCGCTCGAACGCCGCCCGGAACGCCGAAGCCATTCGTCCACTCCCCGCGAGAACGACACGCGCGGGGAACGGCTGCGACGATCGCCGACTCACGCGGCGTCCTGATACAACGCGTGTGCGCGGACGTATTCCAGGACGTGGGTAGGCAAGAGATCGGCGGGCGGATCGCCGCGAGCGATGGCCGCGCGTACGTCGCGCGACGCCACGCGCGGGAGAACGGGAATTGGTGCGCCGGGGACTTCGAACCCGATTCGCCCGAGCACGATCGGCGGTGCGAGGGCAACGACGTCGTCCCAGGCGAACCACTTCGGGCTCTCGACCAGGATGTCCGACCCAACGACGAGTCGCATCGCCCAGTCGGGATGACGGTCGCGGAGCGCACGGAGCATGAATAGCGTTCGGGACTCGCCGGCCATCGTCCGCTCGATGTCGGATACCGCGACGCGATGCAAGTCGGCGAACGCCAACGAACACATCGTCGTTCGATGCTCGTACGAGACGAGCGCCTTGCCGAACGGGTGTGTGAACGCCGGCACGACGATCAAGTGGTCGACCGGCTGGGTCGACAGAACGTATGCGGCCGCCAGCACGTGCGCGACGTGGGGAGGATTGAAGCTTCCCCCGAAGACCGCGACCCGCGACATGAACCTATTGCACACCCATCTTGCCGGCACGCGCCAGCGCAATTCGGTGCTCTTGCACGACGGCACCCTTCTTGTCGCGCAGCGTGCACACGATCGCGTCGTCGGTCTGGTCGATGACACCCACATGCGGTCCCGCGGGTGCCGTGATCCATCCGGGCGAGAGAAACGCGCGGGGACCGATGCCGCGCAGCTGCGGGTCGCGAGAGTTGCCCCACACGATCGCGCTCGCGTTGGCCACGTCCTCTTCGTCGAGAACGCCTTTGTCGAACGTCATGATCACGACCCGGTCGTCGAACATCTCGACGGCGCGCGCGGGCGGCGGTGGCAGGGCCGCGAGGTCGGCCAGTCGCTGGAGCTTGCGGTCGCGATCGACGAGGGCCTCGAGCACATCGGCGGGAGCGTCGCGGGCAAGCAGCGCCGCTTCGGTGAGAAAGCCCTTCTCGTCGGGCGGCGTGCCCAGGCGCTCGGGCCAGCCTCGAACGGCCCGATCCAACGCGTCGTCGGCACCCAGGTACACCACCCGCGTCGCACGCAAGTCGAAGAGCAGCAGCTCGGCCAGCGGGCGCAACGCGTCGACGTCGCCGCGGCACGGACCGATGAACCCAAGGCGCATGCCACGCAGCATAGGGTGATCGCCACGGGACAATCAACGCGCGAACGCGCAATGTCCGACCGAGCCAACCCGGTGCTACCGTTCGAATCCTGCGCCGGGGCGCTTGGTCGTTCCGCCGCGGACTGAACCGTCTTTCGAGGAGCGCATCGTGACGCATCGACGTTGTGTGCTGATTCTGGCCGCCGGCCAGGGAACCCGGATGAAGAGCGCACGGGCGAAAGTGCTGCATCCCATCGCAGGCGTTCCCATGATCACGTATCCAATCGAGAGTGCATTGGCGCTCGGCGCCGAGCAGGTGGTTGTCGTCGTGGGCCATGGACGCGACGAGGTCATCGCCAGCGTTCGTGCGCGCTTTGGCGACGCCGTAGAGTTCGCAACGCAGCGGGAGCAGCGTGGCACGGCCGATGCCGTGCGTGCGGGGCTGGAGGCCGTGCGGCCCGAGATCGACGAAGTGCTGATCACGTATGGCGACGTCCCGTGTGCGCCGCCGACGCTTCTGCCCGCTCTGGTCGCGTCCCGCGCGGTGAATCGCTCGCCATTCGCCCTCGTGACCGCCGAGATCGACGATCCGACCGGGTACGGACGCATCTTGCGGAACGCGGATGGGAACGTCGTCGGCATTCGCGAACACAAGGACTGCAGCGAAGCCGAGCGCGCGATCCGTTGGATGAATCCAGGGATCTACGCGGTCGACCGCGGTTTTCTCGTGCGAGCGTTGTCATCGATCGGTGCCAGCAACGCGCAGGGCGAGTTCTACCTCACGGACCTCGTTCAGCTCGCGGCCGTGGAGTCGACGGTCGGGGAAGTCGTCGCGGACGCCGGTTCGCTCGCGGGCATCAACGATCGGGCAGAGCTCGCGGCTCTCGACGCTCGGATGTACCGGACCATCGCCGACCGGCATCGCCGCGCGGGCGTCAGCATCGCCGAGGGAGCGCGGGTGGATCACGACGTAGCGATCGAGGCCGACGCGACGATTGGCACCGGCGTGTGCCTCCGGGGTCGCACGAAGGTAGGCGCCGGAACGACGATCGACGTGGGGTGCATCGTGGACGACGCGGAGATTGCCGCCAACGTCGTGGTGAAGGCGTATTGCGTGATCACGAAGAGCAGCGTGGCCGCGGGCGCGCAGCTCGGTCCGTTTGCGCACGTGCGACCCGAGACCGTGATCGAGGAAGACGCGCACGTCGGAAACTTCGTCGAGTTGAAGAAGACACGACTCGGGCGCGGCGCCAAGGCGAACCATCTCGCGTACCTTGGCGACGGCATCGTCGGCCCCCGCGCGAACATCGGTGCCGGAACGATCTTCTGCAACTACGACGGCGCGAAGAAGCACGTGACAGAGATCGGCGAAGATGTGTTCGTCGGGTCGAACAGTTCGCTCGTCGCACCGGTGAAGATCGGCGCGCGCGCGTACATCGGCTCGGGAAGCGTGATCACGAACGACGTGCCGGCCGGGGCGCTCGCCGTCGCGCGCGAGCGGCAGGTCAACAAGGACGGGTACGCCGACCGCATCCGCGCCGCGCGAAAGACACGCTGAGCGCGCCCAGCGCGATCCAAGCTGCTCCATGCTGCGGCGGTCGACTCGGCGCGCCGACAATGCGGCAGCCGCACGCACTCTGATTGTCGACGAGCCCGCCGCCGTCCCGCCGTGCATCCCGAGCGACGTCGACACCTGCTGCATCGTTGACCGGTACGACGCCTGTGTCGCTTGTCCCACCGTCCATACCGCTCACGGGAGGCGCCAGGACACACGCGCCGCGCTCGCACCTCTCGCCGCGCGGGCACATGACCCCGATGCACGCGTCCGTGCACGCGCCCATCGCGCAGGTTTCCCCGGCAGGACACGTCACGGTCGCGCACGCCGTCGGCACGCAGCGGCCGCTGCTTGCACACGTTTCGCCCGTTGCGCATCGTCGGCACTCGCATCGCGCCTGGCACACGCCGTCGACGCAGACTTGGTCCATGTCGCACATCACGCCGGTGCACGGGTCCGCGCACCGCCCGGCTCGACAGAGTTGTCCCGCGGGGCAGCGCACGCCGTCGCACACGCCCACGCAACGACCCGCCTCGCATCGCTGGCCCTCTGCGCAGTCGACGGTGAGACACGCAGACTCGACGCACCGCGCGCGCACGTTGCAGGCAAAGCCATCGAAGCAACTTCCCTCGACGCACTGCGCGACGCACGTCCCGCGCTCGCACACGAATCGTGCGGGACACAGATCTCCATTGTCGACGCGGCCGTCGCAATCGTTGTCCGCACCGTCACAGGTTTCCATCCGCGGCGTGTTCGTTCCGACGCACGTGAGCATGCCCGAGCGACACTGCTGCGTTCCCTGCCCGCAGACGCCGGGCCGGCCGGTATTGCACGCGGCGCCCGCGCCCGCGCATACGATGTTGCTGACGAGCGCGACGAAGTCCGTGAACTGATTGTCACCGCCGCCGTACAGGTCCTCCCACGCGAAGTAGAACGCTTGGGGCGTGACCCGAGAGTCGTAGATCAACAGATGGATGTACGACGATGGACCCGTGTTGTCCGGGTTGTACGTGCGCTGCGTGTAGTACGTGTACCCCGGATGGCCCGCGCGGCCGCAACAGTCTCCGCCTGAGCACGCCGGAGACGACGTGCTTCCGGGCTGCTGCGGCGTTCGCAGAAAGAAGCCGATTTCGCCGCCGCGGTACGCTGCTTCGGTGCGCAGGTCGAGTGTGGCGACGAAGGGCGGCCGCGCACTGCACGGGATGAGCACGTGCAGATCGGACTCCGGCGGCGCTCGGCCCGCGGGGTCGACGTTGTACCAGCCAAACGCATTCTGAAAGAGGGCGACGTCCCGCGTGACGAGCGTGAAGGTCAGCCGGCACCCGGGAACGAATCGCTCCGGCGTGATCGCCGCGTCGGTGAGCGCGTTGAGCGGCTCGCTGCGTGACATGAACAGATTCTGAACGTTCGGCCCTTGCGGGATCACAGTCCCGTCGGGCTGCGCAACGGCGCGCGCGTTTTGTGCGATCGCGGCGACGCACAGAAACGTGATTGCGGCGACCCTGCGCGCGGACGTCATTCGGCAGAGAGTACTCTATTCACCCGGCACGCGGAGGCGTGGCCCCGTCGAGACTCGCGGCCGACCGCCAATGGCCCTCGCGACCATCGCGATGCCCTCCGCGCGGTTCTCCGCGAGCAGCATCTGCACCGAGGGGACGAGTAGCGCCGCGGCGCGGACGACGGCCGAGATCGATCCGAGCCGAGCGACGACCGCCGTGGCAACGATTCGATCCGCGTTTTGCCTGATCCACGCGACGCCGCGGAAGGGCGCGCCGGGCGTGTAGCTTTCGAGTGCGTCGCAGTCGAACACGAATCCGCGAATCTGCGGCTGCTCGTCGAGGAGCCGTGTCGCGCGACGAAGCATGTCGTCGGCCAACGCTGTGTTGACATATCCGCGGATCGAGAACACCGCGACGCCACCGGTCTTCAACACCAGGTCCGCCGTGCCGGGCGGCTCGAGCCGTCTTGCTGGATCCCCCATG